>Ga0193729_1001413_pt1 | contig 12259 bp, 9 predicted proteins | sample U1c2metaG_FD_143036 | JGI IMG/M metagenome (GOLD analysis project Ga0193729, IMG submission 143036) | Soil microbial communities from a riparian zone of the East river system, Colorado, United States - U1c2 | ecosystem: Environmental > Terrestrial > Soil > Riparian zone | place: USA: East River... | reverse complement strand
CTCCGCCAACGATCTCCACGTTAGGCAGGTTACCGTTGGTCGGCGGCGGTTGAAGCTTCGTCCGTAACTGCGGAAACGGAATGAAGGCCCGATCGTATCCTCCAACTGCAGCCGCGACGATGTACGGGTAATAAGCGCTCTCTGTCAGACCGACGGCAGCAGCTGCCATCCGTGCGCGCTCCCACGCTACGCGTGTTTCCGGGTTACTGCGCTGCGCGATGTCGATCAGCTCGGCGAGATTGTAGGTTTTGCGCGGATCGATGGCCGGCAAATAGCGTCGTTCAGCTTCAGTCGGTTGGTATTGGCGAAGTTCTCCTTCATATCTTGGAAGCGCCGGCGGTGCCCACGGTCGCACAGGCGATGGGGGCGGCTCATCGCGCGCACAGGCGATGCCGACAATCACCAATGATTCTGCGACTACAATGAAAGAGGTCTGCACCACAGCCTGTGGAAGTCCCCGCCACGGTTTCATCGACGTTCATTTTGCCTGATCGTGACCTGAATTGGCGAGCACAGAAGAAGAAGGGACGGCCTTTGATTGCTTTGCGCGCGCGCGGATTCGAGTCCACTGGTTGCTTAGCTCTTCGACATCGCGCAGCGTTATCATCTGCTCGATTTCCTGGCCGAAGAAAAGATCAAGTGTCCAACTCACCATGACTCGCAACTTCTTAGCCAGGCGTGGAAGCTTCATTAGATACACTGATCGCCAGAACCACCAGGCGATAAAACCGGAAAACTTGACCCCAAACACCATCGCTACACCGGTGTGATGACCAATGCTCGCCAACTGTCCCAGCATTTTAAAACGGAACGGCTTGAGCGGCCGATCGAGAATCGTAGCTTCGATGTTCTTCGCAACCGTCACTCCTTCCCGTAGGCCGTGCTGCGCCGTTGGTGGATGAAAGTTTTCGGTGTTTAGGATAGGCACGGCTGCGCAATCGCCTGCCGCCCATAAGCCAGGAACACCCGTCACCGCCAGGTACTCACTAACCAGGAGTCGACCACGTTCCTTCTCGCAAGCTAATGGTGCAATGACCGGACTTGGTTTCACACCCGCTGTCCAGATAAGAGTCCTGGCAGGAATCGATGTGCCATCGCTTAACGTGACGACCAGCCCATCGTAGCTCGCCACGCGTGCGCCCTTGATCACTTCCACCTTGCGTTGGCGCAATTTGAGTTCGGCGTAGCGCCCGAGTTCTTCGCCTAACTCCGGCAACAGGAAATTTCCCGGATGAACGACCACAACTCGAATCAATTCTTCGCGCAACTGCGGGTAATAGCGCACGGTTTCCCGCACGAAGTCGTTAACGGCGCCCGTTGTTTCGGTGCCCGAAAAACCGCCACCGGCTGTGACAAACGTGAGTAACTCCCGGCGCGCTTCGTCATCGGTCTGGAACACAGCCTCTTCAAGAAGCGCGACCATGCGGTTACGCAAGAGTGACGCGTCCGCCAGATTTTTCATGGTCACCGCCCAGTCGCGGACGCCGTCCATATTGAAGAAGTTTGTTTCCGAACCAAGTGTCAAAAGCAGATGATCAAACTCGAATTCAAGCTCGTGGTCCGCAACGCCCCCGACGCAATGGACGCGCCGCAGGTTCAGATCAATAGCCTGCACGTCGGCTTCGACAACCTTCACGTGACGAAGAATTCGCCGGAGCGGATTGACGATGTCGCCCGGATAAAGATCTCCGGCTGCGACCTCATGCAGCATCGGCGTAAAGAGAATGAAATTCTCGCGACTGATCAGCGTCACCTCTACGTCCGCACGGCGGGCGAGCCGCTTGTCGAAGTGCATTGCCGCGTAAAGCCCGGCGAACCCACCACCGGCAATGACTACTGTAGTCGTCTTCATGCCAATACCGCGAATCGTAACGCGACTCGCGCGATCAAGATACTATTGATGGCTGCCATCATTCAGTCTTTTTCCCATCTTTTTCTCAAGCTTTTCAGCGTCTAAATTTTAGAGAATCTTGGGTTTTCTGGCGGTTTCTTCACGCGAAGACTATCGAGCGGTCGAGTGAACCGCGACCGCTAAACTGGATAACTCCCCGGTGCTTTAGCTGTGCTGAATGACTGCAGCCAACGGACGGAACTTTATCAAGCGCGCCAATTGCAGGAGTGAGAGACCATCGTTGGTTTCTGTTACGTTGGTTGTGGAATAAGAACGGTGGTTGAAAGCTGTCGTGGCGCCGATCTCCAGGGGCTTTGAGCTTCTTCGGCGAGAAGTCTCTCGGTCAGCGCCGTAACATGCGCCTCGATAATTTGATGGCACGCGGTCAACTCTCGCTCGCGAGCCTGAACGCCCCGGCGAGCTAGTGCTTCCAGATCATCTATATTCAATAGAGAAACGTTATCGAGTCCGGCCACAGCAGGATCGATGTTACGCGGCACGGACAGATCAATGAGAAGCAGCGGCCGATTGCGCCGTGCCTTCATTAAATTTTCGATGTCTTCGCAACTCAATAACGTCTCAGCGCTGCTCGTCGCAGCGATGACAACGTCGACATCGCGCATTTCAAAAAGGCAATAACCGAAACAGACCGCTTCCCCGCCGCATCGGTTAGCCAGATCGATTGCGCGGTCGAAGGAGCGACTCGAAACGAAAATCGAGCGCACACCTTTCTTGACGAGGAGCTGAACACAGCGTTCGGCCATTTCGCCGGCACCGATCACCATTACCGATTTATTGGCGAGGTCGTGGCTGAAGGCTTTCTCGATCAACTCAACCGCGGCGCTTTTGATTGAAACGGTGCCGCGACCGATTGCCGTGCGCGTGCGAATCTCCTTGGTCGTCTGAAAAGCTTTTTGGAACAGCCGATTCAATACCGGTCCGGTCAGCCCGGCCTCACGCGCAGTCTCATAAGCATTCTTGATTTGCCCCGTAATCTCGGTCTCCCCGAGCACCATTGAATCCAAACCTGCCGTAACTCTAAATAAATGACGCGCGGCCTCGGCGTCCCTGTGAACGTAGATATATGGATCTAAATCAACCGGCTTGGAGGAGAGGACTTGCAGAACCGATTTAATGCTACCGATCGACTGTCGCGTCGTGCCGTAAATTTCGACGCGATTGCAGGTTGAAAGCAGAACTACTTCGTCGAGATACCCGAATAATTTGAGTACCTCTGCAGCATCGACAAGATGAGAAGATGTCACCGCCAGTTGCTCGCGAACTTCCACCGGCGCGGTCTTATGACTTATTCCGGCCGCGAACAGTTTCATCACTTAGTCAAAGTGGTTTCGAGACGCGCGGGCTGAGCTCCTTGAGCTGCGGTGGCTGGACTGGGCGGCCGGTTTTGTGCCGGTTCAGATTGCTGATAATTCACGATGAGCCGCGAACCGCGTTGCCCCGTCAGAAACAGCCAACCCCATTGCAGGAACACGCTGATCCTTTGACTAAGTTGAGCCAGATAAGTGACGTGAATGAAAGCCCAGGCCAGCCACGCGAAAAGACCATGGATGTGAATTTTGCCGCTCTCCAGAACGGCGTAACCTTTGCCGACCACCGCCATGTTGCCTTTGTCGAAATAGCGAAACGGTTTCGGCGCCTTCTTTCCGGCGACGCGGCGACGAATTAATTTCCCTGCATAGTGTCCCTGTTGCATCGCGACCTGGGCGACGCCACCTAAAGGTTTGCCGTCCTGATCGAGCGAGGCGGTATCGCCGACCACAAAAATTTCCGGATTACCGGGAACGCTCAGATCTGGTTGAATACGAACACGACCGGCACGATCGGTTTGCGCGCCTAACCATTTTCCAGCCGGCGACGACGTGACACCGGCCGTCCAGATCACTGTCTTGCTCGCAATTCGCTCACCCGCGACGATGACTCCTTCGCTGTCGATCTTCTCGACGTTGTGGCCCAGATGGATTTCGACTCCGAGCTTTTGTAGATGGGACTCCGCTGCCTCAGACAGACTCGGGGCAAAAGTGCCAAGAACCTTGCGAGCGCCATCGAGCAAAACAATTCGCGCTGAAGTCGGATCGATCCGGCGAAATTCGGAACGTAATGACGCTCGGATGAAAATAGCGAGCGCCGCCGCCAGCTCGACGCCGGTTGGTCCCGCGCCAACCAAAACGAACGTCAACAAATCGCGGTGGAGATCGACATTTTCTTCCGCCTCGGCCTGCTCGAAGGCGCTGAGGATTTTGTTTCGAATACCGACGGCATCGGCCAGGGTCTTCAAGCTCGGAGCAAACTTTTCAAATTCGTTGTGTCCGAAATAACTGGGACGAACACCAGTCGCCAGAACAAGGTAATCGTACGGCACAGGCACATTTTCGCGATCTGCGTCGTTTACAAAAACGCAGCGTTGCGCCTTATCGACGCCGGTGACCTCGCCCATGATCACCGTTGTATTCTTGTGTCTTCGCAATACCTCGCGGAGTGGCGAACTCATTTGCGACGGCGCGAGTACTGAGGTCGCTACCTGATAAAGCAGCGGCGCAAAAACATGATGGTTCGTCCGATCTATGAGAATGACTTCGACCGGCGCTTTCCCAAGGGCTTTGGCCGCAGCCAGACCACCAAAACCGCCGCCGACGATCACCACTCGCGGTGTCTTCGACCTCTGCTCATCCGCACCATTGATAGAATTGAGATTAGCATCGTTCATCCATCCCTTTCTCAAGCTTCTAAGGCCTGAAATTTCAGAGAATCCGGAGATTTTTGTCGTGTCCTCGTGCACCGGGAATGACGTACGTTTTAGCGTTGCCGCGCTATATCCCATTTCATTAACACCTCGCTTCGTATCTGTTTAGCGCCAAAGGCGCGCTATTCATTTTAGCCTGGGGCAACGCCCCAGGGACTCGTGTGATATCAAACCCTCAGCGCTGAAAGCGCGATTCATCGCGGTGCCCTGAGTCGCGCCTTCAGCGCTTTTTGAAGAATTCGGTTCCAAGTCCTGGGGCGATGCCCCAGGCTTTCAATGAGGATGCGCCGTTGGCGCTAAACACATACCTCGCTTCAGCGAGGTGCATGGCTGAGTGTAATTATCACAACCCCGAAAGCTTTCGCGGTTTACTTGTTTTGATGGTAAAAACCGCTGAAGCGGTTCGGCTCGGTCAGGCGTCGTTAACGCCCACCTAAAGCAAGGTGTTAATGAGAGAGTCAGCCGACGCCAAACCCATGCGGAACGACGTTGCGCTCGGGCCTTATTAAGCGAGCCAAAAGCCGATCAACAGAATCAGGATAAGCGTGGTCAAAACGAGCCACGGGATCGCGACGACTTCGATCCTTACTTTGCGAACGGCAGGAATGTCATTGTCTACATTCGTATCGCGGTCAAAGAATCGGTGACGGTTGCGAAAGATATAGGCGCCGAATAGCAAATAGATGATGAAGAAGAGTGTCGCAGCGATTCGAAGCGCCGGCAGAACTGTAGGATTAATCTGCGCGAGCATGTGCATAATATATGTTCATTTTCCGTTCGGAAGCCATTCGGGTTTGCTTGATCCACGCGGGACCAGGACCGTGCGGTAGGCGCCGGGTGTGCGGGACATAACGATTTGGTCCGTCATTCCTTGATAAGTTCCAAGCGGTGTTTCCGCGGTAAACAGGTCCGGAGCGATGTACTTGTGCTCGTCGGTCGAGTCCGCCGTCGCTTTCGCGTAGGCCTTGTCGAAAATCCCTAACGAGAGCAACCACAACACGGTTCGCGTTAGCGAAACGACGACCCGATAGCTGCCGCCTTCGATTGCACGCCGGCGCAACGCAGCGAGAATCCCAGTTGTACCCAACCAGCCGACGACATTGTCGGCAATGGGCACAATTGGCGGCTGCTTCGGCCGAGTTGGAGAACCTTCGATGGTAAAGAGGCCAGACACTGCCGCGCCAATCTCATCGAAACCGGGGCGATTCGACCACGGTCCTTCCTCACCGTGCATAGCGACGATTGCATGAATCAATCCGGGCTTCTGCGCGCAAAGCGATTCGGCATCGAGGCCGTGCTTCTTCAGAAATCCGGGACGTTTATTGGCAAAAAATACATCGGCATCCTTTAGAAGCTGATTGAATTTTTCTCGATCTTCCTTCGCGTCATCGAGGATCGTTGAACGCATGCCCACCTGGACATCCCATGCGAAGGCTTCGATTTCCGAGTCGCGCGGTCTCCAAATGTTGAGCACGTCCGCGCCGTACAGGGCCATGTCTCTCCCCATCCCGGCTCCCGCGATCACGTGACCCATTCCCAATGCGCGGACACCAGCGAGAGGAAGATTATCGCTCGCTTTGAGCGGAACGGGTTCGCTCTCGCCAATCTTCTCCACTGTGATCAGCGGCATTTTTGAGAGGACGTCGGTGTATTGGGGTTCTCGCCGAAATTCCTCGTTCGTCCGCACCATCGCCAGAACAAGTCCCTCGGCAGCAGCAGCATCTTCTAGTTCCACAGCGTTCCATTTGCGTATGGCGTTGTTAATGGATTCGGTACTCGGGCTGCAGCCGAGAAAATCGAGGGTGCGCACGAGGAGTTGAGGATAAATGTCTAGCGCCAGCACGTACCGCCCATCGCGTGTCTCGCGAAAAAACGCATCTCCCATCTTCAGAAATGGGCTAACCGCATAGCCACCTGGGGAAGGCGGCCGGCCATTGATGGTTTCCCATTTTCCTTCAAAGAATCCGGCGAAACGCCGCAATGCCTTGCGCACGTCCACTGAGATATCCTGTCCTTCGCCGGTGGCGTGTTTCCAAAGTGCGGCGACCGCGACGCTTCTTGCGGCCAGACCGACTGCGGCCAGCGTCCCGAACCGGATCGGGCTTGGGAGAATCGGATCGCGTCCGTAGAATGTGAGCTTGCCTCCTGCGTCCGCCGTTGTCAGCCCAATATCTTTCAACACCTCATTTGTTTCGGCGTGTAGATCAAAGTCCGGCGACGTTGCCGGATGACTCAGCTTCTGTTCCAATTTTTCAGTCAACCGATCGGATGCTGCGATCGTCTCAACCGATCGGCCAGTTATTCTCGCGGTGCTCATTGGTTGTCCTATCTTTTTCTCAAGCTTCCAGAGCCAAACATCTCACAAAAAAATCTGAGATTTTTAGCGGGATGCGCTTTCCACAATCCATGAAATTCCGCATCCGATCTGTTAGCAAATCCTTGGCATTCAACAAGTGACAACAGTCGGTTCGTGCCCATTTGACACAGTTTCAGTTCGGTTAAATTCCGCGTTCCTTGACGATGCGATTGCGCTTGCCGAGCACGATGACGCGGGGCTTCCAGTGTTGGACCTTATGTTTGGGGACATTGGCGAAGCTCATGATGGTGAGGACGTCACCTCTTTTTCCCTGGAAGGCAGCCGCGCCGTTGAGGACGATCTGGCCCGAACCGGGATCGCCGGGGATGGCGTAGGTCTCGAAGCGATTTCCGTTTGCCATATTGCTGCACAGGATGCGCTCGTAAGGTATGAGCCCGCATTTCTCCATCAGGTCGGCGGCGATGGTCAGGCTGCCTTCGTACTTCAGATTGCCATCTGTGATTGTGGCGCGGTGAATCTTCGATTTTAGCAAACAGACTTGCATACGTGGATCAAATCGGAATCGCTCCGGTGTGCTCATTATATATAAGGTGTCAGGCAACGGCCCGTTCCTGGCGCGCCCAGGCAGCGTCACGCAGAAGCCTCTTCAGTATTTTGCCGGAGCCGCTCTTCGGAAGCTCGGTTTCGGAGAACTCGATGCTGCGTGGAACTTTGAAATTGGCGAGGGATCGTCGGCAGTGCGCGATCAACTCTTCCGCAGTGAGTGTTTTCCCCGGCTTGAGAACAACGACAGCCTTTACGATTTCGCCCCATTTCGAATCGGGTATTCCGAAAACCGCCACTTCGCGCACGGCTGGATGCGTGTAAATCACGGCCTCGACTTCGCCGGAATAAACATTCTCGCCGCCCGTGACGATCATGTCTTTCAAGCGATCGAGAATGTAGAAGTATCCATTTGCGTCTTGATAGCCAATGTCGCCGGTTCGAAAGAAACCGTTCCGGAACGCGAGTTTAGTTTCGTCCGGCTTGTTCCAATAGCTGCGCATGATATTCGCGCCGCGAGCGACCAGCTCGCCCGTTTTCCCGGTTTCGACTTCCTTTCCTGTTGGATCGACAACGCGCACGTCGAGTCCGAGGCAAGGACGCCCGCAAGAGGCGAGTTTGTCTTCAGTGTGCTCATCGTCTTTCAAGCCGGTCAGGAATCCGGCTTCACTGAGTCCATAAACCTGAACGAGTTTAACCTTTGGCAGAACCTGTCTGGTGCGATGCACGAGTTCAGGAGCCATTGGAGATCCGCCATATCCCAAATGCCGAAGAGTCGTTAGGTCATACTTTTGCAGCTCCGGAGATTGCGTCAGCATATTGATCATCGTGGGCACCAGCACGGTGTGAGTGACCCGTTCGCGTTGGACGGTCTCGCAGAACGTTTGCGGATTGAACTTGGGAATAGTGACCTGGCAGGCGCCGAAAGCCGGCGCGGCGAACATGAACGGAAAATCCGCGATGTGAAAAATCGGCGCGGCATGTAAATGCACCGCACCCTCCTCAATCGGGAACCAGAAGTTGGTGTGATAGACGTTCTCCAGGATATTTGCGTGCCTGATCTCGACGCCTTTCCGCCGGCCCGTTGTGCCGCTGGTGTAGATGAGCGCCAGAATGGCGTGTGGATCGTAAATTGGATCCGGGATGGAGTCGCTTTGAACATCGAGCGGCTCTTGATCAAGCACCAGTTGCCATGAAACCTGCGCGGTCGGGACTGGTAGCGACGAATGGCGAATCAATCCGCGCGGTTGTGCATCGGCGAGGATGCCGTCGATTTCTTTAACTGACAGCCGCGTGTTTAACGGAACCGCTGTCACGCCGAGCCAGGCGCACGCATAAACGAGCTCGATGTATTCAGGCTCGTTGGGAAGAAGAATGGCCAGTCGATCTCCGGCTTTGAAACCATGTTTCGTCAACGCTGCAGCAATACGCCCCACGCGAGCGTGTAGTTCGCGGAAAGTCGAGCGCTTTCCGTTTGCGGCAAGCGCGGTTCGTTCCGGGAAATACCGGGCGGCTCGGCCTAATGAGTGGACGTAAATCATAGCAACCCTAGTAAAAACCTTGAGTGTCGCGCTGGACGCTCACCTTTCCGGCATAGCGTCGCGAGATTAAGACGAAATAGAACACCGCCAGCGCGAAACCGATCGGCCACCAAAAGGTCGCTCGAAGCAAAGTGATCGGACTGGATGCAACAGCATAGGCGGTCAACGAGTTCTCCGGCGCGAGCGTCGAGTGAAGCATCACCGGAAAAATTGCGGCCGTTCCGGTAGCCAACAGACCGACGATAAGAAAATTCGATGCAAGGAATGCTCGCCGCTCGCGCCGACCACTCAGGCTAGATACAAGCGCGATAATTGAAACAACCGTTACGGCCAATCCCAGCCACCAAAACGGATTGGACCACGCGCGGCCAGGTAAATCCGGCCGAACAATTCTCGATTCGACTAAAACTGCGAGACTGAGCGGCACAACCGCGATCCAAAGATACTTCGCGTATTTTTCAGAACGATCGTGCACCGGGCCTTCCGTCTTCAGCGTTAGATACGTCGCGCCATGAGCTGCCAGCATTACGACGGCGAGAATCGCAATCGAAACCGTGTACCAGTCGAGCAGGCCGACGTGGCCGCGCACATTGAAGTCCGTGAAGAACGCCATCGAGAAATCCCCCTGTGCGTCAACCGGAACGCCACGCGCGACATTGCCGGCAGCCGCGCCAAAAAGAATGGCGAGAAGAAAATTCGAAATGACGAAATTGAACTCCCAGTATCCCTGCCAAAGCCGATCGTTGATGTGGCCGCCGACTTCGAGCGAGATACCGCGCAAAATCAGGCACCACAAAATCAGAAAGAGAGCAAGATAGTAACCGGCAAAAGCCGAAGCCATCAGGCGCGGGAAGATCGCGATCAATGTTCCGCCGAAACCGAGGAGCCATACCTCATGCCATGTCCATAACGGCCCGATCGCAGCGATGACTTGTCGGCGTTCTTCAGGAGTCTTGGCGACAAACCACTGAAGCATTCCGGCGCCGAAGTTCCGGCCGTCCAGAACAATGTAGACAATCAGCATGAAGCTGACGACCGCGTACCAAATCGCGATCATACCAACACCGCCTCTCGCTCAGGTTCAGAAATAATTGTGGCGACAGCTGGTTCTTTCGGACCTTTTCCGATTTCGCGACCGGTCAGGCCGAGAAAAAGCAGACCGATTACAAAATATAACCCGGTGAACCCAATCAGCGTGAAGATCGCGTCACCATTGCTAACTACTTTGCTGTAGCCGTCGCGGGTGTGAAACAGTCCGTATATCAACCATGGTTGACGCCCCAACTCGGCCGTCATCCAACCGAGCGTGTTGGCGATGTAGGGATACGGAAACGCCAGCATCAAAACCCAAAGCAACAAGCGACTTGATTCGAGTTTTCCTCGCCAATTCTGCAACGTGGCGAACCCCATCAGGACGATGAACAACGTCCCGAGGGTGATCATGAGATGGAACGAGTAGTAGAGAAGCTCCAGGTTGTCCGGCCATTGATCTTTCGGGAAATCGTTCAAACCGTGGACAAAACTTCCGAAGTGGCCGTAAGCGAGAAAACTGAGTACGCCGGGAACTTCGATTGGATTGTCGAGTCGCTGCGCGGCAACGTTTGGTTGACCAATGAGAGCAACCGGCGCCATCGGGCTGCCCTCGAATTTTCCTTCCATCGCCGCGAGCGTGATCGGTTGATGATTGCCAACCATCTTCGCTTGCGCATCGCCGGTTGGAAAAGCGACGAGAAACGACGCGATCAAGCCAACGAGCGTGCCGGCGCGCAAATAGAGTCGCGCTTGAACTGGATGAAGCCCTCGCAATGCGTAAAACGCTCCGATCGCAGCGACAACAAACGAACCAGTCACGACCGCGGCCAATTGATTGTGAAGAAACTCAACCCACGCCCACGGATTCAACAGATAGCCACTCATACTCGCGATGCCTAACGAGCCGTTGGCTTCGATCTGATAACCAACCGGATGTTGCATGAACGCGTTCGTGACCAGAATGAAATAACCCGAGAGCCAACTTCCGAGCGCGACAGCAATCGCCGCGGCAAAATGCCCGCGCGGTCCGAGCCGTTTCTCGCCCCAGATCAGCGCGCCGACAAACGCGCTCTCCAGGAAGAACGCGAACATGCCTTCCATCGCCAGCGTTTGCCCAATCACGCCGCCGGCATACTTCGAAAAATCCGCCCAATTCGTTCCGAATTGGAACTCCATCGGAATGCCGGTGACGACACCGACGGCAAAATTAAGTCCGAAAATCTTCGCCCAAAACCGGACCGCCTGATTGTATTTTTCGTCCCCAGTTCGCAGGGCGCGCCATTTCCAGTAAACCAGAAACCAAGCCAGCCCCATCGTGAGCTGTGGAAACAGGTAGTGATAAACGATCGTGAACCCGAACTGCAACCGATGCCAAAAACCCGGATCGTTAAAGATCGAGTTCATTGTCGATCTTTAGGCCGCGGCGCGTGTCGTCTTTCCCTTTGTCGTGCGGGTTTCCGATTGTGCGCGTGAACGCAACAGGCCGATGATCAGTTCGTTCTCTTCCTGTGCCAGTTCGTCCACTGAACGATTCCCCGCTTCGCGCAAGACTCCTTCGACAATCGTTTGCTTCAGCTCCGGCGTAACATCAGGCGTGCCGAGAGTTTTGATCATCGCGGTCAATGGATCCATTAGATGATCCATGAAGTGTTTGATCCCGCCTGCGCCACCGCCGAGATGCCATTGCAAACTCGGCCCCATCACTCCCCAGCGTGGTCCCGGTCCATAGCTCACCGCCACGTCTGCGTCTTCGACGCTCAGCACATCGTGCTGAATCAAATACATGATCTCCTTGTAGAGCGCGGCTTGCAGCCGGTTCCCGACGTGACCGGGAAGTTCTTTCTTCAAGTGGATCGATTTCTTCCCAATCGACGCGTAAAACGCGAGCGCTTGTTGAATCGCTTCCGGCGATGTCTTCGTTCCGCCGACAACTTCCACTAATGGGATGATGTGTGGAGGATTAAATGGATGTCCGACGAGAACACGCTCCGGATGCTTGCAGTTCGTCTGCATCACGCTCGGGGTAATTCCGGACGAGCTCGACGCAATGATGGAATCAATCGGCGTCACTTCATCCATCTGCGCGAACAACTTGATCTTGAAATCGGGACGCTCGGGACCGTTTTCCTGAACGAAGTCCGCTTTCGAAAGCGCCTCTTTCATATCTGTCGTGA
>Ga0193729_1001412_pt1 | contig 12260 bp, 13 predicted proteins | sample U1c2metaG_FD_143036 | JGI IMG/M metagenome (GOLD analysis project Ga0193729, IMG submission 143036) | Soil microbial communities from a riparian zone of the East river system, Colorado, United States - U1c2 | ecosystem: Environmental > Terrestrial > Soil > Riparian zone | place: USA: East River... | reverse complement strand
TCCCGGGGCATATCCCGGCCTGGGCGCGGAAGAGCGGGGACAAGCCGAAGCCATCGCTCGCAATTTGCGCGAGATGGCGCGACTCGAAGTGCCGGTGATCACTACCATCACGGGAGAAGGAGGCAGTGGCGGAGCGTTGGCCATTGCGGTTGCCGATCGTGTCCTGATGATGGAAAACACTATTTATTCCGTAATTTCGCCGGAAGGTTGTGCCTCGATCATGTGGCGCGACTCAAGCAAGAAAGATCTGGCGGCGCAGGCTCTGCGCATCACCCCCACGGATTTGAATCAGTTGGGCTGTATCGACGATATCGTTCCTGAACCCGAAGGCGGTGCTCACCTGGATCATGAAGCTGCTGCGGCTTTTTTGGATGCCGCGCTGGCGAAGCACATGCAAGAAGTCCGCCGTCTCACCATTCCGCAATTGCTCGAGTCGCGATATGACAAATTCCGTCACATGGCGCAGTTTCTGCGTGTAGAAGCCTAGTTCAAAACCAGGCACCTCGTTCACTGAACTCCACTGTCCGCGCCTGTTCGCCGTCACTTCCTTACCGTATAATTAAGAGTTTCACGTCATCATCATTCCACCGCACCCGGGGATAACCCGCTCGAAGGAGGGACAGTAATGGCTACTACGGATGTAGCGCTTCACCAGGCCGCTGGGCAGGTGGGGCCAAAACGCGTCGTCAACAACATGAGCATCCAGGTGGCGACGGTAAACGGCTCAGGCTCGCAGAGTTCTAACACCGTACTGTTGCGCAGTATTTTCCAGATGGGCGTACCGGTATCCGGCAAGAATCTATTTCCGTCGAACATTGCGGGTTTGCCGACCTGGTACACCATTCGCGCCAATAAAGACGGTTACATCGCCCGCAAGAAAGAAATCGACTTCGTGGTGGCGATGAATTCCGAGACGGCGCAGGAAGACGTCATGTCGCTGGCTCCGGGGGCTTCTGTGTTGTATGACGAGCCGCTCAACCTTAGCAGCCTGCGCCAGGATCTGATTTTTTACGCGGTACCTTATGACAAGCTGGTTGCTCCTGTCTGTCCTGAGGCCAAGCTGCGCAAGCTGGTCAAGAACATGATTTACGTCGGCGTGGTCGCCAAACTTCTCGAAATTGATATGGCAGAAGTCGAGAAGGCGATCCGCAAGCAATTTGCAAAGAAAGTAAAGGCCGCTAATCTGAACCTCGCCGCGGTTCAGGCCGGTTTCGATTACGCTGCCGCGAATTTGCCCAAGCGCGATCCTTATGTCATCCAGCGCATGGACAAGACCACTGGAAAGATCATTATCGACGGCAACGCGGCCGCCGCTCTAGGATGCATGTTTGCTGGTGTAACGATGGTGAGTTGGTATCCGATTACACCATCTTCATCGCTGCCCGAAAGCCTGATCGAGTACATGAAGCGTTTTCGGATTGGTGCCGATGGGAAAGCGACGTTTGCCATTGTCCAAGCGGAAGACGAGTTGGCTGCAGTCGGCATGGTGGTGGGCGCCGGTTGGGCTGGTGCCCGAGCCATGACTGCGACCGCAGGCCCCGGTATTTCCCTCATGGCAGAGTTCGCCGGCTTGGCTTACTACGCCGAGGTGCCTGGGGTGATCTGGGACATCCAGCGAGTAGGTCCGTCTACTGGCTTGCCTACACGCACTTCGCAGGGCGACATACTTTTCAATGCATTCCTTTCGCACGGCGACACCAAACACATTCTTCTGATTCCATGTTCCGCGGAAGAGTGCTTCACCATGGCGCAGGACGCGTTTGATTTGGCGGAGCGTTTCCAGACCCTCGTATTCGTGATGTCTGACCTTGATCTGGGAATGAATAATTGGATGGCCGATCCCTTTAAATATCCAGAAAAACCGATTGAGCGCGGGAAGGTGCTGGCCAAGGAAGACCTGGATCGTCTGGGAAATTTTGCCCGTTACAAAGACGTAGATGGAGATGGTATCGGCTACCGAACCCTGCCGGGCACAGACCATCCCGCCGCTGCCTATTTTTCCCGCGGCAGCGGGCACAATGAGAAGTCCCAATACAGCGAGCGTCCTGACGATTTCGAAAAAAATATGGAGCGGATCAACCGGAAGTTTGAGACCGCGCGTTCCTTCGTCCCGCGCCCCGAGATGGTGTCGAATGGAAAGTCAAAGATCGGCTTCATTGCCTACGGTACCTCGCACTGGGCGATGATCGAGAGCCGCGATCAGTTGCGGAAGGAATACAACATTGAAACTGATTATCTGCGCCTTCGCGCCTACCCATTCACGCGCGAGGTGCACGAGTTCGTGAAGCAACACGATCGTGTGTACGTGGTAGAGCAGAATCGCGACGCGCAGATGCTAAGCCTGTTAAAGCTGGACCTGGAAGCAGCGCTGGTGCCTCGGCTGCGCAGTATCGCGCATATCCACGGGCTGCCACTAGACGCGCGCTCGGTAACCGACGAACTCATGACCATGGAGGGTAAGTAAATGGCAACGACGACCAGCACGCCCGGACCAAAAACCAATCGCATCGGTTTGGCCGTGCTCGATTACAAGGGCGGGCGCACTACACTCTGCGCAGGCTGCGGCCACAATGCCATTTCTGAGCGGATTATCGACGCCATGTTCGAGATGGGTGTTCCTCCTGAACGTGTCGCCAAGTTGAGTGGCATCGGGTGTTCATCCAAGAGTCCGGCGTATTTTATGGGCCGGTCGCATAGCTTTAATGCGGTTCACGGCCGTATGCCTTCGGTTGCTACTGGAGCGATGCTCGCCAACCGCAATCTGCTCGCATTGGGAGTTAGCGGAGACGGCGACACCGCGTCCATCGGAGTCGGACAGTTCGTCCACCTGATGCGCCGCAATCTGCCGATTATTTACATCATCGAAGACAACGGTGTTTACGGCCTCACTAAGGGACAATTTTCGGCAACGGCTGATTTGGGATCCAAGTTGAAGACAGGCGTCATCAACGACCTTCCCCCAATCGATACCTGTGCCATGGCGATCACACTGGGCGCGACTTTTGTGGGACGGTCTTTCTCCGGCGACAAGAAGCAACTGCACAGCATGATGAAAGCAGCCATCGCTCATCGTGGCACCGTTATGCTTGATATCGTTTCTCCTTGCGTGACTTTCAACGATCATGAAGGTTCAACGAAATCCTACAAGTACATGAAGGATCACGACGAGCCGCTACAGGAGATTAGTTTTGTGCCTGCGTTTGAGGAGATTGACGTGGAGTATGACCCCGGCACGTCCATCGAAGTGACTATGCACGACGGCTCTAAGCTGCGATTACGAAAAAGGTGAGGCTTTGACGGGAGTGTTCTACGTCAACACCAAGGCCCCGAATTTTATCGAGATGCTCAACATGACCGACGAACCGCTGGCCACGCTGCCGGAGTCTGTGGTGCGGCCGGGAAGGGAAGTGTTGGAGCAGGTGATGGAAGAGTTGAGGTAAAGCAGTGGTCAGTGGCCAGTTGGCAGTTACCAGTGAAAATTCTTTCGCTGTCACTGACTGACAACTGGCCACTGTTTTTAAGCTACGTCATCCAAAGACTTCTTATTATCTTTTTGCGGTTCCCCGGTATGCTCGGGGCTTTCTCCTGGCTCCGGAAAGTCCGTATCCGCGGACTTCAACATCGCATCCTGGTCCCGATGTCCAAGTTGACCCTGCATAGAAGTATTGCCACCGGTTTGAGTCTTCTCGTCCTGTTCGACTGCACCTTTGCCGCAATCCTGATCTCTGGTCATATGAGTGCTCCATAGGGCGGAATCGACCTACCCGCCTGGACTTTAGCGTACTCCCAAACTTGGTTGTACGGAAGGATTTCCGCGTAAGGTTCGCAGGAGTGCTCCGGTGGACAGCCACCTTCGTTTGTTTTGGAGAACGAAAGGTGCGCTAGAGTTCCTGGAGATGACTGCGCCCACCACTCTCTTCCGTCCGTTTACCCGATTGGTAAAGATCACGATTCTAGGCAGAGAGTTTGAGGTCCCAGAAAATAATCCGCTGTTGCGTTGTTTCCAGTACCTTGCTCCGGAAGCGATCTCTTATGGCCGCTTTTGTTGGAATGAGGAGTGTCAATATTGCCGCATCAGCTTCGATCTAGGAGACGGAACAGCAAGTCGCTCTGCGATCTCGTGCAAACTGATGGTGCAGGACGGTATGCGGATTAATGACCTAACGTCAGAGATCCGATATGGTCTAAGGACGCTGAACCTTCCGAAGGTGGATGAATGAGAGTGACGATTGAGAACCGATTGGCGCAGAGGAAAGCAATCGTACTTCGTAAATCGTACTTCGAAAATGTCTCTACTGCATTTTCCGCGCAGTAGTCCCGGTGGCCGGAACTCCTAGCTTGCGCAGCCGGTCTCGAGCCTGTAGCGCCTCGTTAGAACGCGGATAACGCTGTATGAGGCGGCGAAGCTCCGCAATGCCACTGTCTTTTTGTCCCAGCTCGAGAAGCGCGAATCCTTTCTTCAGTTGAGCCGCTGGCGCTTTATTACCGGTAGGGAAGTTCTGCAGCACCTGGTCGTAATCTTTGACTGCCTGCTGATAGTTACCCTGCCGGAATTCGAGGTCCGCTAGATAGAAATAAGCGTTCCCCGCGAGATCAGTATTGGGGTAGTACTTGACGTAATCGGCAAACTCCTGAGCTGCGAGATCATTCTTGGCGGCGTTGTAATCGCGGAGCGCGTTGTTGTAGAGCACGTCGGGCGGGGGAGCCTGGGCTTGCTGTTGTTGTTGCTGTGTTTGCTGAGATTGTTGCGCCGCAACGTTCTGTTGCGCGGCTTGCATGTCTTCCAGTTGTTTACTGACTTTTGCCAGACGGGCCTTCAACTCATCGAGCGTGTCATTAAGCGCCTGAATTTGTCCCGAGAGCTGGTCCACGTGAGCGCCAGTGTCGGTTTGCTGTTTTTGTAGAGTACCCTGAAGCTCGGTAACCGAGGCCGCCACTTTGTTCATGCTGTCAGTGCTCTGCTCGACCAGGTTTTTCATCACACCCATGCGCTCGTCGAAGGACTGCTGCATGTGTGTCATCTGGTCCTGAAGAGCTTGTACCTGGGTCTGGAGCTGGACGATCTCCCGGCTAACACCCCACGCAGGCGCCGCCAGCCACACCAATAGAAGCAAAACAAGAATGGTAGAAAGTCGTTGGGTTCTCATAGTCCATTTCCTAGGATGCATAAAGTATGCTGCGAGTCCGGGCCAGAACATTCACGGACTGAGAAAGATTCTATTGTGCAGGATAGCGCGTTCCGAACGCCGTTGTCTTGCCAGCGGAAGCTTTCCTGGGCCAGAGGGATTGAGGGAAGCGGAGCGCCGGCAAGCGCCCCGCAACCCGTTCATCTTTTACTTTTGATAGACGAAATGCCCGCGCCGGTTCTGCTGCCAGCACTCTTCCGTGGACTGGGTGCAGAAGGGCTTCTCTTTGCCATAGCTGATGGTCTTAATACGATCAGCGCTGACTCCGCCCTGTACCAAAGCGTTCTTCACGCCGTTCGCGCGATTATCGCCAAGCGCCAGGTTGTATTCGGTCGATCCACGCTCGTCACAGTGTCCCTCGATGGTGAACCGCACACTGGCGTGCTGTTTCAAGAAATCAATATCGCCTTGCAGCGCGGCTTGCTGGTCGGGACGGACATCGAATTTATCGTATTCGAAAAAGATATCCTTCACGGTTTGAGAAAACAGCTCTTCTTCCGTCGCTGAAGCTTGCGGAGTGGGCGGCGGAGCAGGCGCGTTCACGGTGACTCGCGCCGTGGCCTCCTGCGTTCCCCCGGGACCTTTGGCAGTCAGATGGTAGGTTGTGGAATCAGCCGGCGTCACTTGCTGCGAGCCATTGGGCTGCACCGCCCCGATGCCGTCAATGCTGATGTCAGTGGCATTCGTGGTTTGCCATGTCAGGGTGGTTGACCCGCCCTTATCCACGGTATTGGGACTTGCGCTAAGCGAAGCGGTAGGTGCTGCCGGGGGCGGTGGTGGGGGCGGTGGCGGTGGCGCCACTTTCTTCTTGCAGGCGCCCAACGTCATGATGGCGCTCAAAGCGAACACAAGCATGATCCACTTCAATCTTCTTTGCTTCAATTTTTCCTCCCTGCGTAATGCAATCATTATGGCGAAAACTATTTCCAGCTCCAGTTCGGCTGCGTATTACTGCCGGCGGTCGTTAACCGTTTTTGATTGGTTCCGTCGGCCAGCATGGTCCAGATTTGGTCGCCTCCCGCGCGGCTGGATTGAAAGATGATGTGCCGTCCATCGGGCGACCATGACGGAAAATCATTTCGTCCGCCATCGTGGGTCAACTGAACCCACTGTTTGCTGACGATGTCCATGATGTAAATATCCTGGGCCCCGGGCGCGCCTGGTCCGTAATGGCGAATCCAGGAAAATACCAGAAATTGTCCGTTAGGGGACCATGCCGGAGAGACAGCATAACCCTCGTCCGTTAGCCGCTGAACGTTCGTGCCATCGGCTTCCATGGTGTAAATCTGTGGCAGTCCGCTGCGGCCGCTCACCCAGGCAATCTGCGCGCTGGTCTTGCGATTCCAGACCGGCGAAACGTCCGGCCCTTTGAATGAGGTGATGCGCTTCAGATTGGCTCCCGACGAATCCATTACGTAGATCTCGGAATCACCGCTCCGCGACGATGAGAACGCCAGCTTGGTTCCGTCGGCCGACCAGGCGGGAGAAAGATTGGTCCCGCCAAATTTGGGAAAAGTCACCATCCGGTCCAGATCCAGCGAATACATCAGAATTTCCCAGCTGGATTTGGTCAGGGAACTGAAGGCCAATCGCGAACCGTCGGGAGAGATGCGTGGCGAAAGTGAAATCGAGCCGAGATGGGTCAATGCACGCTGATTCGCCCCATCGTAATCCATCGCCCAAATTTCTTTGTGACCGCTGCGGCTACTGACGAAGAAAATCTTGCTCTCCGCGATGCCCGGTATGCCGCCGCCTAAACGAAAGATGATTTCGTCGGCAAACTTGTGGGCAATGGTTCGAACCGCGTCACTGGTGGCCCCATCCTGATACTGTTTGCCCAACACTTGCGGGGAAGTGACATTCTTCACGTCGTAGAGCCATCCCTGCACAGTAACGTTTGCGCCGGAAATCCCCAGGTTGCCAAACGCCAGCATGGAGGTATTCGGTGGCTGGCTACTCCAAGCCTCGAACTTCACGTCAGCCGGACTGCCGGGGACTTCGAGGGGATAAAAGCTCTTCGAAACCATGTCGAAGATGCCGGCATTATCCAGATCATTCCACAGCGTGTCGTTGAAAACTTTCAGAAGCTCCGGACTTTTCGGATCCTGCGTGGAGGCTTTGAAATCGGGAACGGCCAACCGGACTTTTTCTACCCCAAGGCCGGTGCCGGTTCGAATCCAATCCTGTTGCGCCCAGGTTGGAAGGCTCAGAAGCAGAAGTAAAGCGATAGTCCAACTAAGAAATAGCTTCATGAATTTTTTTCTTTGACCTTGCACGCCCCGAGCGCGCTTGTATCTATCTTTTGTAATCGAACCAGAACTCAACGGAAACCTTATTCCCCGAATAATCCGAGGGCAGGGGACCAAAAGTATCAATGCGCTGGATAGCTCGTACTGCTGATTGATCCAGCGAAGGCACGCCGCTCGACTGCTCGACTTGCACGTTTGCAGGTCGTCCGTCTCGGACAACGTCGAAAGTGATATAAACCCGCTGCGCCTCGGCAATGCGGGGATCCACTTCGTATTTCAACCAATTTTCTGAAACTTTCTGCTGAACCACACGCACGTACCAGGCATAACGGGAACCGAAGTCGCCGCCACCGCCGGTGACGCCGAAACCTCCCTTTGCCCCACCTGCACTGAATACCCCGTACGGACCGCTGACTGGACCGCCCTGTCCGAATGGCACGACATTGTTCGCTTCTTCCGCAGGCTCGGGTTGCGGCTGCGGTTTCTGATGAGTCGGCGTGATTTCTGCTTTCGATTTCTTCTTCGCACTGGTGTCAGGAATCGGTATTGCCTCCGGTTCCTTCACCTCTGGCTTTGGAAGTGACTGAGAGAGTCCTTTAGATTCGTTCGCCAAAACATTTTGGGTTTGCACTTGATTCGCTGGCAGCGGGACAGTGCTGACCAGAGTGACTCCCATGGCATCGCCACCGCCACCCGCTCCCCATCCCTCGCCACGGCTTCCGGGTGCGATCACCGTGTACGCCAGGATGGAAGCTGCGATGGCAACGTGAAATCCGGCGGACCAGGCCAGGTTTCGGCCCCAGCGCTCGTGTTCGAAAAAGATCTCAGCGGCTGCCATGCGTATCGAGCGGTTGAGTGACGATGCTTACGTTGCTGATGCCCGATTGCTTTACTGCGTCCATCACTGTGGCGAAAGCGCCGAAAGGCACATCTTCATCGGCACGGATAAAAATGGACTGATGCTGCGGGTCCCGAATCTTTTGACGCAGCTTTGCCCCAATCTGATTAATGTTAATAGGATCGTTGCCCAGATAAACGCGCTGCTGCTTGTTGATGCTGATCACCAGCCGCTCTTCGGTGATTTCTTTTACGCTGCGAGTTTTGGGAACGTTGACCTCGACGCCAGACTGGAGCACCGGCGCCGTCACCATGAAGATAATCAGGAGCACGAGGACTACGTCCACCAGCGGCGTGATGTTGATGTCCGAAAGGGAGGTTTGTGTGCGTCCATTGGCTGCGGTAAACGCCATTACCGCCTCGCTCCCGGAACTTCAGCGGCACTGTACGCGGCTTGGGGCTGCTGGCGTTCCACTGCATTCAGCATCTCCATGGCAAAGTCGTCGCCGCGAGCCGCGAATTCTCGAATCGAAGCCCCGATAAGGTTGTAGGCGATCACCGCGGGAATGGCGGCAGCGAGGCCTGCGGCCGTGGTGATGAGCGCTTCGGAGATGCCCGGCGCGACCGCGCGCAACGTGGCGGCACCCGCCGTCCCAAGGCCATGAAACGCATCGATGATGCCCCATACCGTTCCAAAGAGGCCGATGAACGGCGTAGCGGCCCCCGTAATCGCCAGCCAGGGCAGATTGCGCTCGAAGCGTGTCAACTCTTCGGAGTTCGCGATTTGCATGGCTCGCTGGATCGCGGTGGGGTTCTTTATCATCCCTCCCGAAACTCCGCCCTGGCGGCGATACTCTTCGAACCCTCCCTCGAACACGCCAACCAGCGGGCTAGGACGGAATTGTTCCGCTACCGCGCCCACGTCCTGTAAGCGCTGTGCCTTGCGGAAAGCGCGCACAAAGCGGCCACTCTGGACTCTCGCCCGCCTGAGCAGACTCCATTTGGAAAGAATGATTGCCCACGAAACCAGGCTGAATGCGAGTAGCAGAAGCAACACGAATTTGGCCACTACGCCGGTTTGGCCTACGAGGTCAACGATTTCCCCGCCGACCACGATTGTCAGCAATAGAAAAACATGCATTGATTTGGAATTTTCCTTAGCTCGAATTATAGACCATGGTTGCTGGATGACTCCGCCCGCGAATCCCACTTATCAACCCTTTGTTGTGCAAAACCGGGAATCCGCTCGTGGCATCTAAATTTCGATTCGAGATAGCGAAACGGAGATATCAGCTACAAACAAATCCCAATACGCAGGAGAACGCACATGGCGCATTACGGCACATTACGTGATTACCATTTCGTGGATAACGAGAGCGCCGCAGACGATATTCGCGGCTCCAAGGTGTACGGCTTGAACGATGAAAAACTCGGCAAGATTGATGACGTGATCTTCGATCACTCCACCGGACAGATTCGTTATGTGGTCGTCGACACAGGCGGCTGGTTATCCAGCAAGAAGTTCGTCGTGCCACCCGATCGGCTCCAACCATCGGCGCAGCACAAAGACGATTTCAGAGTTGATCTCAGCCAACAGCAGATTGAGGGCTTTCCACCCTACAACGAATCCGATGTTGAATCGGAGGAGAGGTGGGGTGATTACGAAAAGCGCTACCGGTCGAAATGGGAAGAGGGTCCGATCATGCATCGGGTCGGGACGGATCGCAACATTACGCCGACCACGAAACAACAAATCCAATCCGGCTCTGGCCGCATTGTTTCCGGCGAGGAGGATACTGGAACCAGCGTGACGCCGATGAGGACCGAAGCTTCAATGGACGTCACACCAAGCGGGCCGGGCAGGCGCTGGAACACGTTCGAAGAGCGCCTGCGCAAACGGCGCAACGAAATTGTTTCCCGTTGCACGGTGTGCGGCACTGCGGCTTCCCCTGAGCGGACCTATGACAAATCCAGGGATCGCAAAGTAAGTTAACTCACTTCACGGGCCATGGCGTCAAGGCTGTGGCCCTTTCTCCTAAGCTCGAAACAGCCTTTCATGCTATTCTGCGCTCAATTCTGCAATCCAGGATTTCTGAGTGCTGGTCGAACTGCGCCTCGAAAATTACGCGGTCATAGATAACCTCGCGATCGAGTTTGCGCCCGGTTTGAACCTGTTGACCGGCGAGACCGGCGCTGGCAAATCCATCCTCATTGACGCGCTCGCCCTTCTTCTCGGGGACAAAGCTTCTCCTGATGTGATTCGCACAGGTGCGGATCGGGCTCTGATCGCAGCAGTCTTTGAAGTTGAGAGTGGAGCAGAGAAGATCGTGGCCCAGGTGCTCGCGAGCAACGGCATCGATTCTGACCATGAATCCATTATTTTGAGACGCGAAATTGCGGCGAGTGGCAAGGGCCGCGTCTTTGTCAACAACCAGCCAGCGACCGTGAGCGTATTGCGGCAGCTTGCTCCGTATCTGGCCACCATCCACGCTCAGAACCAATCCCTTGTTTCCTTCGACGCCGCAGCCCGCCTGGATTTGCTGGATGCTTTTGCCGGCACTCAGCTTGATAGCGTCAGCGAAGGTTTCTTGTCTTGGAAAAATATCGTTGGTCGCATACAAGAACTGGAGCGCGACGAGCAGGATCGGCTCCGATTGCTGGATCTTTGGTCCTTTCAGAAGCGGGAGATCGAAGAAGCCAAGCTGCAACTTGGCGAAGATGAACGTCTGGAAACTGAAAAGCGCGTTCTGGCCAACGCGGAGAAAATCTACCGCTCCGCCATGAACGCTTTCGATTTGCTTTATGAAGGCAATACTTCCACCTCCGCTTCCGTACGTGCGGCACAAAAGCACCTTGAGGAGTTGTCCCGTTACGAGCCTAAGTTTCAGGAATCGCTGGCGGCACTGGAAAGTGCCCGCATCAGCGTTGAGGACGTGGGCGTCACCCTGCGCGATTACGCCGGCGGCATCGAGGCCTCGCCCGAGCACCTGGCCGAAGTAGAAGACAGACTTGTAGCCATTGATCGCCTGAAGCGAAAGTACGGTCCCACACTTGCGGATGTGGTGAATTTCGGCACGGAAGTCAGCCGCAAAATTTCAGAGATGGAGAACAAAGACGAAGTTCTCCGCCAGCTCCGCGCGGAACTGGCCCAGGCAGCAAGGGAATATCTGCGCTGCGCGCAAGCAGTTTCCAGAAAACGCCACGAATGCTGCAAGAAATTGGAAAAGCTGGTCGAGGCCGACATCAACGATCTTGCCATGAAGGCGGATTTCCGTATCGAAGTCAGCAGCAGCGATGAGGAAGGGAACTGGACCGCCTCAGGCTTCGACCAGGTGGTGTATATGATCTCCACCAATCCAGGCGATCCATTGCGGGCCCTGGAGCAGATAGCTTCGGGTGGGGAACTGTCGCGTGTCCTGCTGGCATTGAAAGCCAGCGTTGAAGCTGGCGCTGCGGCGGGTCGCAAGAAAAACAGCGCTGTTCAACGCACACTGGTTTTCGACGAAATTGACACGGGTATTGGTGGGCGAGCTGCAGAAGCAGTCGGCAAGAAGCTCAAAAATCTGTCCCGTAGCAACCAGGTACTCTGTGTAACCCATCTCCCTCAGATCGCGACTTTCGCCGATCACCATTATCTGATCGAAAAAAGGGAATCGTCCGGGCGCACCCGCACCTCAGTACGGCTTATCAGCGGGCATGAGCGCACCGAGGAAATTGCGCGCATGCTGAGCGGCGCCAAGCTAACCGAGACTTCACGTAAACACGCTCAGCAAATGCTCAAGACCAACGCTTAGATCGCAACTTGCAATTAATTGTTTAGTTAGCTAAGATAGGTTAGCTAATATGGAAACCTTTACTATTCACAAGGCGAAGACTCAACTGTCGCGCCTCATTGAAAAAGCCTGTCGCGGGGAAGAGGTCGTAATTGCTCGTGGTTCCGAGCCAGTGGTCCGGCTTGTTCCAATCGCAGACAAACATGGGAGTCGGA
>Ga0193729_1001411_pt1 | contig 12262 bp, 9 predicted proteins | sample U1c2metaG_FD_143036 | JGI IMG/M metagenome (GOLD analysis project Ga0193729, IMG submission 143036) | Soil microbial communities from a riparian zone of the East river system, Colorado, United States - U1c2 | ecosystem: Environmental > Terrestrial > Soil > Riparian zone | place: USA: East River... | reverse complement strand
TGAGCCGGTAGCGTGGTAGTATCACTCCTACCCAAGAAAGCAAGTCGCAGCGTCAGCAGAAAGCTGAAAATGGCGAGTTTGGAATCCGTTCGGGTGGCGGCGGGAGCTAGCGTCCCGAGTTCTACCTCAGCGTCCCTAGCCACTACGGTTACTTCGCGGCACTCTGCGCTCGTCCGCGTTACTCACTGGATCACCACGCTGTGCTTTTTTGCTCTGCTGGTCAGTGGAGTTGAAATTCTCATCTCTCACCCGCGGCTTTATTGGGGCGAGACCGGCAATGTGTTGACTACACCGTTGTTCAAAGTGCCGATTCCTGCGTCGAGAAACCTGGTACCGACCGGTTACGGGTACGTGCTGCCGGACCAGAATGGCTGGAGCCGCTACCTGCACTTTCAAGCGGCGTGGATTTTGATATTGACCGGCTTGCTGTACACCATCTCCATTTTGGTAACAGGGCATTTGCGAAAAGACTTGCTGCCAAGTAAGGCGGATCGTTCGTGGAGAACGTTTTCGACCGCAATCGTGAAACATTTGCGCTTCGAGCGGCCGACTGAGGCAGAGTCCTGGTCGTATAACGTGCTTCAGCGGCTCACTTACCTGTTTGTGATCTTGGTTCTTTTTCCGTTGGTAATTTGGACGGGGTTGGCGATGTCTCCGGCATTTGTTTCGGCGGTTCCCGTGGCGGTCACTTTATTGGGCGGCCAGCAATCGGCGCGCACGATACACTTTTTCGTTTCGGTATTTTTGGTGCTGTTCCTGTTGGTGCATGTGGTGATGATTTTTGTTGCGGGATTCTGGGGCCGTATGCGCGCGATGATTACCGGCCGGGCCGATACGCATACGGGGCGAACATGAGCGACCTCTCACGGCGGAGACTGATCATAGGCGGAGTGGCGGCCACGGCGGGCGTAGCGGGTTTGTGCGTGGCCGCGCGCATTGCGCAAAAATATGGACTCATTCCTCCGGATCATGGCGGACTCTACGGGCCGGGCGAAACGCTGACGTATGCTTCGCAGAGAGTGTTGACGAGACACTCGCTGGCGCGCGAGTTTCCGCAGTCGAAGATTTCGCATCCTCCGCTCGCGAACGAAATGCCGCCGCTGAATGATGCGTTCAAGCGGCTTCAGGCGGGAGGATTCGCGGACTGGCGGGTTTTGGTAGACGGCATGGTCGACCGGCCCGCATCATTTTCGCTTGCGCAGCTGAAAAGCTATCCGTCGCGCCGCCAGATTACTATGCTGCAGTGTGAAGAGGGTTGGTCGTATATCGCGGAGTGGATCGGCGTGCCTCTGTCGCACGTTCTGGATGCCGTGAGGGTCCGCCCGCAAGCCAGATACGTGGTGTACTTTTCGATCGATCCAGATTGGTGGGATAGCATCGATATGGCCGATGCATTGCATCCGCAGACTTTTCTCGCCTATGGGATGAATGGCGATGAACTTCCCGTGGGCAACGGCGGGCCGCTGCGCATCCGGCTACCGCGCCAGCTCGGCTACAAGAGCGTAAAATTCATCACCCGCCTTACGGTCACAGACAGCCTGAAAGGATTCGGCAAGGGTTCGGCCGCCGCGTCTCTAGAAGGAGGAAGTTACGCCTGGTATGCCGGAATCTGAGAGGCAGGCTTAGTTTTCGCGTGGCCCAACTTTGGGTCGTGGCATTACGCGCATTACGTCCGCAATGGTTAATCCGGCCTGTCCCCAGAAGAACCAACAGTCATCCGGGGTTGAAAGAAGCCCGAATTTGATTAGATAGTTCGCCGGGGGCCGCTTACTGTCGGACTCCCACCTTGAAATCGACATTGCAGAAGCGCCGACACGTTTGCCAAGTTCCGATTGACTTATTTTTAGACAAGCTCGCAGTGCGATAATTCTCTTTCCGAGATTCGGCTTTGACGATTCGTGAACTGAAGTTTTATCGGGCTTGGACGCCATCTAGCCCTCACAAGACAACAAGAGGATGCTACGCCTGGGAGTCCCAAGTCACGAAATGTGACAGTGCCAGCGATTCGGATGACTTGAAAACCTGCCTGAGGAGGTTGCAATGTCAGATGAAGAGTGGGTCAAAACACTTGCAGACGGCAGACAAGTTAAATTCACCTATCAAGAATTACCAGTGGACAGTGCATTTATCACCGCGCAAGTTGCGGGAAACGAGGTCGTCTATTCGGTCGTACTGACCAAAACAAAAAAACCGCTTAGTCGTGAAGATGTTGAAAGCCATTTTGCGGGCGAGCTTTCAAAGAAGTAGCCCTGTGGCTGCCCCATGCGGCCATTCTCAGTTAGGTTTGGTCTTTTGCGAAAGCAACACCGATTTGGCGCGCGCGAGAAATTGATCCTCACTCACGCCTTCGCTGCGGAGTGGATGCACTAATTTAGGATAATCGCTGTCGGTCCAGCTCAGGTCATCCAGGCGATACACTTCATTTCCGGCAAGCTGGTATCCGTTTAGAACGGTGTGGTCCTCTGTACTCTGATCGTATTTCAGGAAGAGAAGGTATCGACTTGCAATCTCCGGCATCGAGTCCGCCCGCACGGCCCTAGTCAAGACCTTGCCGGACGGGAGACGAATCGCGCCGCCTTTGCGCTGGACGTCGATGGAATCGTTCGTGCGCAGATAAACGGTGTCGGAAGTCTTAATAATCGCTTGCAGCTTGACCTTGAATTCGGAATAGATGTCTCGCTTATCGTTGGACAAATAGGATTGTCCCGCGGTTATCGTCCCAACGACAACGACATCGCTAGCATCGAACGGCATCGGATCTTTCTTAGAGTGAGTTGCCGGCAACTCCACTAAACCGACTTCGCTATCCTCTCCTAGTTCGGGCAGATTTGGATTGGGGATGTTGTACCGCTCGCTTCTTCTGAATTGCAAAACGTCGCTGGAATTTGGCAAGGCCGCGTTGTAATCAGTGATTGGACCGCGACTGTATAGCGGTGGCGTTGCAGAAGGTGCAACTGGAGTTTGGCCAAAAAAAACCGCCGTAAAAAAGCACAGCAAAACTAGAACCGCAGCGGCATGAGTAATCAGGTTGCGGAGCATCATACTTTGCGATTTCGGGTCGGCCTTAAGTTTCACGCGATAAAACGTACCATCCCAGGAGGCAGACTCACAAGGCGTATACGCGAGACGAAACTCCAAGATGTTATGTTCTGATCAGGTTTTGATCAGGCCCGGGAAGCGGTGGGGGTTGTTGTCGAAACCGGGGAATACGGTGGCTAGATCTTTTACGCCGATGTGTTTAGTCAGAGTCTCGCCGAGGACGTAGCGGAAGTCGGTGGTTAGCGCGAGGTCGCGGCCGTCGTTTAGCTGATGATCGTCAAGGCCGGGCCATTTGCCATAGACTTTGCCGCCTTTTACTTCGCCGCCCATGACGAACATGCAGTTGGCATGGCCGTGATCGGTGCCGCGATTGCCGTTTTCCTTGGCGGTGCGGCCGAACTCGCTCATGGTAACTACGACGATGTCCTGCATGCGGTCGCCCATGTCCTGATGAAAAGCGGCGAGGGATTGGCCGAGGTCTTTGAGCAAATTGGAGAGCTGGCCCTGGACACCGCCTTCATTGACGTGATTGTCCCAGCCGCCGCAATCGACGAAGAGAACTTCCACGCCGACTTTGGCTTTCAGGAGCTGGCCGATTTGCTGCATGTTTTGTCCCAGGCGGCTGGTGGGGTATTGCGCGCCATTTTCCGGCGGCAATTTGCTGGTGTCGATTTTGCTGAGCATGTTGATGGCTTCAAATGTTTCGGTGCCGGTGCCGTGCAGAGCGTAGTCCACGCTTTGTGAATACATGGCTTCGAAACCGCCCTGCACTACGTTGTTCATGGCCGCTGATTGCGGGATGACCTTGAAATTTTTTAAATCCGGCAGCGCGATGGCGCCGGCACTTCCCCGCAACATGCGCGGAAGATTTGGTCCCATGGCCACGGCGCGAAACGGCGAAGCATTTTCTTCGGGGACGGTTTGCAGCGCGCGGTCAAGCCAGCCGTCATCGGTGGCTTTGACCCCAGGCGTGCCTGACTCCATGAAGTCCTGAGCGTCGAAGTGCGAGCGGGTGGGATCGGGCGAACCGGCAGCGTGCACGATAGCCAATTGATTTTTGTGGAACAGCGGCTCGAGGGGCGCGAGGCTGGGATGCAAACCGAAATATCCATCGAGGGCGATGGCTGCCTCTCCTGTTGCGCCGCTTCGCGGCTGAGGAATGGCGATGGAGGGACGCAGGCGATAATAGTTTGGCTCCGCAAAAGGCACGACGATATTTAGGCCGTCGGCGGCACCTCGTTGAAACAGCACCACTAGCTGTTTCTTGTTGGGCATCGGTGTGGCGGCAACGGCGCGCTGCAAAAACGCCGGCATGGCGCTCAGGCCCACCATGGCTACGCCGCCTTGCTTCAAAAAATATCGCCGGGAAAATCTCATGTGCTGCTCCTTCGGTTGCAACTGCGACTAAACATTATCAAGTCAATATCAACGCAACGTCGAAATTGGGACTAGCGTCTCTGGAATTCCGGAGCGCCGAGGACCAAGCCGGTGACTACCCCAAGGTCAACTTTTTTTACTGGATCATCGAGCTTGGCCTGCAACACCTGGGGACTGTCCAATTGCTTTTGCAGCGTTTCTAACGTCGCGGGGCTGGCTTGGCCGCCTAGAAAAATTTGCAGCGCACGTTCGAGTGCGATCTTCGGCTCGGTGGCATCCACTCCGAGCAACGAACCGACGTCGGCTCGGGAACCACGCACTTTATTGCCCGCCAGCGTGAGCGAAAAATTCAGCCGGTTCAGTAGCGCGCCGGTATTGACCCAGGCTTCGGCGTTATCGGCGTAGCCAGTGGGGGGCTGGCATTGATAGAGCGGCTCGCCGATGCGCCCGACCCATTGCACCAGGGGCATGGCGGTATCTACGTCAGTGCCGAGCGCGCGGGCTGCGGATACGACCAGTTCGAACGGCGTTTTGATTTTTGCGCGGTAGGCTTCGCGGGACCAAAACTCCGACGAATAAATCATGGTGTGCATCACCGCGCGAATATCGCCGTCGCTGGATTCAAATGTTTTGGCCATGCGCGCGACCAATGGAGCCGGGGGATTATCGGACACAAATCGGCGCGCCAGTTTTGTGGAGATGAATTTGGCGGTACTGGGGTGCTTCGCCAGCAACTCGATTGCTTGCTCGCCGTCTTTCATTCCACCGGCGTGAATTTTCTTTTTCAAAACGATTTTCTGGTCGGGGTCGTGGAGCTTTTCGTCAAATTTAAATTGCGGATTCAGCCGGGGCTTGTCGATGGTCCATCCGGTGAAGCAGCGGGCGAGCTCGGTTACGTCTTTTTGGGTGTAGCCGCCTTCCACGCCCAAAGTGTGAAGCTCCATGAGTTCGCGGCCGTAATTTTCATTGAGGCCGCGGGCATTTTTCCTTGGCGGCTGGGGAGGGCGACCAAACCGGCCGCGATTCTGGCGCATGGCGCGCAGTGCGGCCTGGCGCTGCGCGGCGTTGGGATCGGCGCTTAAAAAATTATCCAGATAAAAAAGCATTGCGGGACTTTCAGCCGTGGCGGTGACTAAATCTTTGAACTTGCCCAAGGTATGCGGCTGAATTACATCGCGTTCGTAAGAAGTGAGGTACCACTTGTCTTCGCCTTTGGCGGCGTACACGTTGAAATGGTTGAACCAGAAATCATCCATCACCTGCTGCAATTGGCGCTCGCTGTAAATGGCGCGGGTCACCTTGGCCATGGCTAGTTCTTCAATCACGCGCTGCGGTTTTTTGCTGTCGTCGGCAATTACGCGTGGGACGGCGTTGGGATCGGGACCGCTTAAGACATTTCTTTTTCCAGCGCCCGGGGTAGTCAGGTTAGCGGCGACCTCGGGATTCGATACAGAGGGTTTCGTCTTCATGGAGACGGGGACGCTGGCCTTGTCTGCGACGTTTACTTCGGGGGAATTATTTGAAGCGGATTGTCCGACGGCCGCGGAGGAACTTGGCGGCGCCAGCGTGGTCGTCACGCTCCCATCGGGGGCGTTTTGCATGTCCTTATCTCTACTGCCGGTGGAACCGTTGTTCGCGAGTTGTGGATTGGAGTTCGCGGCCGCGTCTGCGCGTTGTTTGGCAGCCTGAATGGCGGCTTGCTTTGGCTGCGGATATTCTTCAATGAGTCGCGCCGAGGGCATCGAGAGCGTGGGAAGATTTTCGAGACGGGCATTCAGCGCTTTATCGTCAATGGAATTTGGGGCGAGTTGTTGATCGATCCACTTGGCCAATCCCATTTGCCGCACGCGCTCGAGATCACCGGGGCGCGGCCCGTAGGCGAGGCGGTTCATGGCGTGAAGAATGGCTTCATCGGCGGTGAGTTCCGTGATGGGTAAACCTTTTAGTGCGGGATCCTGTTTTGGTTTTTTGTCTTTCGCGGCGGCCGCGGGAATGGCGGCGATGGCGCCCACATCAACTCCCAAAGAGAATACGCAAGCAATCGACAAAAACGCCGCGAACAACGCTTTGGGGCGCAGGGAGACTGTCGCCACTTTCGTGCGACTGAAATTCTTCGGCAGCAGTTTTGCGTGGCTGGGCTTCATCCCTGCCCCATAAAAGATTAACCCTAGGAAGGTTGAGAAGTTGCAGGCTCGGCTGGGCTTGTGTCGAATGCGGCCCTTCCAGAAAGAGTGGAATGAGAAGGCGCCAAGGTCGCTGGTAGAACCCCCATGTGCATCGAGCTTCAAGGAGCCAATGGGCTCTCCGTGATTGCCTCGGTGGTCGACTCGCAGGGGGCCACAGGCGTCAGCAATGGCCAGCCCTTGCGAAGAACGAAATCGAGCCATGCGCCTGCCACTTGCGAAGTGAGGACGGCTGCCACAACCAAGGTTGTGTAAAACTGGGGGCTGATGATGCCGGCATCAAACGCCACGCTGGCCAACACGATGCCAGGTCCTCCACGCGCGTTGGTGGTAATAGCGAGATTAATCAGGTCCAATCCCCGAAACCCTGCGCACCGGCCAGCCAAGGATACGGAAAGAATCTTCACCACACAGCTTCCGAGGATGAACGTGCCAATCATCCACAACGACAAGCCTCGAATCAAATCGAGTTTCAACCCGACGATAGCGAAGTAAACCGGAATAAAGAACGCAAATGATACCTTCCCTATGGCATCAAGCGCTTCTGCAAACAGTCTCCGCTTCTTATGAACAACAGCAAACCCCGCGAGGAAGGCGGCAAAGACCAAGCTGACATCAAGGGCGCCCGCCACTACGCAATACGCAAGGAGGACGGCGATCGCATACGCGACCGGAGACTGTTTTGCGAAAACGTTGAACTTGGACTTGTTGAGACGCTTTACGATCCGCGGAACAATCGTCAAACCCAGCCCGAAGAACCCCACGGTGGTCAACAGGTGGTACGACATCTGTCGCGGGTTGAGAACTGTCTTGCCAGCCAGCGCTGTTGCCACGGCCAGAGCGAGCCAAAGCACGACGTCTTCTAACACCGCGACTCCGAGTACGAGACGGGCGAAACGAGTGTGAAGTATTTTTAGATCCGCGAAGATCTTGGAAACTACCGGAACCGACGTCACCGCAACGCCTACCGCAAGAATGATGATCAAGGAAATTCGGTTACCATTGGGGCCCGCCAAGGCCGGCCCAATCAGCCATGGGCCCAGTGCCAACCCAAGGACAAACGGAATACCCGTCCCAACAATTGCTAGCCAGCCCACTTCGTGGCGCTCTTCACGACTGAAGAGTTGTTGAGTTTCCGCGCCCGACAGGAACATGAGCAATAACAGCCCAAGCCAGTAGACGAAGTTGAGAATGCTTGCTTGGCGTTGAGTCGCTTCGAGAATCCAGAACGCGGACGGCAATCTGCCGAGGATAGCGGGACCCAATACCACGCCAGCCAAAATTTCACCGACAACCTTTGGCTGACGGAGCCTCATGAATAAATAGCCGAGCAACTGGGCAAGGGCAACCAGAAGCAAGAGGATAAACAGAACTGAAGTCAGATCGGAGTTCGACACGTGGCGTTTACCGTTGGTGAAGACCCTGCAACGTGATTACATGACGTCGAAGTCGACGATGCGATTGGGAGCTTTGTTGCCGGCGGCATCGACAGCCTGCATCACGAGGCAATAGGCGCCGGGAGCCAAGTCCTTAACATTGACTTTCAAGCCCACGGGCACCACCGGGTTTCCTTTTTGAATAAATGCGTCGGCAGTGACCACGCCGGTAAACATCACTTCTTTCTTGCTGGCGCGATCGAGAATGCGATACCCAAGGCCGATCTTCGGCGGGTTATCGGAAGTAAGTAATGGCTCGTAAATTTCCGAATACACAATCACGTTTTCATCGCGCTTGAAGCGGTTGGTCCCTGACGGCATGATTTGCAATCCGTGCACCACCAAAGGAGTGCGGTCTTCGAGCAGGGCGGCATCAAGGCTAGTGGGGATGTCCCCGAGTTTTTGGGCGTTATTGGCCAGGGCCACGCCGCCAAGGCTAAAGTGCTTTCCGTCGTAAGTATCGATTTGCAGCGGTGTTTCGAATTTTCCAAAAGCGTCGCCGCCGGCACTCAGCACCACCGTCAACTTGTACGTTCCGGGAGAGGCGTCAAACTGGTTTTCATAACGATACGGATTCTGGGTGAATTGCTTCCATTCATCCTTATCCAGATTGAGATTAACGGTGTCACTGAAACGCGCTCCCACCGATCCATCCGCGCGATAAGCGATGCCCAACACATTCAAGTTGGCGTTGTATTTTCCTTTCTCCTTATTGAAATGCACGGCATCGGCGGGAATTTCCATGGCGAGATTCACGCGCGCGACGTTTGCCGAAGTGTAAAAGTACGGAGCCTGCATACCGCCGTGGATCGAACCGGCTTGCGCAGCAGCGGCGCGGGATTCGAGTTGTTTTTCGACCGGCTTTCCTTCCAGGGTGTTGCCGGTTCTCACGTTGCAATATCCGCTGCGGGAGCGCACGTTCGTGCCGCCGCGGCTCAGCTTCACCTTCAGCGTGTGACACGCGCCTTCCGGGGTGTCGCTGGGTACATAACCCAAAATATAAAATTCACTTTGCTCCCGGCCGATGCGTTTCAAACCACCCAGAAGATCGTTGGTGTTGAAGATGGTGAATCCGCCAGTGCCTTCCGCCAGGGCCGCCAGGATTTGCTGATTCGTGGAGGCTGACGGCAGAAATGGCGGAACGATGGTGCGCGGCTGGTTATACGGCGAATTGAAATTAAAATTACTCGGACTGGTGGTTCTGGGCGCGGTTCCTGCTCCGGTGCCTGTCGTCCCACCCGTGCTGCGTCCGGTGCCAGTGCCTGTTCCTGTTCCTGTTCCTGTTCCGCCGGTAGTTCCCTTTCCGCCGGCTCCTCCGGTAGTTCCCTTTCCGCCGGCTCCTCCGGTGGTTCCTGTCCCGCCAGTGGTCCCACGCCCTCCGCCCGCGCCCGCACCTGCGCCGCCACCGCCGGGCCTTTGTGGATCGGGTTCGGCTGAGTTAGAAAAAGATGCGAGCACCAATTGCGGCTTTCCGCTGTGGGGTGTTCCGTTATTCGATCTTGCATCGGCGTGGTTCTTCGCCACTTCGATCACGGCGTCACCGGTATCGAGACGCGCGCTTCCGCCAGGCAGTCCGCCAACCAAACCGCGCGCGTCCAAAGCATAAATGGCCACGTTGGATTTGTTACAGGCGTCAATCGTCGCGGTCAGTTCCGATTGATTTTCCGGATTCAACGCGAACCCTCCGGAAAATAACACCAGCATTTTTCTGCCGGGCACAGTGCGCAAGTTCTTAGCGAGGCTGCGCACCGCGAGCAACACGCTGCGCGCGCCAAAATCGGCCTCGGCATTGCTAAGTGAGGAAAGGCCAGTCGAAGCAACCGTCACGGGCTGCACGTCGGGAACATTGGCGTTGGGATTTACGGACGAAGACTTCACGCCAGCCACCGCGGACCGCAGCAGGTCGGCGTTGGCGGTAAAATTTTGCACGATGCGCAGCGCGCCTCCAAAATCCACCACGGCCATTAAATGATCCCCGTCTGAGTTCGCGGCGATGAATTGATTCGCGGCATTGCGCGCCTGAATCTGGTCGGGAGTCTGCATGGTGGAATTATCGAAAAACAGAATTAGGTAGCGCTTTTGTCCGCTGGCTTGGATCGCAGGGTCCGAGCCGGTGGAAAAGCTGGAGATGGACTGCTCTTTGTTGTCTTCATACACTTTGAAATCGCTTTGCTTCAGGTCGCGGACGTACTCGCCTTTCTTGTCGGTCACTACGGTATCGACGAGGACCAAGCGCGATTCTTTTCTGATCACCACGGTGCTCTGCGGCGGTTCGGTGGGATTTTGCTGGGGTGATTGCGGAGCATCTTTTGGCGCGGCATCTTTTGGCGCGGCATCTTTAGGTGCCTCGACCGTGGGAGGTGCCGGGACCGGGGCGGGAGCATTATCCTGCTGTGCGCTCAGCCGGCCTTGGGAGAGCAGCAACCCCACTGGCAGCAAAACCGCCATCCAGCTCAGTCGCCTGACGCTTATTATCGTGTTCATGGCCATCGCTCCTGACTGCCAAATCAATTTGGAATGACGACCGCGCCGTTGCGCGCGGCCATTTGCGATCCTTCACCGTCACGGACTACTAATCGAACCATATAGGTGCCGGGCTTCACGTCATAACTGGATTTCAAGGTGAGCCCCGAGCGGCTCAAACGGTTGTAAGTGGTGTCCAACAATTTCATCTGCACCGTTTTTTCGCCGCCGGTAACGAAGTTTCCGTTGTCGTCAAAAATGGCGGTGGCAATGGTGAGGATGTCGGCATTGCGGCCTGCCTCTTTCCGAAAATGAATACTTTTCACGTCGAAGTGCGTTAACACCGAGAGGCGCGCGGAGGTGGCATCTTTCTTGAAAAATTGGGTTTGCAAATCCACGGGTACGTCATGCAATTCTTCCTGTGAAAAAATGGCTTCGCGGATTTCCTGCTTGGCGGCTTCCACGGGATTGGGGATGGTTTTAGGCGCGTAATATCCGTTGCGGGCTTGAATGGAATATTTCTGTTTGCTGGTGAGCGAAACTTTCAGCCCGTGAAAGCGGCCGTCTACTTTTAGATTTTGCGGGGAAAATCCCAACAAGTAGGAAAGCGGCGGTGCGGCAACGGCTTCACGCAGGCCTTCGTCGAGATCGTTGCGATTGTGGAAGAAAGTGCCGCCGGTACCGTAAGCCAATTGTTCCAGTACCTGATCCTGGGCCATCTGCGCGGCCACGCGGTAAGTAGATTTGAAACCGCTGGTGCGCGGGGAATCGCGCGGAGGATCGGCGATGTCGCCAAGGAGATCGTCGGTGTAGAGTCCGCGAGCGTCGATGGTATTTATAACGATGCCGGCATGGCTGGCCCGGTCAATGAGGTCAGAAGTCTCCAACCAAAGAGTGCTGGGAATAAAACCTGGCGATACAAAAACCATCACGCGTTGGCCGGGCATGGCCGATAGCTGCTTGATGGCCTCTTCAATATGGCGGTAGGCATATTCAGTTTCCTGATCGCCTAGGGTCAAGACGCGCATGGAAGCGGACTGCGCCATTTGGTTGGCCTGCGCGATTTTCGTTTCGTCGCCATTGAAAGCGCATTGCACGGCATCTTCCGCGGCTACCGCCAAAGCTTGCGAGTCGCTCTTATTTTGAATGAGGTCGGCTTGGTAGTAGGTCACCTCCGGGCAGTCGTGGAATCCCGCGCCGCCAGTGGTGGGACGCGGCACGAGAGAATACAGAGATTTGGCCAATTGATCGTGGTCGGCGGTGAACTGCAGGTGGAATTGGCCCGAGGCGCTAAACATGGCAACTCGATCGGAAGGCGCTAGGGCTCCGAATAGTCTCGTTGCGGCGTCACGCACCACGGTAGTGTCCTGCATGGACATATGCACGTCGTCGAACATCACGCCCACGAAGCGCTGAGGTAATTTCTTGGCCGCGGTCTGTACTTCCTCAGGCGTTACGGCTGATTCCTCATTGGCGGTCACGGTGGTGGCGGGCCTGAGAGCCTGGGATTCGGGAGTTTCGGAGCTGAAATATGTTATCGCTTGCGGCTTGCGGTTATCGAAGAGCTGAAAATCTTCCCTGCGCAGGTTGGTGACGACTTTGCCTTGGTTGTCGCGCACGACCACGCGGACCAACACGAGATTTACGCGGACTTTAAAGGTGGCCGGGCTGTCTTGACTGACCAGCTCAGAATTTTCCGCGGGCTGTTGGGCATTGGGAGATTTTGTTGCGTCCTGTTTGCCGTTTTCCTCCTGAGTAGGGGGC
>Ga0193729_1001410_pt1 | contig 12265 bp, 13 predicted proteins | sample U1c2metaG_FD_143036 | JGI IMG/M metagenome (GOLD analysis project Ga0193729, IMG submission 143036) | Soil microbial communities from a riparian zone of the East river system, Colorado, United States - U1c2 | ecosystem: Environmental > Terrestrial > Soil > Riparian zone | place: USA: East River... | reverse complement strand
TCCAACCCGATGATCCCCGGCACATCTTTGCCGAATCCTATCGCAATATTCGCTCTTCCCTTCTCTTTATGCCGTACGAAGGACCACGACCGAAAACCATCCTCGTCACCAGCGCGGTCCCAAATGAGGGTAAGTCGACGGTCTCAGCCAATCTTGCCATCGCCCTGGCCCTTTCCGGGGCGCGAACGCTTTTGATCGATGGCGATTTGCGCCGCGGCGCGTTGCGCGAACAACTCGGCAGTGATTCGCGTCTTGGTTTTTCGGAGGTATTACAGCAGGAAGTACCGTGGCAGGAGGTTGTCATGGCAACGGCGTATCCCAGCCTGTTTCTGTTGACGCGTGGCAAAACCCTGCCCCAGCCGAGTGAACACTTGCTTCGCGATTCCACCGATCAATTCCTGAAGGATATCTATCATCACTACGACTACATCATCATCGACAGTTCGCCCGTGCTTGCTGCCGATGATACTACCAGCCTCGCTCCCAAGATTGACGCCACTCTCCTGGTCGTCCGCCTCTCTCATACTTCGGCCCGGCTGGCCAAGAAGGCCCTTGAACTACTTTACAGTCGCCAGGTCAACGTGCCCGGAGTAATCCTAAACTTTGTCGATACCTCATTGCCGGAATATTACTACTACCAGTATTCCGAATACTACAACCGCCCGATAGCTCCAGCAGGATCCGAAGCGACCGCCCAACATCATTCAACCGGTCAGACCCAGCCTTCGTAATTATGATCCTGAGCCCCGTCTAAAATGAGAGCGTTGCGCGTCATCGCGATCGCGTTCCTCACTGCGGTCGCCGGCGGAGTTCTTTCGGTCGTGGCTTCCTTGTATTTGACCGAACTCTATCACGTTTCCAATTTCGAGGGTGGGCGCGGGATGCTGATCCTTTTTGCGCTGGCGCCGCTCGGTCTCATTGTTGGCTTCATCATCGGATTGATCGTCGCTCTGCGGAGTCGTGGAACGGGATTCGGCGGATTTGCCAAAGCGCAGGGGATTGCACTTGGAATTGCGATCGGACTTGCCGCAGTTGTTTCCGGTATTCTTTATCTTGCGGCCGATCATCCACCCAAGCTCGATGGTAGATCGCTCGCGATCGAGTTCGAACTTAAGATTCCGCCGACGCTAAAGTTGCCGCCTCAACCACGCGAGCAAACGTTGCACGCAAGTCTTTACGCTAATAACCGCGATAATCGCTCCGCCGAGCTTGATTATGATAAGATTGCGACGCGCGATGGCTACGTCTTCGTTCCCGGTAAAGCGTCGTTACTCTCCCAAACTTTCAATCGGGATCTTTTCGTTTCAATCGAGGGCGAGGGCGGCGCAGGTCAGTTTATCAAGCTCAAGCTACGGGCGAAGCCGCGCAAGGGAGACGAAGCGTGGTCGGATTGGATAACGGCCACGGAACGCGCCGATCTTAGTCCGGTGCCCGAATCCGAAAGAATTGCGGTCCGCTATCGGGTACAGCCGGACGAGTAGAAGCAGCCGAGGGATCCTGTTGCGGAACCTTTAAGGTAATTTCATCGGGATCCCTCGGCTATCGCTCGGGATGACGGAAGCCGTCGAACCTTTTTTCTAAATATGAAACTCTCTTACAAGCGCTTTCTTTCTTTTGTGCCGCGAAATTGCAAGATCCACCAGCCTCGACAAAAGCTCGGTATAGCCAATCCCGGAGGCTTCCCACAACTTTGGATACATACTGATCGAAGTGAAGCCCGGGATCGTGTTCAGCTCATTGAAAAAAAGTTTGTCGCTCGTTCGGTCGAGCAACAGGTCCACCCGAGCCATCCCTTCGCATTCCATGGCTAAAAAAGCTTTTCTCGCGATGTCCTGCACGCGTCGGATCCGGTCGCCATCGAGCTTCGCTGGGATAATCAGTGCGGCGCCCTTTTCATCGAGATACTTTGCCTCATAAGAATAGAATTCGTGGTTCGCTTCGATCTCGCCCGGAACGCTAACCAATGGATCGGCTCCTGAATCCGGATTTTCCAACACCGAAAGTTCAATCTCGCGCGCATCTACGGCGACTTCGACAAGGACTTTCACGTCGTACTGAAAGGCATTTTCGAGAGCCGCAGTTAGGTCACCGGCTTCTTTGACCTTTTGCACGCCAACGCTCGATCCGAGATTCGCCGGTTTGACGAAGACCGGATACCCAAGGTCCTTCTCAACCCGTTCTGCTAGCTGCCGTTTTTCTTTCCTCCAGTGCTCTTGCCGCAACGACACATAAGACACAATCGGAAGTCCAGCATCGCGGGCCAGGCGTTTTGCCACCTCTTTGTCCATCGCCACTGCGGATGCGAGCACTCCGCATCCAACGTATGGAACATCTGCCAGCTCAAGTAACCCCTGGATTGTTCCGTCTTCGCAAAGAGGCCCATGGATGACAGGGAAAACCACATCGATCGACTTTGCTTGTCCGCTCCCGCCCAGCGGAATCAGGGCACTCTTGGCTGCCGAGTCCGGCGGAAGGACGATTCTAGGCGCATCTTTGAAAACGGGCAGAGATTTTCTCCCCTGAATCAGAGAAACGTCGTTGAGATGCCAGCGGCCCTGTTTGTCAATCGCCACCGGCACGATTTCAAAGCGATCACGATCCAGGTAGTTAATGACCGACGCAGCTGATTGAAGCGAAACTTCATGTTCTCCTGATCGGCCGCCGTACAATACTGCCACGCGCAGCTTTTTCATACGTCTCAGGTTATTTGCGAGGTTGCGTTGCTCGATTCAAGCCTTCGCCAGCAACTGCCGCAAGACGAACTGCAGAATTCCGCCGTGGCGGTAGTAATCGATTTCGATTGGGGTATCGATTCGCAATCTAACGGGAACTGAATCGCGTTCGCCGTTTCTCCGTCGGATTTCCAGCGTCACCGCCTTGCCGGGCTCGATTGAGTCGGACAAACCGGTGATCGAGAATATTTCCGAGCCATCCAAATTCAACGTCTGCCCATTCGTGCCTTCGGAAAATTGCAACGGCAGCACGCCCATTCCGACAAGATTCGATCGATGAATGCGCTCGAAGCTCGCCGCAATTACTGCTTTCACCCCGAGCAATCGGGTTCCTTTCGCCGCCCAATCGCGCGATGAACCAGTCCCATATTCGTGCCCAGCCAGAATGACCAGCGGCACGTTGTCTTTTTGGTACTTCATCGCCGCGTCATAGATCGACATCTGGTCGCCCGATGTAGATGCCGCTGGTCCCGTGGAAGGACCATAATATTTCGTTACGCCACCTTCCGTTCCCGGCACCATCAGGTTTTTGATGCGCACGTTGGCGAACGTGCCGCGGGTCATCACCAGATCATTGCCGCGCCGACTGCCATAGCTGTTGAAATCCTCCGGCTTGATTCCGCGAGAGATTAAATACTGACCCGCTGGAGAACTCGCCTTGATTGCGCCCGCAGGCGAAATGTGATCGGTCGTAACGGAGTCTCCAAAAATTCCGAGGGCACGCGCGCCAACAATGTTTTGGATCTTTCCGACCTCCATCGAGAAATCCTTGAAGAACGGCGGTTCATGAATGTAGTCGCTCTTCTCGTCCCATTGGTAAATGTCGCCGGTGCTGGATGGAATTTCGTTCCACTTCGGATTTTGATTGGCAAAATCGCGATAAAGCCTGCGGAAAACTTCCGGAGTAAGCGCAGACTGCATGGCGTCGCGCACCTCCTTCAGGCTCGGCCAGAGATCGCGCAGAAAAGTTTCTTCCCCGTCTTTGTCTTTACCGATTGGCTCTTTTGTCAGATCAAGATCAACACGGCCCGCGAGCGCGAAAGCGACTACCAGCGGAGGCGACATTAAGAAATTCGCCTTGATGTTCTGATGGATGCGCGCTTCGAAATTGCGGTTTCCAGAAAGGACTGAGGCCGCGACCAGATCATAATCATGAATCGCTTTCTCGATCTTGGGATGGAGCGGGCCGGAATTACCGATGCAGGTGGTACAACCATATCCGACGAGATTGAATCCAAGCTGATCGAGATATGATTGCAGTCCAGTTTTCGTTAGGTAATCCGAAACCACGCGCGAGCCCGGCGCGAGCGAAGTTTTCACCGCCGGATCGACCCGCATTCCGCGTTCAACGGCCTTCTTGGCGAGCAAACCCGCGGCCAGCATCACGCTGGGATTGCTGGTGTTGGTGCAACTGGTGATGGCCGCGATCAAAACGCTGCCGTGTCCGATCTTGCTTTCGCCATGACGAAACGGATCGGCCCCTTTCAAATCTTTCGCCGGATCAGGGGTTGGCCGATTGGTCACCATTTCGGCTTTATTAAGTTCTTCGCCCGGATCGATCCCGGGCATATCGCCATTTTGCGGCGCGCTTCCATTTAATTGGACGAGATGTTTCGCGGCGAGATCGACATTTTCTTTTCCGTAACCGCCGTCCGTGACCGGTTTTTGCAAGAGCGAGCGAAAGGTTTGGCCGAGGTCAGGAAGATTGATCCGGTCCTGTGGCCGCTTCGGCCCGGCTACACCTGGTTGGACGTGGCCAAGATCCAATTCCAAATCGATGCTGTAATCGATTTCGCCCTTGCGTGGCATTCCAAACATCTTTTGCGCGCGAAAATAATTTTCGAAAGCGGCGCACTGCTCATCGCTGCGACCGGTGGCCCGCAGATAGTTGACCGATTCCTGGTCAACCGGAAAATAACCGATGGTTGCGCCGTACTCCGGCGACATGTTGCCAATGGTGGCGCGATCGGGCACGGGCAAGGAGGCGGCGCCTTCGCCATAGAACTCAACGAATTTCCCGACCACTTTTTGTGCCCTCAGCATCTGGGTGATGTGCAGGACGAGATCGGTGGCGGTGACGCCTTCCTTTAAGCGCCCGCTCAGATGCACACCCACGACTTCCGGCGTCAGAAAATAAACTGGCTGCCCGAGCATGCCGGCTTCCGCTTCGATTCCGCCCACGCCCCAGCCGACCACGCCGAGGCCATTGATCATAGTGGTGTGGGAATCAGTGCCGACGAGCGTGTCGGGATAAAAGATTTCTGACCTCTGGCCTCCCACCTCTGACTTTTGGCTTAGAACGCCCTTCGCAAGATATTCGAGGTTTACCTGATGCACGATGCCAATCCCCGGCGGAATCAATTGAAAAGTTTTGAAAGCTTGCTGGCCCCATTTCAAAAATTGGTAGCGCTCGCGGTTGCGCTTGAACTCCATCTCCAGATTCAATCGTAACGCTTGGGCTGAGCCAAAAAAATCAACCTGGACACTGTGATCGACCACCAGATCGACTGGCACCAATGGCTCGATGATTTTGGGATCACCACCAAGGCGTTTCACCGCGCTGCGCATCGCGGCCAGATCGACCACCAGCGGCACGCCGGTGAAATCCTGTAGAACGATCCGCGCGACGACGAACGGGATTTCTTCGTTGGCGGGCTTTTTTGCGTCCCACCTCGCCAAGGTCTCCACATCTTTGCCTCGCACCTTTTTGCCTTCGCAATTCCGCAAGACTGACTCGAGCACGATGCGAATGCTGATGGGGAGGCGAGAAATTTTGCCGACGCCTTGCGTTTCTAATTCTGGCAGCGAATGGAAAAATCCTTCACGCCCATTACCAGCATCGAACTTTTGCAGGGTCTTGAATTCGTCGTTCATCTTTGGTCGTCATTCTGAGCGGAGCGAAGCGGAGTCGAGGAATCCCGTTGCGTCAGCCTTAGGTTTCCGCAACGGAATCCCTCGACTCTCGCTCGCGACGACAATGTTCCGGTTGTCATCTCAGCTCCGCTAATTTCGCTTTCACTTTGTTGAAATCGGGCACTACGCGCGCGTCGTCGTTGCAATCGACGTATTGGATTACGCCAGTACGATCAATCACAAAGGTCGCGCGCTTTGGCACACCGCTCATGCCCAGTCCGATCTGCGGTAGAAAAGAATCATAAGTGGCGTCATAGAGGCGCGCGACCTTGTGCTCATAGTCGCTCAAAAGTAGCACCGTGATTCCTTCTTTCCGGGCCCAGGCTTCCTGTGCGAACGGATTATCTCCACTGATTCCGTAAACGGCCGCGTTCATCTCAGCGTAGGCGGAGAGGTCGGAGCTGATACCACACATTTCCGTCGTGCAGGTGCTGGTAAACGCCATTGGGAAAAACGCGAGCAAAGTGTTTCGTTTGCCGAAATTTTCACTCAAAGTGATCTGCTTCGGTCCATCTGACGTTTTGGTGGGCAGAGTGAAATCCGGAGCTTTAGTTCCAATAGCGAGTGGCATGGCAGAATTTCAGTATAAGATCGACGTTTCGCCGGTCAAAAAAGATCGAGCAATTGTTATAGCGTTAGCGTTGAATCGTTCATTGCCGATTCACAATTGACGGATCACGATTCACCAATCCCATGGAAGCGTTTTGGTGGCTGTTTGCGATTGTGCTGATGGCTCTCGGGCTGATCGGAACAGTAATCCCAATTCTGCCAGGAACGACAATTATCCTGGCGGCGGCAGTGGTTCATCGGCTGGTGCTGGGCGCGGATCGCAGTCTTGGTTGGAGCGCGCTCATTGCGATGTTGGCGCTCACTCTCCTAACCTACGCCATCGATGCCGCCGCCGGCTACGTCGGTGCGAAACGCTTCGGCGCAACAAAATGGGGTCTGATTGGCGGCGCAGCCGGCGCGCTCATCGGACTGTTCTTTGGGTTGTTCGGGCTCTTTGTCGGCCCAGTGATCGGGGCGATCGCGGGCGAACTCATTGGCGGGAAACAAATCACAAAAGCCGGCCGTGCGGGTTGGGGCACATTTCTGGGTGGTCTGGCCGGCGTCATTGCGAAACTTTTTATCGGGCTCATCATGATTGTGATCTTTCTGATGAACGTGCCATCGCCGTTATAAGGGGAGCTCATCTGTCCGTCATGCCGAGGGATGGTCGAGGATCCCGCGGCGTTACCTTAAAGCTTCATTACGGGACCCTCGACTGCGTCGGGATGACCAAAAATTTTTGTTGTCAGCTTTTAAGCTTTGTATTACAAAGTTATTTTGATGCACGAACGCGACCGCGCTGAGGAAGACCTGCGGGTCATTCGGACCTTGATGGAGCGCGCCACGATTTATCGCGCTATTTCCGCGCCCACCGCCCTCGCTGGCGGCGTCATTGCCATTACCTTGGCCGCATTCATTTGGTTGCGTGAGCATCATTGGGCGGAGACCGCGCCGGAAGTGATGCGCCATATTTCTACCCGTGTCTTTGCTTCACTCTGGCTGGGTGCACTCGCCATTGTGCTCACGCTAAACACATTTTTCGTCCGGCGAAAAGCACAGCGCGACGGCCGCCCGTTCATCTCGCCGTCGATGAAACTCGCGCTCCGCTCCATCCTGCCCTGCCTGGTCCTTCCGGCCGCGACCACCATCTGGTTTTTTTACGACGGCTATGAATTCGACAATGAACTTCTGCTGGTGCGCGTCTGGATCGGATTCTACGGGCTGGCGTTGATTGCCACCCAGCATTTCGCACCCCGGTCGCTCGTGTTCCTGGGGTGGGCTTTTTTGATAACGGCCGGGGCAATGATTGTCGCATCGCGGCAGCTGGAATACTACGCTACCCCGCTGGTTCCCAATCTCGCGATGGGTGGCACCTTCGGACTCTTCCATTTGATTTATGCAGTGTGCGTCTGGAAGTCGCCGGCACCGGCTGAGAGCGAATGAAAAATGCCCGACTTCGACAAACTCGACAAAGCGATTCACGAGAAAGGTCGGCTTTCCATCATGACGTTGCTGGCGACGCGGATGGCCTGGTCGTTTCAGGATCTCAAGGCCGAGCTCAACATGAGCGATGGCAATCTCATCACGCATCTGCGGACTTTGCACAAACTCGGACTGGTGGCGGTGACGAAGGAAATTCGAGATCGTCCGCAAACGAGCTACGCCCTGACGGCGAAGGGGCGCTCAGCCTTTCAGGAGTATCTGCGGGTGTTGGAGCAAATTGTGAAAGCCGGGAGAAAATGACTGCTTTTGTCATGTCGAGCGCAGTCGAGACATCTCTCATTATTTTCTCGGATAAAAGTAAGAGATTCCTCGGTCCGAGCCGGACTGGCGTTTTCGCTCGGAATGACAAGGAGCGGGAAGGAAATGAAAAATTTGTCCCAGAGCTTTGTGACACAAAGTAAATGAAGGTCGTCGTTGCGGAACATTTTGGGATCTGTTTCGGCGTCCGCGATGCCATCGCGCAGGCGCAGGCCCTCGCCCGGGAAGCCCCCCTCACTATTCTGGGCGAGCTGGTGCACAACCCCATCGTCCGCGAGCAACTGCGCGCTCAGGGCGTTCGCGAAGAGGCCTCCGGCGACGCCCGGCAAACCTCCCGCCTCATGATTACCGCGCACGGCATTTCGGACACACGGCGCGAAGCTCTCACTAAACGTGGCTTGGTTGTTGCAGATGGTACCTGTCCGCTTGTTCGATACGCGCACGAACAACTCAAGCGACTGGTGGGGGCCGGATATTCTCCGGTGGTGATCGGCCTGGCCAATCATGTCGAAGTGCGCGGCTTGGTCGGAGATTTTGCCGATGCCTTTGTCATCAATGAATCCGCCGACATCCGGAATCTTCCGCCGCGGCCGCGCTACGGGATTATTTCGCAAACGACTCAACCAATCGATCGCGTTCGCGCGCTGGTCGCGGAAATCGCGCGCGCGCATCCAAGCGCTGAGATTCGATTCGCGGACACCGTTTGCAAACCGACAAAAGATCGACAGCTCGCGCTTAGAAAATTGATCGAGGTAGCGGACGTCATCGTTGTTGTTGGCGGCCGGCGGAGCAACAACACGCGCCAATTAGTCGAAACTTGTCGCGCCGCGGGCAAGCGAGCATTCCACATCGAGCGCAGTGAAGAATTGCAGCCCGAATGGTTCCGCGGTGTGCGCGTCGTCGGGCTCACTGGAGGAACTTCCACCCTACCAGAAACGGTCGAGGCCGTACGCCAGCGGCTCGAAGAATTCCATGATTGAACATTTCAAGACGTTGTTGCGCGGTGAGGTGGAGGCGGTGTCACTGGAAAAGCCGGGATGGCGTTGGTTTGCCACCTATTGCCTGGCGATTGCCGTCGGCTCGTCTGTCTACGGCGCGACCATCGGGCTTTGGCGAGCACCGCTGCAATCGGTTTTCACTGCGATTAAGTTTCCGCTGTTAATTTTTCTGACTTGCGTCGCCAACGGCGCGGTCAACGGAATGCTTGCGCAACTTTTTGGTTCCGGTCTTTCCTTCAAGCAAACCGCGCTCGCAATTTTGATGAGTTTCGCGATTGCAGCCGTGATTCTCGGCGCGCTCAGCCCGGTCACGCTCTTCGTTCTCTACAATGCGCCGCCGCTTGGATCGGCCAACGCGATCCTCGGCCACAGTATGATGTTGCTCACGCATGTCTTCGACTTGCTGAGAAGAATGACCGGGCGCGACACCACCGCCCGTGCCGTTCTATTTAGTTGGCTCGGCGGCAATCTTTTTCTCGGGGCGCAGCTCGCGTGGAATTTGCGGCCCTTCATCGGCTCGCCCGGTCTGACCATTCAATTCCTCCGCGATGATCCCCTTCGCGGAAATTTTTACGAAGCGGTCTGGCGGGCCTTTCGACATCTCTTTCTCTGACGAAAACCCAAAACCGAAAAACCATATGAACCCACCACCGATTCCATCAAAACCGCCACCATTGTTCGCCAACAATTTCGTCTTCGAGCCAATGCCGAACGCAGAAAACCCAATCAGCCTCCTGGAAAATTTGTTGAAGCATCCGGGCCGAGTCGTTCACGAGCTGCATCAAAAACAGGCGCCAATTCTGGCGGGTTGGTTGCTCATTTTCGGCATCATCGGCGTGGCGATTTATGGAACAGTCGTCGGCGCGCAATCCGGCGGCACGCAAATGTGGATCGCACCCGCTAAGCTCGGACTGGGAACTTTGCTGGCGGTGTTGATTTGCTTGCCGAGCCTTTACATTTTCACCTGCCTGGGTGGGATCGACGTACAACTGCGCAGTGTTTGCGGCGCGCTTTGCGCGGCCGTTTGTTTAAGTTCCGTTTTGTTGATCGGTTTTGCACCGGTGGCGTGGATTTTCTCGCAATCAACCGACTCAATCGCTTTTATGGGCGCGCTGCACTTGTTCTTTTGGGTGATCGGCATCCGTTTCGGCCTGCGTCTGATTGACGCGATGGGCCGTTTCCTTGGCGCGCGCAGCAAAGGTCATCTCAGAATCTGGAGCGTCATCTTTATCCTGGTCTGTTTTCAAATGACAACGACGTTGCGCCCGATCATTGCTCCTTCGAAAACGTTTTTGCCGACGGAGAAAAAGTTCTTTCTCGCGCATTGGTTTGATTCGATCAACGGAAAATAGAGACCGCAGATGCCACGAATAAACGCGGATTGTTGCTTTCAGGAAACGACTGGATCCGGAAATTGTAGGGCAGGCGCATCGCCTGCCGAAGGAATTGCACGGCAACCGGGAGCGGTTGCCCTGCAGGAACGACCATACCTATGTTCCACGGTTCAGTTCCCATTTTCACGGATTACCGCGTTGTGCTAAAGTGCGAGCGATGGCAGACGATCGCTGGTGAGTCGTCAGACTCGCTAGAGGAAAGTCCGAACACCATACGGCAGCATGCCGCGTAAAAAACGCGGGCGCCGCATTTGTAAGATTGCGGCGACGGAAAGTGTCACAGAAATGATACCGCCGGTTCTTTGAGAAAAGTGCAGGCAAGGGTGAAAAGGCGAGGTAAGAGCTCACCGCGCGCGAAGTAATTCACGCGGCAGGAAAAACCCCATGCGGTGCAAGACAAAACAGGAGGAGGACAGCCGGTCCGTCGATCTCCGGGTATCGTCGCACGCGGCCGACACGAAAGTGGAGGCCCGTCCAGCTCCAGTTTAAAAACTGGGGCTGGAAGATAAATGATCGTCGCCTCGAAGAAATTCGGGAGACAGAATTCGGCTTACCGCCATCAAATTATGAAGGGCGCTTCGGAAACGGAGCGCCTTTCGCTTTTTTGCAAAGCGCGCAAAAACGTTCCAGTCGAAAACCACCTAATCCACTCAGATCTGCCCGCGGCGCTGCCACATTTTGTGCAGCCAGTCCTCGAACTCAAGCAGCCGCCAGAGGGGATTCGCGCGGAAGCGGCGACTCCAGGCGGCTATCTGCTCGGGCGGCGCTTTGGCACGCGCACGCATCCAACTCGCCACCTCAACGTCGTCGGCGCCGGTAGAAATAAAGTCACGCAACGCCGCCGGCTCGAGACCGGTGGCAGCGAAAAATCGGCGATCCATCGGACAGTTGTAATGATAAGAGCCCGCTCGGCCGAGTAATTCAGCACGGCATTTGTCGACCAGCCGAGCCGCAACGGCAGGGAACGACGCTCCGAGCCGTGCATACGGGCTGCGTGGAGCGGTCTGATTCAAATCAAGCGCAAGGCTATGCAATTTGTCGGGAGGCATCATCGCGCACGAGCATTCGCGCCAACTCCGAGTTGTCAACGTCTTCAGCGACTCCGGCGGCAGTTCGGCCGGCTCGGTCAAGCCTCTGTCGATTCTTTCACCTTATCGACGTTCTCGTCAATTTTCTGCACCGTCGGATGCAATTCTTTAAGAATTTCGCGCTCTTCCCTGGAGAGCTCTTCGATGCTGTGCGCCTGCTCTTGCAGTTCTTCCAACATAATGTTTTGCCGTTGTGAAATGCGATGCATCCACCAAAAACAAACCCCCCAACAGCCGATGTCGAGCAGAGTCACGAAATTTGTCAAAGTAGGGCTCATCGCATTCGAATCGTGTCTCGCAGTGCGATTGGCGGGGCATAATATCAGCGGTGCTTTACGAGCCAGCTGAGCGCCGCGAATGTCGCCCAATGTTTGCCGGAGATTCGGAAACGACAAAGCAGATCGACTGGCGCATTCCAGCCGCGTGGCTGACACTCTGCATTGTCTGGAGCTCGACCTGGCTCGCGATCAAAGTGGGTCTGCGAGATTTGCCGCCGATCTCATACGTCGCCATCCGTTTTCTTATTGCAATCATTGCTCTGATTTTGGTTTCGGTTGGACATGTCCGGCTGCTGCCCAAGCGCCGCTCGGATTATGTCGTGCTCGCGTTCACCGGCGTGCTCATGTTCGCGATCAACTACGCGCTCTTGTTTTGGGGAGAATTGTACGTGTCTTCGGGGCTGGCGGCGATTTTGCAGGCGTCAATTCCGATTTTCGGAATGGTATTCGCGCACTGGCTCTTGCCGGAGGAGCCGTTGCGCTGGCAGCGTCTGCTCGGCGCGTTCGTGTCAATTGGCGGGGTCGCACTAATCTGCGCCCGACTGCTTAGTT
>Ga0193729_1001409_pt1 | contig 12277 bp, 5 predicted proteins | sample U1c2metaG_FD_143036 | JGI IMG/M metagenome (GOLD analysis project Ga0193729, IMG submission 143036) | Soil microbial communities from a riparian zone of the East river system, Colorado, United States - U1c2 | ecosystem: Environmental > Terrestrial > Soil > Riparian zone | place: USA: East River... | reverse complement strand
CCTAATTCTAAAGATCAAAATATTAAGGACGATAATTTATCCAAAAATTCAAATCATATTAATAATTTCGATTTTGGAAGATTAATAAATGATAAGTTCACTGATAAATCTGACATTTTACTGCTATTAGGGATAATATTAAATAAAGCTTTAATTTTAGTATTTTTAATTTTTATTAATTGAATCTTATTATTATTATAAGCATTTTTATTTCTAAGTTTTTCTAATAATAATTTATTGGCAGCTTTATGAACATCTTTATCAAATGAAACAGATCTTATAGCAAATATGATTACTCTTAGTCCTGAATCAATATCTGAATTATTTTCCGCTACATCAATTTCACCACTATTAAGTGATAAACTATTAACATCAATATTCCCTTGGATTTTAGTAATAACTGCTTCAACATTAGATTCATTATTAATTAAAAAATGTTTCCCATAACTAATATATTCTTCATTTAAAACATCTCTTCCTAGAACAGCAAGATCATAAGTTACTCCTTTATCTAAATGATTTATAATAAGTTCTCTAATTCTAAATTCTCAATCAGCAATATTTTCATATTTATGATAATCAGAAGTTTTAGGGAATAATTGTAATTTACCAAATTTATATTTAGAATCTTCTTTACCTTTAAGTAGTCCAATATAAGGATTATTTAATTGTACTTTCTTATTAAAATCTTGAATATCTCTAAGACTTATAATAGGTTGATCGAAATTATTAATATGATTTGAATTTTTGGATAAATTATCGTCCTTAATATTTTGATCTTTAGAATTAGGAATCATATCTTTATCTTTATTATTTAAATTAATATTAGATGTAGAAAAAGCTCTTCCAAATATTATTGGATTTATTTTAAATTGATTTAACAATCCTCCATTTAGGTTAAAAAATGAATATTTATGTTGTCTATTATGTCCAGTCTTACCTAATCCTGATTCTAACGTAGAAGTTTGGTTCATTTGTTGTTTAAACAGACTATTACTTCCTACTTTTTCGCTTTGTGATATATTAATTGAACCATTAAATATAAAAAATAGATCTATAATTGAATTTTCGATTTTGATAATTAAATTGATAAATGATTGACTACCTTTTTTTTATATTTTTTCATTATATATACCACTTTTTGTTTTTTTTCTTTATACATAATTATATCTTATATCTTATACTAATTAATAATTTACATTATTTAAATTAATCTACAACAATTACAACATAATTAAAAGATAATAAAACAATTATTACTACATAAATACAATATTTTACCATATTACATTACAACTTAATTAAAATAATATAAAACAATTATTACTACATAATTACAATATCACAACATGCCACAATATTTAACAACAAATAATTATAAAATTATAACCAATCACATCAGCATATAAAATAAATTATAACAATTTTACAATACACCTCTAATTATTTCATGTTCTAATTTCATCTGTCCAATATTTTTACCTACTTTATCATTCGGTAGTTTATGTTGCATTACCAAACTATCTGTATCGGAATAAATACAATTATTATCATCAATATTCTTAAATTCGTTGATTGATATTTTAGCATATGCAGAGATTGTTGCAGCAATTTGAACAGCAGATGGTGTTCCTCTTACTTTATTTCAAGTATTAATTTTTCTCTTAGCTTTTAATTCATTATAACTATCCTCTTCAAGATATTTAATTAATTTTCTTAATTTTTCACTAATTTTTCCATTATATTTAACTAGTTTATCACCATTTGATAAATCTGTAACCACTACATGATTAATTTTTTTATTCATTTTTTCATTATAATCCTCAATTTTAATAACTTTAATTTGACTTGTAATTTCTTTCATCCCAAATCTACCATATACGGAATTTAACATTAGTTTAGCAATATTTCTTTCAACATCATTTGTGCTAAATTTTTTAATAGAATATAATTCTTCAACAAAAGATTTAAATACGTCTTTACCTCTTTCAAATTTATAACCACACATCATTTCGAATTTATATCCTTGTTTTATTCCAATTTTAATTTGTTCACTATTAATTCATCTATAAAATGGTTTTGTAGGGAATTTGATAATCCCATCAACTGAATGTTCAATTGTCAAATTCTTCAATACATCTGAAGATGGAGGTGTAATTTTACCATAAACAAAACCAAATATACTATTTAAATCAGTATCAGTTGTAAATATTGGATTACCTATTGGCATATCCTTTAACATAGCATTAGGATATTGTGAATTCATATCGTAATAATAAGCATTATTAATCAATTGCGTATTAAAATTATTTACAATCCCACCTTTATAAGCACTTCTAATATCTTTTTCAACTATACCTTTAACCATTTTTATTTGATGATCAGGATCATGATAATTACTAAAATATACTGCAATAGCTAATCCTGGTAAAGTATAAAATTTGGTCATATTAAGCGAATATTTATCAAAAAAATAGTTAGCAGTTAATGTTAATACTTCAAGTAACCCTTTAACATCAGCTTGTAAATATTTCATTAATTCTTCTTTACAATTTCATTTATTTTTAGGTATTAATTTATATTCTTCTTTACTAAATACCATAGCATTAAATTTATTTTGAAAATATTTATATGCAGGTTTTTTTCCAATATAATTTAATCTATTTTCATTCATAAATCCATGTGGAAATACACCTTTTTGTATTTCACAGTTATAATCTTGTAATACTTTTTTCAATGGCGCACTGTAAAAGTTCATAGAATCTTTCATATAAATTTTTTTATTAGTTATAGTATCAACTATAGTAAATCCTAATAATTTATTTTCATCTTCTGATTTTCATTTACCAGTAATTTTAAATCTTCCTAAATTATTCTGAGTCAAACTATCTAAAATATAAAAACTATCAAATTTACCTAAATTTTGAACAAAAAAGGTATAGTTAAACAATTTATTTGCAAATATTGAATCAATTAAATTATATATTATTGATTTATCTTTATTAACTAAAGCTGGACCATAATCACCTTTATTTGGTAAATCATAGGCTGATTGATGTATATAATGTTCAACATTATTATTTGTAGCTCATCCTCCAGCATATACAATATGATTTCCTAAACCTAAATGATCTGGGTAAATTGTTTTATCATTATTAATTGATTTATCTGTAGTAATATTTTTTGATATATAATCTCCATCATTAATATTTAATCAATTATTAATTTTATCATTTTTATTGTCAATTTTAATTTCATTTTCCTTATTATGAGCTATTGGATAAGTTTCCAAATCGAAACTACCTATTTTATTATCCATAATTTGATCTTTATGTGATTCAACAAAGTTAGGAAAATTATAATATATTTCACTATGATCTAATTTACCATCTTTATATTTAAATACATGATTATCTCTATATCTAATAAAATCATTTACTCCTTTAGCATGATCTGATAATAATTTAACATCATTTCATTGTATAAAATCTGATCTTAAATCTACTTTTCCATTGATACTAGAATCATCAATAAGTGTAACAGTTACTTAAAATGTTAAAACTTTATTACCATTATCATCTGTATCATCAAGAGGTCTCGGTCTTATTCTAAAATAATGATCTACTCCATTTATTAACTTTTTGTATAATACATCACTAAAATTTACATTACACAACCACATAAAACACAAATCAAATAGCGTTAACAACTTGACAATTAACTACAATAATTATTATTATTAACTTAAACCTCATCACTTAAACCTAATTTTTTTTTTTTACATTCTTTCATTAACTAAACACCTACCTACTATTAATATATTACATCTTAATACTTACATTTTTATAACTATACAGTAATAACAATCATTATTAATATCACTTTACCTTATAAATAAACAAAATCATTTAAATTACTTAACACACACAACAACTTCATACTTAACTCACATTCCAACAACACAACCTAAAACAACAATTTTTTTTTTGCGAACATAATACCAGTAACTACAGTTCGCTAAAGAGTAATAAGTGAACCTTCACCAAATAACAATTATATAAATAATAACAATAACAAATTAATAAAACACATATATTTAGATTAAAACATTCAATTAATAATTACAAAGCTAAAATACAATCATAAACACATAGAAAAACACAACAGCTATAACCCACACTCCCTTCTTACTCTACCTCCTATAGTTCAAGATCCTCCCTGCATCCGGTTGTTAAATTAAGTAAAATTAAGATGGAGCACCCTGAAACTGTGTGATTGTAGGTAAATTATTGTTGATGTAAGTATAAAATTAATACATTATCTATTTAAAATTAACAATTATAACAAAAATCTATCTAAAATTCTCTCTCTTTATCTTTAAAATCAGTCCTTAATAATAACTCCTAACAACTAAATACCTATAAAATATAAAATAATTATCTAAATTTTATTTTATTCTCACCTTTGCCAACTTGTGATATAACTTTACACTTATTTATTCTTGTGATATAACTTTACACTTATTAATTCTTGTGCTATAACTTTACACTTCTAACTTAGTGTGCTATAACTTTACACTTATTCATTATTTATTATTCTCTGTAACACCAAAAATATTTTTCTTTTTTTTCTTTTTTTTCTTTTTTTTCTTTTATAAATAAAATGACACTTTACCAAGAAATTGAAGAAGGGTGGGTTTACTTTTTAAATCTTTAGACAGCAAATATTGGCAGTCGGACACACAAGTTAGTTGTGATTTGGTGAGTAATTACATGAAATTGTACTTAATTTTTAACACTTATCATGTAATGCTTTAGAATGTAAGTTAAATTGTAAGCCCTTTTTATGTGTTTAGCTCTGTTTAAGTTGTGGTTTTACTTTTGTTCGTTATTAAATTTTAATTTGTTCAAAATTTCAGTAAATTTATACATTGTTACACTTTCTAAAATAAATTAGTTGCAATTTTTTGTTAGTTGTTTATTATTTTTTTTTTGACAAAGTAAGGTTCACTTAGTGGTAAAATTTTGCTGGTATTTTGGGTGATTGGTGAATAGATAACTGTGATTATTTCCCTCACCTCCATTCCCTTTTTTTATAAATTATGTTTATTGATTGTTAGGAAATAGAGTGGGAAAATCTCTTTGTAATTTTATTTTTTAGTAAATTTTAGTCAGTTTTTGTTTTGTATAGATATTGATTAAGTATTTGTTTGTTTTTTATTATTTTTTTTAAGGATTAAATTAGGTTGTAATATTATTTTAACTGTGTGATTTTTAGGTTAAATAATATCTTTGTTTTTTTTTAACAATTTTTAATAGAAAATAGAACGGGAAAGTTATACCAAAAGAAGGCCATTTTAATACAAGGGGAAAATTATAGCTAAAGGGAGAATTAATTTTCAGTTATAGCACAGAAACAAAAATTTATATCCTACATTTTTTATTGGCTTTAGAAGGGGAAAGTTATATTGTTATAGAAAAAGAAGTTAAGTTAGAAGGGGAAGGTTTATTGTTATAGAGTAAGAATAAGAAGTTAGAAGGGTGAAGTTTTAGATAAATAAGTTAGAATAGAAGGGTTAAGTTTTAGATAAAAAATTCAATTTTTTAAGGGGTAAGTTATATTTTTATAGCACAAGAATAAGAAGTTATAATAGAAGGGAAAGGTTTAGATTAACCAGCTATTATTCTAAAGTTTTAGCACAATTATTATTTTTAGAAGGGGAAAGTTTATTTTTTTAGCACTCCCTCCCTCCCCAAATGGGATTGGTCCCTCCTTTATGGAGTGGGGGAAAAGAATTTTTAATAGAAAATAGAACGGGTAAGGTTTAGATTAACAAGCTATTATTGTTAAGTTTTAGAGAAAGTATAAGTTTTTTTAAGTGTGAAATTGTAGCACAATAATTTTTAATAGAAAATAGAAGTGTGTAGTTTTAGATAAAGAAGAAGTATTTATAATTTTATAATAGAAGGGGGAAGGTTATTGTTTTAGTTATTTTTGTTCAGGAAAGGAATAAATTTACCAAGAACAGAGATAACGCAGGCTAACGCAGATAACGCAGCTAACGCAGCTTCCGCAACTAACGCAGCTTCCGCAACTAACGCAGCTTCCGCAACTAACGCAGCTTCCGCAACTAACGCAGCTTCCGCAACTAACGCATGGGGTTATTAATTATATGTTATGTTTTATGTTTTATGTTTTATCTTTTATGTTTTGTATTTTTTTAAATTGTTGAATTTGAACTAATTGTAGCTATTGCTTTATAAATGAAAAAAGCTTGACATGAATTAAATATTCATAAGTTAATTAATAGAAAATAAATCCAAAAATTGGCAGTTTTACGAAAAATGGAAACATATTTAGTTATGACTCAATGTATAGATTTCCCAAAAATATAAGCTTTAATTCATTCAAAATTTATATTCTTATCTACAATTAATTTACAGGTAAAAATTATAATAGCCATTGTACTAAGATATACAATAATGAATTGAAGATGTAAACTATCAGTTAGAGCTTCTAAAATAAAATTGATTCATGGTGTACCGACTGATTCTAAAGGGGAATTTATAAAAATGTCTCTTCAATCAGGGTTTTGGTTATTTAATTCGTTAATTACGTTACTTGTTTGTTCTGCTGTAATCATCATATTATGGTTGTTAAAGGTTATTGGTGCATCTATTCTTGGTCCTCCTGTTCCAAAAAATCTTGCTAATGAATTTTTTAAAACTTCTGCAGAAGTATTAGGGGAAGTTGGAATAGCTGAACCTAAATGAAAGGTGAATGAATTAGTTATGGGAGAATTATTACCAGATAAAGTATATGCATTTATGAGTTTAAATGCAACTGTAAAACCAACGCCAGTACCACCTATCGTTCCTAGTCTAGGAATTATTGATATTTTTTGTTTTGAAAGAATTGATGATCCTACTTTAATACCGGCGGAAAAAACAGCTGCTGCACCTATGTTTTCAACAACTTGTTTGATAAAACCACCAGTAAGGGTAACTTCTACATTTTCTACTACTGCTGTAACGGATAAATCTTGACCTTCACAATATATTACTGCAAATTGAGTGTAACTTATTAATATAAAAATAAATATAAAATAGAGAAAATAAAATGAGAGAGGTTGTTTAATTAAAAAATGTTTGGTGAGTTTACTTAAATTTTTACCGAAAAGACCTAGTTTTGCAAAGAGTAAAATAAAGAAATTGGAAATAAGCGACAAAAGAAATAAAAATAAAAAATTTACGATCATGTTTGTATTATATGTTATATATTTAATCTAATTAAATTTAATAAATAAAAAAAAAAATTAGATTTGAGTAAATAATGCTTTTGCTTTTAAAAAAAGGGGTAAAAAGTTTTAAAACCCTAATAGAAAATAAATTTCTATTACTACTTTTAAAAATAAATTAATTTTAACCAATGGTACATCTAACCAATTAATATATTATATTTAGACTAAAATCTAAATATTTATAAAAATAAGCAAAAAAATAGTATCAATTAGTAAATTAAGCTACAAAATTTAATTATATTATTGCTATTTTTTAACAGTTTTAGGAAGCTTAGAATATTACATTTATTTATTATCTATTATAAATTATTGATTTAATTTATGTTGTTATAATTGTCTCACATCTCACCCTCCAAGTTTCTCCCCAAATGGGCACAAAATGGGATTGGGGGGTTAATTATTTTATTTTAAAATATTAATTATTTTTCCTAATTCCTTAAAAAAAGAGGTAGGTTATAAAGAGTAATATAACTATACAGCAATAAATCTATTTAAAATAGTTTTTGTTCTTTTTGAAATTAACGCGTTATAATTGTGTATGAGTTTATCTATACTAATATTGGGATTATTATTATAAATTATATAAAATAGTTGAAGACATTCTTGTGGCCTATGTTTAGTTATATCTATTAAATTAAATTTATCTTTCTTTGATGATTTGATATCATTTAATATATTTAAAAGGCTTTTTTTTATTAAAAGATTTATTTTTTCTGAGTAACCTAGAGTAGAGATAGATAATTGTATACAATCTTCACTGATATTTTTAGTTTTCTCCTTTTCTTTAATAATTTTTAAAATATCTAAAATAAAACGATATAATTCAATATTTTCTTTAGAATATGGGGCGTTTTCTTCATAATTTTGAAAAGTTGCAATATTAATATTTTTAACTATGTATCCTGTCTCATGATCAAATTGGAAAAAATTCAAAATATTTTGACCTTTATCATTTTTTGTTAAAACAACAGCATATGTTCATCTAAGTTTTATTCTTTTACCTTTTAAAAAACTATTTAACATTATTTTCCTATATTTGTTATTAACTCCAATATATTCATTAATAGTTTGATAGAGATGTTTATAGTAAAAAAGTTTAAATTCTTTATTAATAAAATTATTTTCAAATTGATGTACGAACTTTTTAATTTTGTGTTTAAGGATAAGATCGGCAGGGATACTGATATTATTTCTTGGTTTAAATTTGTTTGGAACTTTTAGGTAATCTTTAATAGATCTTTCTGATATTATTTTGCTTTCTTTATCTAAATTAACAATAGTATAAACCTTTAAAATATTCTTAATATTTTCTAAAATATATATAATATTGGGTAATTCTGTATTTTCTTCTGGGGATACCGCTCCAAATTTTAAATTTACAGTTAATTGTATACCATCGGACATTGAAGGCCTAAGTGAAGTAAATATTGAAGGAAAAGGAACCATTCTTTCGGTATCAGCTTTCCTTTTGGCAAGTAAAGGTTTATGTATTAATAAATTATCTTCAATTTCCACTAATTTGCTATTAATTAAAAATCTATTAGGTTTATTAATAATATTAATATAATTAGATAAACTCATTAATATATTACATATTTTATTATTACAATTATTTTTTGTTAATTCATTATCGTAATTTTTAGTTGAATTCGGAGTCGAAGGCGGAGTCAAAGTAGGAATAAGAGTATGATTTAAAATTGGATTTTGATTAGTATTTTTAACTGCTTTTCTCATATTTAATAATTCTCTAAATTTAGGTATAGGTAATGTTTTATGTTGGCTAATAATAGATGCAGATTCTATTAATAATAATTTAAATGTAGGAGTTTCAGGTAAATACTTTTTTAAATCTAATTCTAAAAATGGATCTTCTAGTTTTACTACTAAAGGATGCTGATCATTTCCTATAAAACCAGATTCTATTTCCTTAATTCATTTTCGGTTTAATACAATCTTAGCTACTTCACCATTTTTTGCTAATTTACTTAAAATTAACAAATAAGATAAAAAATTACCTCTAAGTTTAGGATTAAGTTTAAAAATAGAAATCTCAATTTTATAACCATTTAGGGAATCTATATGTTGGAAAACAATTTGTTGATTATCTTCATAACTGATTTTGAAAATTCTTAGATCACAGTTACTTATGAGATAGTCTTTACTTAATAATTTTTGGATTAAATTTAAAGATTTTACGGAGAATATTTGTTCTTGTGAATTAAGGGTTTGAGATACATATTCAGATTCTACGCTCACTAAAGGGGTACATAAAGGGGAGGAAGAATTTAAAAGATTAGAAGGTGTAGTTAATTTGGCGCTTACATTATTAGCCATATTTTCAATATTTATATTTAACCCACTAATATTTGTAGAATATAATCTTTTTAATAAATTATATAATAGATTTTTATTTATTTTAATGGTTTTAGACTTTTTTGGGGTTTTAGGGGTTTTAATTAATGGTTTAAGGGTTAAAAAGGGGAGACAATTTTTAAATATACTGAAATCAGAGGCGTTGTGGATGAAAAGATAATAATTATTTACCTCTAACCAATAGCCTTCAACACTATTTTCAGTAAGAACAATGGAAGGTAAGAAAATTGTAATGATAATTAATAGACTTTTTGCCATAAGAAGAAGAACATATACTATTACTATTGTACTGATTATGAAAGTTATTAGGCATAACCATTCTTCTATTTGATCTCTATTTAATTTAGTTAGAGAGCGATATTGGGAAGTTAAAACTTTAGATTCTGTCTTTATAGATTTTGTAGATTTGGGAGGGGAAGGTCTAATACTTATACTATCATTTGCAATTTCAAATATAAATCCTACAGTCAAGATTAAGAAGAATATAATTGCAATAGTAAAACCATAAGTATCTATGGCAGATAAGGATACACTAACTGGTAATAATAAAACTAATTCGATATCAAATACTAAAAAGAGCATAGTTACAAGTCAAAAATGAACTGGTATAGATTCTCTTGTTTGACCTGTAATTACAGGACTACCACATTCGAATTGAGAAAGTTTAGCTTCATTAGATCGATGAGGTGCAAGTAAAGTATTTAAACCTAATAAAATTAAAGATAAGATAGGGACAAAGAGGATTAAAATTAATAAAGTTATATTCATGGTATTTAAGAATTAAATAGAGATAAAGAAAGTAATTGTGTACTATTTAGTATTAAGGTTGGTTTAAAGATAAACAATAAAATGAATAAAGTTAGAATTGAAATTATAAAACTATGAATATTACTTAAGAGTAATTCATCATTAGTACTAGTTACCGCAGGTGATATTGCTTTAATTGAATTATTTGATCTATTTTCTGAACTAGTTGTATTTTCTAAATTATCTGGAAAATCGGAAATATCTAAAGTTTCGGAATTATTTTTTTTTGAAGGAGATGAACTATCACCATCACTAACTAATAATACAACTATTCTTAAATAATAAGAAGCACTTATAACACTTGTTAAGATTGCTACAAAAGACATAAATCAATAACCACTATGAACAGCAGATAATAAAACAAACTGTTTAGAAAAAAAACCTAATAACGGAGGTATTCCAGAAAGAGACAAAAGACAGACTATTAAACTTATACTTAGTATAGGATTACTAAATAATTGGCCTTTTAAAATAGAGATATATCTAATATCAAAAGAATAAGATATTATTAGAATGAACTTTGATACCGTTTTTATTTATTAGATAACCTAAGGCGAGGAGAATTAAAAAGAGATTTAAATTAGTTATGGAATATTGCAAGAGATAAAATATAAATGAATCAATAGATTGTTCAGTATTTATAGCTAAAGCTAATAAAATAAATCCTAGATGAGAGATTGTACTATAAGCTAATAATCTTTTTATTCTAGTTTGAGATAAACCTAAAACAGTTCCTATTATTAAAGATAAGAAGGAACTTATTAATAATAAGAGTGTTAAGACATAACTTGTATTAGAACTTACATTTAATATATCAAGCGTTAAACTTGGAATATTTAATGAATTTATTATATTTGTATAGATTGTTAAATCTCCTAATGATAGGGAACTTAAAGATAATCCTGTTTGTAATTCTAATAATAAGATTAATATTGAGATTTTGGGAATAACCGTTAATCACATTGTTACTTGAGTAGGTGTTTCATCATAAACATCTGGTGATCAAGAATGTAATGGAGCAGCAGCTATTTTAAATAAAAATCCTATAAATATGAAGAGTATACCTAAATTTACAGCACTGATTATATTAGTTATAGTTCAATACAAATATGTTAAATTTTGTATATCTGGTGATGTCAAAGAAGATATTAAACTATAAAGAGATTCAAAATTTGTTAAACCTGTAAAACTATATATTAAACCAGAACCTAATAAGATAAAACAAGACGATAAAGCACCTAATAAAAAATATTTTAAACCTGACGCAGTAGAGGATTCATAATCTCTATATATGGTAGTTAAAATATATAAACCAAAAGATTGTAATTCTATACTTAAATACATACTTAATAAATCTGCAGAAGAGATTAATAAAGATGAACCTAAAGCACTAAATAAGACAACTAAACAATATTCTGTTCGAGGTATATATATTCCTATGATATTTATTTTTTTAGTGTATAATGAAGGATCACTGAAATCTTCTTTTTCAAAAAGATTTTCATAAATGGAAACAACATCTGTTAATAAAGCACTTATTTCTGAGACTTTATTATATAAAGATACACTTATTATTGGTCAAGCCATTAATATGAAACCTGACAAGAATAATAAAAAGACATCTAATAATTGAGAGATGATTGTCACCTGGAATAATCCACTATATATACCGATTCCTGATCCAATTGACTGAATATAGAAAGCATTTAAACCTAATGCTCCGGAATAGATAAATATTATAGAAGATATTCGAGCTACTAAGAGAGAAGAAACTTCTGTTTTTGATGAAGGTAGGGC
>Ga0193729_1001408_pt1 | contig 12285 bp, 10 predicted proteins | sample U1c2metaG_FD_143036 | JGI IMG/M metagenome (GOLD analysis project Ga0193729, IMG submission 143036) | Soil microbial communities from a riparian zone of the East river system, Colorado, United States - U1c2 | ecosystem: Environmental > Terrestrial > Soil > Riparian zone | place: USA: East River... | reverse complement strand
GGTCTAGCTGATGGTCCTGGTGGCCCGGCCGCCTTGCAAGAGGCTTGCCAATTACTGGTAAGGTCTGCCCGAGAGCGTGCTGTTCAAGGTGCTATGCCAATACCCTATGCGGTTATCTATGCAGGAGCCCCCCAGTATGTAGAGGCTGTGCGGCGCATGCTTGAGGGTGTTGCGGAGGTGAACTATTTTGATCCGCTGGTTTCACAGGCACAGTTGGGACAGATTAGCATGGCTCTAGGTGCATTGCATGAGCGCGAAGTCATCCAGAAACTGCCTGGATACCAACAGTTGTATAGTTGGTCCAAGTCTGTTCCTGTGGCCTCTGCAACTTCACTAAGTAGCTTAGTGCGTTTCCTGGCACAGCATTACTCCATGAATGTGGCTACTGTAGACGTTGGTGGGGCGACTACAACAGTGATGCTAGCTGGTGAGCAAGGTGAGTTCATCCCCAACGTGAACTGTGGTGTGGGCATAGGTGCTGGCATTGGAAGTCTCTTCCAGCAAGTGGGACTGCAACGCATTGCACGCTGGCTACCGTTTGGTGTTTCCGAAGAGCAGATACGACAGTTTGTGCTCAATCGCATGACTCATCCCCAGGTGCTACCTACTAATACCTGGGAGTTACAGGTCATGCAGGCATTTGCACGTGAGGCTATGGCTTTGACTTTCGAGGCTACAAGAAGCACTAATGTAGAGTGGCCCAATATCGATCTGATCCTTGCTACCGGTGGGGTACTGGCGCATGCCCCCAAATATGGACAGATTGCCATGATGTTACTTGATGCACTGCAACCGCGTGGTGTCACTTCACTTCTATTAGACCGTACCATGCTCGTCTCGCAGCTTGGAGCTGTAGCAACGGTTGCGCCAATAGCTGCAGTGCAAGTTAACGAGAACGATGCTGTATCATATCGTCTGGGTACCTGTGTTATTCCCTTTGGCGATTTTCAGCCAGGGCAGCCAGCAGTGACTGTTGGCCTTGAGTATAGCGATGGCAAACAGGTGACCGTTGATGTGATAGCAGGCTCAATTGAGGTTATTCCATTAGGTGTTAACGAACAGGCTATGCTCACATTATTCCCAGCTCCAATGGTTGATGTTGGCTTGGGACCGGGAGAGCGTGCACGTGCTGCCGAAGAGATCGATGGAGGTTTAATTGGTCTCATTATTGATGCTCGTGGCCGACCTCTGAACTTGCTGTCTAATGAGGCAGAACGTCAGGCACGCCTGCTGCAATGGGCACAAGCTCTAGGTGCCTAAAAAGTGGCATGTTTTTCCACAGAAAAGAAAAGTTATCCACATATTTCGCCGAAATATGTGGATAACTTTTCATCAAAAAGGGGTCTCATTCCCCGCAGCTTGCTGCGCAATGAGAGAGCAGCTTTGGCTGTTCGACTTGGTAGATACCCCGTCAGCTTGCTGCGGGCGAGGCTACTTTGAAGCCCTACTCGTCAACTTCGCTGAAGCGTTCAGTGAGCAGCAACTTGGAGAAATCAGGATAGTCCTAGACCAGCTCTCGCGATTCACAGGAGAGGACGAGGATCTCAACTTGGCAACGAAAGCCAAGCAATACCAGCTGGCCCAGGCACTACGAGAAAGTGAGTAGCACTTAGCTATCGGAAAGCTCTAGCAAGATTGAAATATGGCATAATATAAGCACTACCAGAAAGGACACCACACATGAACCAACCAACATGGGAAGACCTCAATAAACTCAAAGAAGAATTCAGAGAAGAGCAAAGACAACTCAAAGAGGAAGTCCGCAAACTCCGAGAGCAGATCACCGAGCCAATAAAGGTAACGCGTGTCGAGGTTGCTAGCGCAGATGTCGAGCGTAGACTTGATAATCATGCTGAAATGCTTAAAGAGATTTCGCAAAAGCAGGATAAATTTATTGCTGATGTGGATGAACTCAAATTAGATGCAAAAGCGTATACTGGTGATGCTGCCATCTTCAAGAACAAAGTGGAACGTATTGAGATTGATGTAAGTACGATCAAAGAGGACGTAGGCACACTAAAGACTAATATGGAGCAAGTTAAAACAGACATTGGCACGATTAAAACTATTCAGAATGGTCATTCTAAATTTTTTGAGGAACATGGTAAACGGCTTAATCTCATGGCTACCAAGGACGATATAGCTACTATGGCTACCAAGGACGATATAGCCCGTCTGGAGGGACTTATCAAACAGCTCTTGCAGCAAAAGCCCAACGAATAACACTGATCCCTCCTTGTGAGGAAATACTTTTCTGTTTCTTTCCTTTTCGGGAGGCACATTTTTTGACTTTTTGCTAGCTCTACTTTCACCTCATTGCGCATCTCGTGGGCCCCTAAAGCTAAAGGGGCAAAATCAGGTTTTTCGAATGGGCTCTTGGTGGAGTTTTACCTATGTGGCAAAATGAGTGATTTCCCTTGCATCTCCTTAGGCTGTGGAATACCCATCATCTGTAGGATGGTCGGGGAAACATCTGCCAGGATGCCATCCTGATGTAGGCGTGCCTGTGCGAATGATGGTGCTACTAGATAGAGTGGAACAGGATGGGTTGTGTGGGCGGTAAGCGGCTTGCCTGTATCATACTCAATCAATTGTTCTGCATTGCCGTGGTCGGCAGTAATCAGAGCATTGCCACCGACAGCGAGTGTAGCTTCCATGACGCGTCCGACGCTGGTATCAACTGTCTCAACTGCCTTGATGGCAGCCTCAAGAACGCCGGTATGTCCTACCATATCAGCATTGGCGTAGTTCATAATGATAAGATCATATTGTCCACTGCGAATACGCTCGATAGCGCTATCGGTGATGCCTGCTGCACTCATCTCTGGTTGCAGATCGTATGTTGGAACTTTTGGTGATGGCACCAGGATACGATCTTCACCGGGAAAGGGAACTTCGCGACGGCCATTAATAAAGAAGGTGACATGGGCATACTTCTCCGTCTCAGCCGTGTGGAACTGCGCCATGCTGCAGTTGGAGATAACACGAGCTAGCGGCATCTCTACCTCATCAGCTCGATAGGCCACCTCTGCATCAAGTCCCTCCTCGTACTGCGTCATCATCACAAAAACCTGATCATTGAAACGCAGACCCCGGTTAAATTTACCCTCGGCCTGTGGAGGCAGCTTCGGCATCACAAAGGCTTTCGTGAGCTGGCGTGCGCGGTCCGGACGGAAATTGTAATGGATTATGGCATCTCCCTCCTGGACTGTAGCGACGGGATGCCCATCTTCGATGATGACCGTGGGAACGATAAATTCGTCGGTGACATGCTTATCATAGGACTGCTGAATGGCTGCTAGAGCGGAACTAGCTTGCAAACCTTCTCCACGTGTCATTGCAAAATAGGTTGCCCCGGTACGATCCCAGCGATTGTCACGGTCCATAGCATAGTAGCGTCCACTAACGGTAGCAACTTTTGCTGGATGATCGCCGCCGATCTCTTTTGCGCGAGCCTCCAGACGCCGCATAAATTCGACTCCGCCAGTAGGAGAAGCATCACGTCCATCGGTAAACGAATGGATATAAACGTGCTCAAGGTTGTGTATCTGGGCCAGGCGCAGTAAGGCCTCCAAATGCGACTCATGGGCATGAACCCCGCCGTTACCAAGTAGTCCACAGATGTGCAACTGGGACTGATTTTTCTTAACGTGTGCGATAGCCTTGAGGAATGCCGGATTCTGGAAGAAAGAGCCATCCTGAATTGACTCACTGATACGTGTATAGTCCTGCAGGACTCGCTTGCCTGCGCCGATATTCTGATGCCCGACCTCAGAGTTTCCCATCTGGCCCTCGGGTAAGCCAACTGCTAGGCCAGAGGTTTTGACTGCGGTATGAGGCCATTCACGTGCAATTTTATCGATGTTGGGTGTTCGCGCAAGCGCAATAGCGTTTCCCTCTTTACGCGGATTAATTCCCCAACCATCCATGATAATCAAAACAAAAGGGCGATACCGCCCGGAAGACGTTATATTCATGCTGTGTTCTTAAGCTCCATATAAAATGTTTCCAGGGTGTACTGTTCTGTTTCTTATTGTAGCATGCAAGAGACCTGAAAGATACTTGTGGGCTTCTCTCTTTTCAAAGAAGCCTGCAGGAGCCTGATGGTGCACAAAGGGACAGAGAAGGTATTCATAAGGTGTTAGGATTGCGTCAAGCGGTCCAATTCTGTGTAACGAACAAAATAGTATTGATTGCAAAAAATATCAGGGAAGTCACGACAAAAGTATCTTTAAGCCTGTGATGTTTACTCCAGAGTGCCAAAAGCACAAAGATAGGGAATGCGACCATAAGGTAACGAGGCGCTGCGTTAAGAGATCTACCTAGTATGCGCGGAAAGCAGAGGCCAGCTAATATAACTGCCGATGCTAAGAGGCTGTATTGCGGTGGTAAGCGCTTCCAGCCTATAATAAGGACTATAAGTGGTATGAGTGTAAAGATAAGATCGACTAGATTTATCTCAGTCTGATACATAGGGATGGAGAGCGCAACGATAGCATTTATGATACCTACCCATGGGAGTGCTAAGGACCGGTCCCAAACATGAGCTTGCTCAGTGCTGTAGATTAACGGATTGCCAAAGACGATAGCAAGGTAAAGCATATATACTAAAACTCCTGCAGGAAGCAGTAGTGTTGATAATAGAGCATTCAGCTTCTCTTGCCATTTCTCACGCGTAAAGATGGTTTGTAGGCCAAAATTTTGCACGAATATTACGAAAAAGAGGATAATGAGGGCTATTCCAGTTGGACGTGTTAACGTGGCGAAAAAGCCACAAAGTCCTGCTAGCCACCAGTCCATTGGTCTTCCTCTGTGCAAAAAGTAAAAAGTAGCTAGACTCAGTAGCAGGAGGAAGGACTCGCTATAGCCTGCAAAAAAGAAGATTCCATAGGGGGCAAACGCTAGGTAAAACAGAGCATTTCTTGCTACGGACTGATCAAAATCTTCACAGAGTATTTGATGGAACAAAACTAACGCGCCATAGAAACAAAGATTGGCAAGGATAAGGCCAGCAATGTAGTCGTCGAAAGCAGATCCTCCAAATATAGCACCTAATCCGTGCATTAACAGTGGAGGAAGCGGGAAAAAAGCAGTATTTTGGATAGTATAACCATCATGAGCAATTTCTACATAATGAATGACATCCCAACGCCACCAGCTATATAATAAACTTACTATACCCCCTGCACGATTATGCTTTACTATATTTGCAGTGAGATGAAAGTCACTAATACTGAAGCGACTGACTCCTATGTAGGATACTAGTAGGATCATTAAACGACTCAGTCCAAAAGTCCATGTTGCATCTTTCCAGGCGATTTTCTGTTTCAACAGGGAAATTTTCATGCAATCAGTATACCAGATAGGATTTATTCTGAATAGTTACATATTCTTTTCATGCTCTCTGATGGCAAACTGGCAAACTAGGAAAAGGAATAGTAGGAGCGTTTAATTGTGGTAAAATAGAAAGAGCCTCGTGCAGCGAAAACGGAGTAATAGCTTGCATGAGATGCTATTATTTTTTGAATTTGGGTTGGGTGGAGTGGGATTCTGTACCACTCATCATATTTGGTTCTGCGATGAAGGTAAATTATGAGTGATCGTACAGGCCTACTTGATCGCTACCATCTCATCCGCAAGCTGGGATCGGGAGCATTCGGGAAAGTGTATCTGGCAAAGGATCGGTATCGCCACAACGATGTTGCCATCAAAATCCTGCCGTCTCTAGCAGACGACGAACTGCCGAAGTTTCTGACTGAGGCTCGCATGATGCGGCTTAAACATCCCCACGTTATCCAAATCCTCGATTTTGGCATTTAACAACAAACCCCATTTCTGGTGATGGAGTATGCCCCTTGTGGTGACTTACGCCAGCGCCATCCCAAAGGGAGCTGCGTGTCTTTTCCAACCATTCTCTCCTATGTGACCCAACTAGCTAGTGCTTTGCAGGCAGCACATGATGATCAGATTATCCACCGTGATGTCAAGCCAGAGAATATGTTGCTTAACCAGCAGGGTCAGGTCCTCCTCTCGGATTTCGGAATCGCGATGATGGTGCATAGCAGTACGCTACATAGCGCCCAGAGCTTTTTTGTCGGAACCGTCCCCTACATGGCTCCAGAACAGGCTGAAGGTCATCAACTTACTGGCAAGCTACCTAGTGTGGCTACGGCGAATGCAAGCACGACACAATTTCCAGCAACCCCAATACAGAGCACAACTCCCCAGCAGGACAATACTGGACCTGTACGGATCTGGCTTATGATGCTAGTGGTGCGCAAATGCACGCACAGGCTCTGCTCAAGAGGAAAGCCGTTAGCGATCTGGGGCAGAGCTATACGCTGGCGGGTACAATTGCCACCAAGCCGCGAGTGACTAACACTGACACCAAAAATCAGATCATCACCATCAACGTTGAGGCGTGGGGTGTCTGGTACTACCAGTTTGACGATCAGCAAAAGCAAACGCTTGCCAGATATCTGGTCAACAGAAGTCGTGCAGATGCACAGAGACTTCTCAATTCTTATAAAGGAATCGCCAAAGCTAAGGTCGATGTTGCTGGTGGCGGCAATACATTGCCAGCCAATCCCAGACAGATCGGTATCGAGATAAGTCTCCAGAGCCTCTCCCATCTTGGAGACCTCGTGGCGGAATAAATGGGTATACAATGATGCTATAATTAAGTTGCAAAAAACACATCATTAACATATCAAGGGACCATGTCATGAAATTCGCAAAAATTCACCTTGAGAACTGGCGGAACTTTACCCATGTGGATGTGCCGCTTCAGCAACGCATGTTTCTTATAGGACCCAATGCATCGGGTAAATCTAATTTATTGGATGCCTTCCGCTTCTTACATGATCTTGTTCGAGTTGGGGGTGGACTTGAAGAAGCTGTAGCTGATCGAGGGGGAGTTTCGCATTTACGTAGTTTAGCTGCTCACAATCATTCTGATATAGTGGTCGATGTCTATGTCGAAGATGGAGATGATATCACTTGGCAATATTACATCAAAATAGCACAAGATAATAATGCTAGAACATACCTAAAAGAGGAGCAAGTTTGGAAATCGGGTCAGCTTATTCTTAGCCGTCCTGATGAGCGTGATAGAGAAGACAAAGAACTACTAAGTCAAACTCATTTAGAACAAATTAATTCAAACCGTAGTTTTCGGGGAATAGCAGATTTTTTCAACACGATTCGATATTATCATATTGTGCCTCAGCTTATTCGTGATCCACAGCGTTCAGTGGGACGAAAGTTTGATCCTTATGGAGGTGATTTTCTTGAACAAATAGCAGCCTTACCGAAAAAAACTCAGGAAGCTCGTCTGCGTCGTATACAGGATGCGTTACGTGTTGCTATACCTCAATTTCAAGAACTTACTCTATATAAAGATAATCGTGGTATGATACACTTAAGAGCTAAATATGAACATTGGCAAAGTAAAGGAGCTTGGCAGACAGAAGTAGACTTTTCTGATGGAATGCTTCGGCTTATAGGACTGCTTTGGGCTTTACTGGATGGAAATGGTCCCTTAATACTAGAAGAGCCTGAGAATTCTCTGCATCCGGAAGTAGCTAGGCACATATCAGAATTGATGGCGTCTATTCAAAGGAGACCAAAAAAGCAAGCCCGTCAAATTTTGGTGAGCACTCATAGCATTAGCCTTCTAAGTGATCCAGGCATTGCACCGGATGAAGTGCTAATATTGTATCGCGATAGTGATGGAGCAAAGGTTGAAGTAGCAATAAATGTGGCTGAAATACAGCCACTTCTAGAAGCTGGACTATCTATTGCAGAAGCACTTATGCCACATACATGGCCACCAAAAGTACAACGGCTTTCAGCCTTTGGGGAATCATGGAGAGAGGCAAATCTGTGATGATGCCGGAACAGAAGTATCCGTGACGATATTGTCCCTCGTCAAGGGAGTGGCGCTAAAGTTGGCCCTCTTTACGTTCCTCGTCTCACTGCTTTCACCGAAAACCACTGGAGACCAGACGAAGGTGAGAAGCACTCCGAAAGCCTACACCGTTGTATCCGTGCCCTATCTACGCTAGCATCTTTTAGGTAAGATAATTTCTCTCTCATAATTGTCTCATCTTCTTCGTTTATATATATAGATACAAGGAGTTGACCACACCAGCATCCCTACCATAGCGGAATGGTATGCATATTTTATAACGGGGAATCATGCGGTGCTAGGACCAAATTTGCAAAAAGGTTTGGGAAGCCATCGCTATGGTTCCCTCACACGCAGAAAATTCCCGCTGGGAGTCTGCTATTTTAAACAAGGATATATGAGGAATGAAAATAGAAAACGGGATCATTATGCAGCTGAAGAACAGATACTTATGCCTTGGCAATCTTCTCCGTTGGGGAGCAGGCATAGGAATTGCTCTGTTAGTGCCTCTCTTGTTCCGTCGATCTGGCATGGCAACGTCGATGGACTACGAAATCATGGCACTTGGTTTTGATGCGGAACGTGCGGGGTTGATTGATTATCTGTTGCTAACCTTACTGGGGAGTGCTCTTGCAGGTCTGTTGGTGCAACGCCGCAGTCCTGCTTGGGTCGGTGGTATGATCTATTTCGTAACACGTTACCTTATCTCCTTTGTTCAACAGGCACAGCATCCAGATCGTGGTCCAGATGGTCGGACGCAGGTGCTTATACCTGGGGCATTGGGCAGCGTTGTAATTGCCTTATTGACTCTGGCCTTGTTATGCGCTGGAGCAGGTGCTGTGATAGGTGAAGCATATGGACGCGTTCTGATTACTCCTCTCATAGCTTTGGGAAAGCTTTTTGTGGCCAGGATGAGGAACGTCCCAGTTTCACAAAAGATCCCCTCGATGTGGGCATCTCTTTCTTCTTTGCTCCTTGGCATATTGCTGCTTGGTGTATTAATTCTTGGTGCCATAGGTGCAGAACCTCTGCTCGTGTATGGACCAACAACGAATCTGTATCAGCCTCTCCAGAATGTGAGAACTGTAGCTGCTTTACGTCATGGGGTCGTGCAACATGGCACGTTTCCTAGTCCCGCTCTGGGCGGTATTTCACGAACCTACTGGATCTATCTGCCACCATCCTATGCGCAGGCATCATCACAGCGCTATCCGACATTCTATCTACTGCATGGAAGTCCTGGCAGTTCCCAGAGTTGGTTTGGGGGAGCGCATGCGGATACGACGGCAGATACGTTACTAGCAGAAGGCAAGATACGCGAAACGATCCTTATTGCGGCTGATGGCAATGGACCTCTCTACCCTGAGTCCGAGTGGGCAAATAGCTTTGATAGACGCCAGCGTATGGAAGACGCCGTCGTAGAGGATCTTGTCCCTTTTATTGATAGCCACTATCGTACCTTGACAGATGCAGCAGATCGGGCCATCGGAGGACTTTCTATGGGAGGTTATGGTGCTGTCAATATCGCATTGCACCATCCTGATATCTTTCACAAAGTAATGACTACTGGAGGCTATTTCCAAGCAGAAGGGCCAGTCTTTGGTGCTGATCCTGAGAGTAAAAGTTATCATCAACTGAATAGTCCATCACTCTTTCTTCGGACACCATCAGGAAAGAACAATGCTTCCCAGTTGATGATGGTAATCGGGATAGCAACCAGTGATGGACGCTATTATCGTGAGGGATTCGCACTCTATCAACAATTGCTTACTATGAAGATCTCTGCACGACTATTCATCGCTGTTGGCGGCCATGCTTGGCCCCTATGGGCAAAACACTTTGGCCAAGCTTTGCCTCTCTTAGAACCATCACTGCCTCGCTGATATGAGGGATGGGCGGCAACGGACGCGATAAATCGGGTCCCTACAAATCGGGCAATAAATTGCCATGAGCTATAGTTCATTTTGCACGATATGTTCTATTAAATAGCAATTTATTGCGTGTGTTGTAGGGACCCGATTTATCGCGTCCGTGGGGTGAGGTGGGGCAATACGCTCGCCATCCACAAACCGTCTCCTTCCTTGTCCTGACAGGCTTAGAACATTTGCCATTCGGAATGATTCATTGTGTCTGCCTCCGCAGCACATGCATGCATCTCGCCATTGACGTGCTTCGATGGAACTCAAGCCTCGCAAAAAAACGACGTGCCCCCCAAAAGTGAGCAAGTTATCGAAGCAAGTTACAACAGGGTGTTAGGCAATCGACTAAGCCTGCCGATCAAGAATGGGATTCACCCTCAAGAATCTCTGTCTAGATCGGCAAGATTCAAGCTTTCCTAACACCCTGTTACAAGTAACGTATGGGTCAGTTAGTTCGTAGACTATAGTGAAGCTACCTTTGAAAAGGATGCTAAGAAAGGGAAGAAATGAAATTATGAATAAGTCAGATTTTTACCCTCTGCTCATTCGTCTTAGCAGAGGATTACTGATAAGTGTCGCTGTGTGTAGTTTGTTGCTAATCACAACGATGAGCGCATGGGCGAGCGTGGGTAAGATAGCCGATGCAGCGGGTATACTTAACCAGAATCAAGTGAAAAATGCAGGAGCATCGCTACAGTATCCTGTAGATATCTATACAACACAAAATTTTTCGGGTACGGGTATCCAGTTTGAGCAGCGTGCTCGTAACCATCTGACCAACGCTAATATGATCGTGATGGCGATTAGTACAAGTCCTAGCTATATGACGGTCGTTTATGGCAGTAGAGTTCCACTCACGACCTCAAAAGCTAATAGTGTGATCGGCTCTTTTACAAATACTTATCAGAGCAGTGGTCATAACTTCACATTAGCTACGGTTAGTGCCTTGCAGACACTAGGGAATGTTGTGTCAACTGGCCCTGTAGGAAGTGGTTCTCGGGGCACAAATCCTGCTCCTGCCTCGGGAAATGGGCTAAGTGGACTATGGTGCTTGGTTGGTTTAGTCGTTCTTGGGGCTATTGCCTTCTTCGTTATCAAGGGACGTCGTGGAGGTGGTATGCCCTTTGGCCGACGTACATATAATGATCCAACATACAATCAGCCATATCAGGGCAATTATCCTCCTAACTATGGTCCTGGTTATCCTCCACAGCAAGGTGGTATGAATCCCTTGGCGGCAGGTGGTCTGGGTGCAGCAGCTGGTGGCTTGCTTGGCTATGAGCTGGGTAAGCAGCAGGGGGAGCGCGAGGCAAGGGAAGATCAGGGCTATGGCGGTGATCAAGGATTTTCTGGCGATCCCAACCAGTATGGTGGTGGTAGCGTAGGGGACTTTGGAGGAGGGAATGATGGGGGAGACTTCGGCGGAGGAAGCGTTGGCGATTTCGGCGGAGGGGGAGACGATTCTGGTGGCGGGAGTTCTGGAGACTTCTAATTACACTACAGCCGCATTTGCTAAGGTTGAGCTTGGGAAGAAGGCTCTTCTGTGAGAGGCTGATCTCTGTAATAAAGAAATAAAGGGCGATGCGAATTTGTCTTGTTTTGTAAGTGCTAAACAGATATACAACGCAATATGGTGAGTCAGGCACTCATTTCATGTTCATCTCTAAATATGCAACAACGTCGAGTGGCCTGACCTCCTGATAGTGTGTATTTGGAATGAGTCTCGCCCTTTTAATGATGAGCAACGACAGCTAAGCGGCACAAAAAGAAATAAGCAGGGTGTTCTAAAAAATCGGTACCCTGCTTATTCTGTTAATCTGGCTATTGTGATCCCGGTGTACTAATGCGGCGACGACCACTGCGGTGGGCGGTCTCCACAACTCTCAGGCGGATAATTGCACGCTGGAGTTCTGCTTCCAATTGGGCTCGTTCGACATTCGATTGTGTCTGTGCCAAGCGCTCTTGTGCGCGACGGCGAGCCTCTTCGGCACGGGCCTGATCGATGTCCTCCGCATGTTCGGCTGCATCAGCTAGTACTGTGATATTGTTGTGTGAGACTTCAAGGAAGCCACCCGATACAAAGACCGTCTCCTCTGCACCAACGAGTCTAATAGAGAGTGCACCGGGAGCGAGGGTGGTCAGAAGGGCCGCATGGCGTGGCAAAATGCCAAGCTGGCCTTCTGATCCTGGTGCCTGCACGGCATCGGCCTCGCCGCTGTATAGCTTACGCTCTGCAGTCACAATCTCAACATGCATCGTATTGCCTGTTGCCATCGCTTAGCCCTTCTTCTGATCCGCTTGGTAGGCTGCCACGACTTCTTCGATGGGACCTTTCAACAGGAAGTAGTTCTCAGGAATATGGTCGTGTTTGCCTTCGACAATTTCTTTAAAGCTTCTAATTGTGTCTGACAGACTGACGTATGCGCCAGGGGTGCCAGTGAATACTTCTGCGACCGT
>Ga0193729_1001406_pt1 | contig 12319 bp, 6 predicted proteins | sample U1c2metaG_FD_143036 | JGI IMG/M metagenome (GOLD analysis project Ga0193729, IMG submission 143036) | Soil microbial communities from a riparian zone of the East river system, Colorado, United States - U1c2 | ecosystem: Environmental > Terrestrial > Soil > Riparian zone | place: USA: East River... | reverse complement strand
GCTATCTAAGCGGACAATCGCTTGAATGTTAGTTGCAATGAAACGGGATCCAGTCCCGAGCGAGTCTGGTGATACGATTGGCTGCCATACAAACCGTCGGGATAGCCAAGCGCGTGTGTGTGATAGAGACGGAATGGAACTCCCTGTTGCGCAATGTGCGCTGCCAAGTATTCACCTAAGCCCCCTCGAGCACTATGCTCTTCTATCACCCATAGCAAGCCAGACGCACGGAGACTTGCGAGTAGTTCGTCCGAAAGATCGGCCAGCGGAATTTCGGAAACGGCAAAAACATCGGCCTCTCCCGTTTCCAATATCCAGGGAAGGATATTCAGCAGAACCGGACCGAGACCAACGATCGTCGCCTTCGGGCGTGGCGCGTGACTAACGGCGAGTCTGCGAAGAGGCTTAAACCCCTGTAGCGCTCCAGCATCAGCCGGCCAAACGCCAAAACCTAACCTAAGATATGAGGGTCCGACATACCGGAAGAGGGCGTCGCACGCACCATCCACGTCCGAATTGCAGAGTGGGATAAAGCAAGCGAAGTGCTGGAGGACCGACAGTACTGCGATGTCTTCAAGCGCGTGATGAGTCGCTCCCATGATCCCATACCCATAACCACCGCCGTTGCCTACAATCTTGACATTCATGTTGTGGAGTGCCGCATCCACTCGGATCTGCTCGTATGGTCTAAAAACCGCAAACGGCGCTATGCTATAGCAGAGGGGAATAAGCCCTTGCTGAGCAAGCCCCGCGGCCACCGACACCATGTTCTGCTCACAGACGCCCATGTTCACGAAACGTTCCCCCAACGCTGCCTGCACGTTCTCGAGCGCTCCAAAGCCAAGATCGCCGGTGAGAAAAACGAACCGGCTTTCATTTCGGCCAAAATTCTCGATCCAGCTTGAAAATTCTTTACGCATGAGGGCTTAGAGCAAGGTTAATCTAGGCCAGCATCTCCAAGTTCACATAGCGCCTGCGCGTAATGTGAATCGTTCATCGGCAAATAATGCCATTCCACACGGTCCTCCATGTAAGAGATGCCGTGCCCCTTGACGGTTCGAGCGATAATGCATCGCGGTCCTGCCGAGTTCCCTACCGCCTCATGCGCGCGGGACAGGCTGCCGAAGTCATTGCCGTCTTTGGCAACCGCGACCGCGAAGCCAAATGATTTCCACTTATCGACGATAGGTTCCAGGTTAAGAATATTTTTGGTATACCCAATCCCTTGGACACCGTTTAAGTCGACGATAACAGTCAACGCCGACAGCTTCTGCTGGCTGGCAAACAACACCGCCTCCCAAGTGGACCCTTCATTACAATCGCCGTCTGACAAAACTGCGAAAACGTTGAACGATTTCCCAGTAAATCGACGCGAAAACGCAATCCCGCAAGCGAGCCCTAAACCGTGACCGAGACTGCCGGTCCCGAATGGGATGGCGTGAATCGCGCCTGAACACGGCGGATGGGCGGACAGAAGTGTGCCATCCTTATAGAAAGTAGAGAGTTCGGCCTCTGGTAACCGGCCGGACAACGTCAGGGTGGTATAGAGCGCAGCCGCGGCGTGACCTTTGGAAAGCACAACAATGTCATCGTTCTCCATCCGGCAAAAGCAAAGATCGACCAAAATCTCAAGGCAACTCAGCGACGACCCGATATGGCCCGCCCTAGCCATTTTGTACAGCTCAAGGATTTTGGCCGCACACCGTCGCCTCGCCTGCGACAGCCTTTTTAGGTTATTCCGGTTTGGATTCGATATCACGGCGACAAGATAGAGAGATTCATCTCTCCACAGGCTGTCCACAAGCGACAAGAATTTCCCGCCAAGGCATCAAAATTACGAAATCTTACTCGGCCGACCGACCTCCTCTGCCCGTACACTGTACGCGGAGTATAAATTTTTTTGCCTAAGCGGCACGATGCTCCCAAACGCACTTTAGAAATTAGATCTGAGCGGCCCCTTTAACTGAGGGTGATTCGGCGCTGTTATAGCTCGGACGCCGACAGATTCGCTCCATCGCGCCACTAGCCGCAATTTTGATGTCACCGCGTTCACAAGCAATAAGATACCTAGACTATATAACGTAGCTGCGGTTTCGTTCAAGTCCAGCGCCGCTCAAGGTTGTACTTGACTATGGCGTAGATGGCTCTCACGCCGTCGCTTCAACAGCCCTTGATTAACGGCGTCCCAAATAGAAGAAACATTCTGACGAACAGGCCACGATTAGTTCATGACCGTGGCGGAACGACGTTCTCTCAGACAGGCGCTAAAGAAATGCTGGCAATCCGGGCTTCGCTCGCTTCCTTTGTGCAGCCTTCATTTGCCTCGTATCCGAGCTTTACGCGCTGCGCCCTTTCATGCTCTTCCCCCGGCTGATGAGGCCCTGAACCGATCGCGTTCTTTCTGAAGTGCGGCGATTAAGTTTTGGGCTTCGCTGTATTTTGCTTCCAAATTGGCAAAATACTGGACTCGTTGATTAAATTCGGCTTCCAATTTTTTAGCAACGCTCGCCGAGGCATCGCGCTGCTGCGGGCGTAAAGAGAATGGCGTTGAGATGGCTCAATAATTCGAGCTTAAGAAAGGGCTGGTCAAACAGGGCTCGAAACTGTCTCCTTGAATACCGTCGAAAATGATGATGATGCTCGTCTCGCTTGGTCCATGGCCATCTGTGGGCAGGCACATTACAAATTAAGATGCCGCCTGGTTTTAACAGGCGTGCGGCCACCTCGACTGAAGCGCGGTCATATTTTAGATGCTCCAGGACGTCAAGGAGTAAAACCGCATCGTAGCTCTCTCGAGATACCGGCACATCCTCAGGAAGAGTTCCTAGTTTCGCCTTTACTCCGCGATGAAGCGCGAATTCTATCGCGTGGCGAGAACCATCCAGGCCGATTGGATCGTAGTTTTGTGCCAGCCGCAAAAGCATCATTCCGCAGCCACAACCTAAGTCAGCAACCTTTTGCCGGTTCGTGCTCTCATGCGGGAGGTACTGCTGAAGCAAATGAAGAACGATTCGATGCCTCGCCGCAAACCACCAGTGCTCTTGCTCCATCGCGAAGATTTCAGCGTAGAGTTCCTCGCGCATTACTTGGCTCCGATCATTTCGACGTAGAAGATAAAGGGCGTATGTCTAGCTCTCTTTATAAGCGAACGGTCGCTGTGGTGGATAGCAAGACGATTTGGAGTGATGAGCCACTTTTATTTCCGGAAACGCTTAATCTCTCACCGGGGGTGAATTTGTCGGACCGATCTCAGGGGATGTCGGCGTGGTTGGAAATGCGAGCATCTTGATCTGATCATCGATCTTCGCGATTTCGGCGCGCGACGCTCTCCACTGCGAATACGAGGCGACAACTCTTTCGAGATGGCCGTATCCGAGCGATACCTTATTCGGAAATAATTTAGCTTTGATCGCGGTTACGGGATTTGCCAGCTTCCAGCGTCGCGAAGATCGAAGGCGCCCAGCGGCGCTCTCTACCTCATCGAGCAAATGTAATAATTTTCTTGTATTCCAGAGTTGCTCGCGCAATCTGTTTGTTAGCTTTGTGGTGTGTGCCTGTAGCCTTTGGAGTTCCACGTGATATGACCTCTCCCGCTCAGCTTGTTCCACCCGCAGCCTTTCGAGCTCCACGTGATATGACCTTTCTCGCTCAGCATTTTCTTTTTTCAGCGCCGTAATTATTTGCAGCGCCCTGCAATATTCGCTGTCCACACTGGCCACATATTGGACGCGCTCGGCAAACGCAGCCTCTAATTCTTGAGCGGCGGCAAGCGAGGCCTCAGACGGCTGCGGAGTCTCGACGAGTTGAGCGCAAAGTCGGGTCGCCCGCTCGACCAGTGCTGCATCGGTCGCCGGGTCGCCTATTTTGAAATCATCGGGGACGTTGGAGCTGTTGATCCGTTTCGTGAGCGGTGCCAGACACTCCGCAGCGTATGGCTCGCCGAGGAAGTTCAGTAATGATCGCAGGGCGGACTCCGGCGCATTTACGAAGTCGGAATACTGTAGCCGGAAGACGACGCGCGGACCGTAGGCCCGTTCGGCCAAAAGACAGCTGCTCACAGCGCGAAACCAATAATTGTAAGCCTCCTGCTCATTGGCGACCAAGCTGCTTCCGTCGACGCGATGAAAGTTCAGCATCGAACGAACGACGGAAGTGACGTCGCGGACAATGTGGATGAATAGCGCCTTCGGAAAAAGCTTACGCAACCCGCAAATATGGAATGAATACTCGGGAGTGCCGTCCACCCATCGTGTTTTTTGATTCATTATCGACGACACAAGATCTTCGGGTGGAGATTTTGGTCCGACAGAGTATTCCCATCGCTTTCGCTCAAGATCAATGCGGTGGCGTGATATCAATGCGTTAATGTTCTGGCCAAACATATTAAAAAATTCTTCGCACTGGATCTCCATTGCACTTAGGACCGAGCGATCGCCGCGTGCTGATCCGATTTGGTAGCACACGGCGAGATCAATCGCGAAATCTCCCATCCACCCTGACTCCGGAAGTGGTACAATGTTCGGATGCTGTCCGAGACACCACGCCAGAACGCTTGTCCCGGAGCGTGGTGATCCCACGACAAAAATCGGTTTATTTATTTGATCCTGCATTTCAGTTGGATACTCATCCCGGGCATCGAGTCGACCAACGCGAATAGCCTTTTTCCTTTAGACAATTCATCCTACATGATCGGTCAAGCGTACTGCCAATCGCAGACATATCGTCGACGCTACGGAAGCAGCACAAACTTACGATTAGTGGAGCGCCAGAAACTTTTCGCGATCGATTAAGGTGAGAACGGTAGATCCTGCTCTGTCTGAGCTTACGATGAAAATCGGTTTGTTTGCTCGCCCAACCCGAAGAGACATTTTGGTGGCGGAAGTTTTAACACTTGGACTGGATGGGCGCAATTTTGGCAGTTAGCATTTTCAGTTTACGCCCTTGTGGGACCTTTTTGTGCTTCTCATAGAATAAGTGACTCAAGAGTCGCCGTGCTGCTGGGACGGAACACCGCGCCCTTCTTTTTTTAAGCCATTTTTCGAGAGCCGCCGGAAAATTGCCCGACCAGGAATTTCTACCGGAATCGATGCATCCAGTAGATGCGCTGCTAAGATTGGCACAATGGCATGAAAAATCGTCCTGTGAATCAAATGGGCATCGAAAAATTTGTGGCAATTATTGATGCCTGAGCCACCGTTTCCAAATGTCCATTCGTATCACGACAGAAGAGGTCCACGGGAACCGCGCGCAGAATCATTACGGTCGGTGGCACGAAAAGGGCGCATTACCGTATCAGCCAAACGGTAGGCTGGCGTTCCAGCGGCTTCGTCAGCCGCTTTTCGTGCCTGCCATTAGACCTACCTTTACACTGCGGCGCGAAGATAAACTTTTCGCTATTGGCTCCTGTTTTGCGCGCGGCCTTGAGTCCGCCCTGGTCGAGCAGGAAATGGCCGTGTTGAGCAGAGCTACCGAGTTCGATTCCTTCCCGGCAATAAACAACGAAATGAAGTTGGGCTTCACGAACAAATACAGCACGTTTTCGATTTACAACGAGCTGCGCTGGGCGCTGGACCCGGCCGAGGAATTCCCTCGCGAGAGCCTGGTCGATATCGGGAACGGTGTTTTCTATGATCCGCATACCAACCCGGCGCTGCAACTAGCCGGCGTCGAAGAAACGATTCGTCGGCGTGAAATCATCGAAGCGGTCACCCGCCGGGTTGCGCAGTGTCGGGTGGTAATAGTTACCCTCGGTTTGGTCGAGGTGTGGCGCGACAAAATTGCCAATGTTTTCATCAACACTGCACCGATTCCCCCTGCTCTCCATCGTCATTCAGATCGTTACGAGTTTCACATTACGAATTTTACGGAGAACCTTTCGAATCTTGAACACATTCACACTCTGCTTAGCCGATTCGGTCATCCAGATGTGCAAGTCGTGGTGACGGTGTCGCCCGTGCCGCTGGAGGCAACCTTCTCGTCGGAAGATGTTGTAATTGCCAATACTTATTCGAAATCAATCCTCCGGGCTGCAGCCCAAGAATGGGCGGCGACGCATAAAAACGTGCACTATTTCCCAAGCTACGAGATCGTCCAAAACTCGGAGCGGAAGGTGACTTGGGAAGAAGACCTGCGGCATGTGAAGGGCGAAGTGGTCTATCACATCATGAACCTGTTTTTGCGCCACTATTTCGCGGGACCTCCCGCAACCGAGTTGACTGCCTCGCCGAACCCAGTGCCGCCTGGCGCTAGACGAGGCAAAACCACTATCAGTTGGTCTTCTGACAGTGCTTCGGCTGCGGTTTATGTGTCGATGAACGGCGCCGAGGAAAAGTTTTTTGCAAGCGGTTCGCACGGTTCGGAAGAAGCGCACTGGATTCAGACAGGCGCAACATATGAGTTCAGTCTCTACAGCGGCCGCGATCGCAATACCCGGCTCGCACGAATCTCCGTGACACGCCCAAGCAATGACAAGAGCGCTACTCTACGAACCGCCAGCCGGTCGAAAAAATATGTGAGTCTGGCGAAGTAGCTGCCAAAAAAGCTCCTCCCTGAATCTTGTACCACGCAAGATACCAAAATTCTCGAGACAAAACACCGGAACGCCACCTAGTGCTTGGCTCGTGTAACGACCACTTTTCCGAGAAGCTTCGTGTGATCCGCATTGCAGAGACGAAATTCGTAAATCTTCGCCGCTTGGACTCAGGGTGCGTCAACCGATCTGTCCGGAGCGGTGGGAAAAATTTGCTCGGGAACACGATCGGCCCGGAACATAAACCTGCACCGGGCTCCCATTTTCCATCGACCATTTATCGTTGTCGTTCCATTTCCATACCAGGTTGGGACGGGAATGATTGAACCTAAGCGGGCATTTAATCACGGGGGTTTTAAGGCGTGCTGGGCGCGGAGCCAATTTTCGAGGTTAGGGTTCTCAGCCTTCGTCCTTGTGGGAGCTTGGCGTGCTTGTCGCTAAGCAAACGATTCAAGCGTTTGCGGACTGCTGAGACTGAATAATGCGCCTTCGTGATTTTGATTCCATTCGTCGAGAGCCGGTTCCAGAGATCCTCCGACTCGTAAAGCTCGATCAAGGCGCGCGCGAAATTTTCCGGCTCATCGGCGATGAGAATGTCTTCACGATCGGTTAACGCTATGCCCTCTACGGCGAGCGAGGTTGCCACGACCGGCACACCAAAACTCATGCTTAGGTTGATTTTGCCTTTTATACCGGCCCCATATCGCAATGGCGCGACAGATAATTTAACGCTTTCAAAAAGCGGCCGAACATCTGGCTGCAATCCGGCGACGATGACGTTGTCGGTTGCGAGCGCTACCACCTCGGGAGGGGTCTTGTCGCCGATGATGTAAAACTTGGCGTCACTAAGATGCTCCTTTACCAGCGGATGAATTTTCTCCAGAAAAAAAATGACAGCATCAATGTTTGGCGTGTGCTGAAAACCACCGATGAAGAGAAAGTCCCGCCGCAGTGAGAAAGGCGTCTTCGAACCCGGAACATCGACAATAGTGGGCACAATTTGTATCGACTTGCCCGGTCGGGCCTCGCGAAGAAGCTTCTGTTCTACTCCGCTCACCACCCAGGTCTCATCAGCCTGATCAATTAGATCGTATTCCAACTGTCTTTTCTCGCTCGCCCTTTCTCGGATCTTGGGATCGCTTGTGAGCTCTGCCTGCCGGTCTGTCCGAAGAAAATGTAAATCGACAGTGTCGAAAATAACGCGGCTTTGTGGCGCGTGCAGTCGAACATCTCCGATATGCTTGCGAGCAAAATCACATCGACTTAGCACAACAGTGTCGAACTCGCCCCCGTGCGAAATAAGATAGTCCCGCACTTTTTTGATGTAAGGGTGATAAACGACTTTGATTCCACGTTTCCGTAATTTGTCGCCGTAAGGCGGCATATCGGCGAGATTATCTGGAATGAATGTTACGCGATGGCCCAGTCGGCGGAGGATGTTTAGAATATGAAACATTCGCAGCGATCCCGCGTCCTTCTCCGGCATGGGAAGATGGTGGTCGATCACAAGAATATTTTTTCGCCCCAGCTGTGGCTCATTCAAGAAAGTCAAATCACCGGTAACCGGTTTCGCTCCCAACTCAGTGGCCCATGTATCCGCAAAGGTTAGTCGATTGATGTCCTGGTGCTTTTTTGTGCCGGTCGAGAGATCAGTGCCGCCAGTGATCCCTTCGTAGTGAATTATTTCACTCAGCGGCTGATAGAACACTTTGTAACCGGCCTTTCGAACTTTGAACGATAAATCGGCGTCCTCGTAATAGGCAGGCGCATATTTTGGATCAAATCCTCCCAAACTCTGGAAAAGCGATTTGCGAATCATCAGCGCCGCGCCCGAACAGTAGTCAACCTCCCGAAGATAATTATATTCAGGTTTTTCTGGATCATCGAATTTGCCGTAATTCCAGCCTGAGGCATCTCGCCATATGATCCCGCCTGCTTCCTGTAACTGACCATGCGGGTAAACAAGCTTTGAGCCGACGATCCCCGCTTGGGGATCTTCAACGAAGGTAGCAAGCAATGCGGTGAGCCAACCCGGCGTAACGATCGTGTCGTTATTCAAAAAAAAGAGGTATTTGCCGCGCGCCGCCGCAGCACCGCGGTTACAGGAAAAGATAAAGCCGGAGTTCTTCTCGTTGCGCAGATAAACGACGCCTTGCATCCGCGGGACAAGCTCAGCCGTTTCGTCCGTCGAGCAGTCATCCACCACGATGACTTCGAAAGCCGATCGTTCTTCTGTGGTTTGTAACGAAGCAAGACACGCATGCGTGAACTGAAACTGGTTGAACACCGGAATGATAACTGAAACCTCAACTGTCGAGTGTGCGGGAAAACGGATTGATTCAACTGGCACAGAGGGAACAGGAGGTTGAATGGCAGGAGCTTTATTCTCTGGCGTGAGTTGTGGAACTGGAACTTCGGAGACCGGCTCGACATGGTTGGCGCTTTCAGTGAGTGTTGCCAGCTCGGCCGCGGGCGCTTTCGGGATGGTCGGGAATTGCAGCTTCCTAATTTCGTCGTCGATCTTTGTGATCTCCGGATGGGAAGCGCACCATTGCGAATAAGCGGCCACAACTTTTTCGAGATGCCCATAGCCCATCGACACTTTGCCAGGAAACAATTTTGCCTGGATCGCCGTTCCCGGGTTCGCCAATTTCCACCGACGAGAAGAACGCAGACGCGCGGCAGCGTTTCCAGCATCATCGAGCAAATGCAAGAGCCTTCTTGTATTCCAAAGCTGTTTGCGTAAGCGATCTGTCAGTTCAATGATATGCCGCTCGTGTTCTGCCAGGCTGACGCTTCTGCTGTGAAGCAGACGATTGATCTGCGTAATACGCTGGACTTCGGCTGTGTAATGCTGCTCTTGTCTAACAACTTGCAACTTATATTCGGATGACTGCTTGCTTTCGGCTTTGAGCTGCCGCTCCAGCCTCGCAACCCCCAACATTCGGTCAGATAAGTGCTCGTTCAATTGTTCGACTTCGATCTGATGCCGAGCGGTAGTCTCCGCGATTTCGATCTTATGGCGGACTTCGGTTCGCGCAAGGTGGGCGCTGAGTTCCTCGATTTCGGTCTTGTGCCGAGCTTGCGTTTGCGCAAGGCGTTCACGCAGTTGCTGGATTTCGGCATTATCTTCCGGAACGAAGGCATTCAGCCGGCTGACCGCTCCATGAAGCAAATCGGTCTCGCCTGATCTTGCAGTTTGCTGAGCCTTTGCTATCCTCCCTTTCTTCCCTTTCCTTGCTGATGCACTGGCGACTTGACCGGCCTCGGCAGCCAAGGCGCGATAAAGTTCGATTACTTCCGCCGAGACCCGAGCATCGATCAGTTGGTCAATGGTGAAATGGATGTGGCGTCTTTGGGTTGTTACCAACGCCGCGGCGTTGGTAACATCCGCATCGGGCAGACCGACGAAACGGGCAATTCGCCGGAGTTCCGATGCCGCGTCTTCGAAAAATAAATCGTAATGAGTAACAAACCGCTCTTGCCTCCTTGCAGTCTCGATCACGCGTCGATTATAGATTTCCCAAAGCCGCAAACCGAACGAATAAGATGTTCCGTTCCGCTCCCGCATTGAGTAAGCGACTTCAAGCGGATTACGCACGATGATAACCGTTTTCAGCTTGGGCAAGAGGCCCTGCCAAAACGGCAGCGTCAAACTATTGCGCGGATCCTTCCAGCCCCACGCGCTTGCCGAAGCAAATCCTTCGATCAGCAGCCGCGCTTTCATACGCAAAGGATCAAGCCGCGGGTGCTCGAAGGTCTCGTTAGGCTTCGGCGGTAGATCCCACGCGCCGCCGAGCTTATTCAGCAGCTCGTCGTTCAGTGCGACGAACCCGAGATGTTCCCAGAAACCATCGGGGTTATCAGCCTGCGCGGGCATCAACTGGTTTTCTGGGCCCAGGTAAAGGCCGCAATTATGCAATAACTTTGCGAGCATCGACGTGCCTGAACGATGCGCGCCAGCGATGCATACGGCGGCGTGGCCGGTCGATGAATGCTTCAATTTTTTTCGCTTCAAGAAAGAGGCAAATACTCAGATCCAATATAATGCGTATCATAGATATTTCGCATCGTAAAATCGATTCTGAACGCACCTCTGTTTCGGCGGGTGTGCAAGGTACCTGCTGTCAGGGTTCTATCAATCCGACCTATTCGCAGCAAAGTAGCGATATTGTCAGTCGCCAGCCAAGGTGCGCGACAGAGATTCACCTGCAAAGCGATTGGGCGTGCGCAAATTCGGCCACAACCGCATCCCATAGCTGGCAACGATGACGCCGCACCAACCGTAGAGCGTTTACCGCCGAGGAATGGGCGTTTGTGATCACGCTCGTTGCCGCTGGAAGGCAAACTCCTGGTCGCGCAGTCGTACCCCGATCAACGAGAGGAAACGCTGCAATTCATTATCATCAAGATGGTGTACGTAAAAATTCGGCTCTTTGAAATCGATAGGACGAGAACGGCCGAATGGAATACCGATTAATCCATAAGGGGGCATCCGCCGTCTCATGGTCTCTTCGGGCGAGATTTCGCCGTCGGTCCATGGAGCGCCTAATATAGCGTCGATAAATCGCTCGAACCCGGTGCGTCGCACTATGATCAGTGCGTTCTGCAGCATCGGGGCCGCCACGGAACCATTTAGGCCTTTGCCGCCCTCCGTCGGCCGGCCGAGCAAAATATCGTCGTTACGGTCCGCCACAGCACGATTCAGCAAATCATCGCCGTATAGCAGGCAGTCCTGTTCTACGAATACGTAAAAATCGGCGTCGCAGCAGAGCGCATACATAGCGCCGTTGACGACAGCGCGAGTGAAGCCACTGTACTTGGTGCGAATGCGACCCGAGCGCAGGACATTCGCGTGGCCGTAGTTCCGATCTAGTTCGATCCAGTGGATGTTTGTAAACAATCGGTGGTCTGGCTTCTCCGGCGCGGCGCTGTCGGTTACTACGATGCAGCGCGGATTAAGGCATTGCATAACCTGCCGATACCACAGATTGAAGAAGCTTACTGATTGCGCGACCGGCGAACCGATTGTCCAATCGTGTGGCTTGTTATCGCACCACCAGCCGCTTCCCACGATCACCTTCGGAGTCGCCCCAGTAGAAGCTAAGCTGCGCTTAAGTTGCGGCGAGTTTGACGTCGCCAATGACCCAGCAGAATTAGCGTGTCCTTCTGCACGCAGACGAGCATTAAAGGCCTCGATTCGCCGTGAACATTGGTGCAGAGACACCGGCTTCAGGAATCCGCTGGAGTATGCCAGCCAGTGATAATGGATGATGACTGGGTCGCGTGTATCCCAGGCAGGCGGATATGTTTCGAAATGTACCGGCATATTCATCTCGGTTGGCAGCGGTGCGAACGGAACGTCAGAATTTTCGAGCGCGAGCGCGAGACTTACTTGATCTGTGTGCAAACGATTGAAACACAACGTCTCTGGAGCTGCAAGGACCTGTCGATTCCAGTAATCCCATTGGCTGGCAAGTCGCTGCCGGTATTTCTCTGGAACGATCATGACGCCGCTGTTGCAATAAGCGAGACACGCATCGCCGGTCAATTCGTGGTAGTAACGCGCCGAAGGCATTGGACATTTGAAGTGGCGAAAAACTGCCTGGAGTTCCACAAGAGACACTGTTGGCAAATCGGCAATTTTGATGGTAACCGCGTCGGGATTTAACCAACGAGCAGGATCTTGCACGAGCACCGTGTCGCAATCCAACAGCACCACGATGTCGTGCCCGGCCAATATTGGCGAACCAAGAAGGGCAATTTTGTTCGAATGGCCGTGAGTCGGAT
>Ga0193729_1001405_pt1 | contig 12322 bp, 6 predicted proteins | sample U1c2metaG_FD_143036 | JGI IMG/M metagenome (GOLD analysis project Ga0193729, IMG submission 143036) | Soil microbial communities from a riparian zone of the East river system, Colorado, United States - U1c2 | ecosystem: Environmental > Terrestrial > Soil > Riparian zone | place: USA: East River... | reverse complement strand
GTGGCGCTGATCGCGATTTCACCTTTCTGCACCAGGCCGCGACCGAGACCGATGCATGCTCCGCAACCGGACGGCAGCGGAATGGCGCCCGCGTCCACCAAAGTTTTCCAATCACCAGTGGACTCGGCCTTGGCTTGGACTTCCGCGCTGGCGGCGGCCAAATAAAATTCGACGCCCGTGGCAACGTGTCCACCGCGATCACGCACGACTTCGGCGGCATCATGCAGATCCTCAAAGCGCGCATTCACGCACGACAACAGATACGCTTTCTGAATCGCCACATGTTTCCGCTGCATTTCCGGAAGCGACACCATCGTCTTCACTTCATTAGGACCGGAGACGTGTGGAACCACCGTTGCCAGATCGAGCTCAAGCTCGATCGCGTAGCTTGCGTCCGCGTCGGCGGTGAACTCACTTCGATTCTTCCACCAGGCGTCGATGTCGGCGTTGGCGTAGCCGGAGCGACTCTCGGGGCCGCGCGTGCCTGGGCGTTTGGGATTCGCGAACTCGCCAACGCGCGAGCGCAAATAATTCACCGTCACTTCATCGAAAGGAAAAACGCCGGCGAGCGCGCCCCATTCGGTCGTCATGTTGGCGATGGTCATGCGCGCAGACATCGGAAGATTCGCGACGCCATCGCCCATGAATTCAACGGCGTGATTGAGCACTTCGTCTTTGTTAAAGAGTCCGCACAACGCGATGATGACATCCTTGCCGGTGACGCCAGCTGAAAGATTTCCCTTGAGCAGCGCTTTGGCCACTTTGGGAACTTGCCACCATGTAACTCCAGTGGCCCAGATACTAGCAGCGTCGGTTCGCACGACCGGCGTGCCGAGCGCGGCCATCGCGCCGTACAAATTGGAGTGCGAATCGCTTGCCACCACCAGCGCGCCGGGGACAACGTAACCCTGCTCCACCATCACTTGATGCGAAATGCCGGTCCCGGCCGGGTAAAAATCGATGCCGTGCTCGCCAGCGAACGCTTCGATCTTGGCGTACTTCTCCAAATTCTTCGGCGTAACGTTTTGAATGTCGTGATCGATGGCGAACACCGGTTGCGCCGGATCCGCGATCTTCGTCGCGCCGATTTGTTTGAATTTGGGAATTACTGCACCGGTGTTGTCGTGCGTCATCACATGACGCGGACGAATCGAAATGAAGTCGCCGGCATGAACTGCCGTGCCGGGCGCAAGTCCATCCGCGTGACGCGCGGCAATCTTTTCAACGAGCGTAAGACCCATATCAGTTTGCTTCTAAAATAAAACGCATGACTCGCAGATCAATTTAAGAAAGTCGCCCGCCAAACACGCGAATTAACGCGAATTTCTTCTCAATCCATTTTGTCTGGGATTTTTTTAGCGTGATTCGTGTGATTCGCGGGTAAAAGATCCGACATCACTTCTTGGCGGCGCGCTTTCCCAGAAACTTGGCGATGTCGAAGTCGACGAAGTCGGCGTGATGGAAAATGATCGACTCGATCGAGCGCTCCACCTTGTCACCCTCATGACTGTGGGTGGCGACGATGTGCATCACTTCGCCCGGGATGCCGTGTTTGTAGGCGAGCGCGACGCCGCTAAATGGATGCCGCACTTGTTGCCCAAATTTTCCTTGAACCACGTTGCCTGACGCGTCCTTATCGTACTCGAGCGGCTTGCCCACATCGGCCAGCAACGCGCCGGCGATGAGGTAATCGCGCTGAATGGGAATGCTACAGCGGAACGCGCGCTTCAGGACATCCGCGATCGCGATGCATTGAAGCGCGCAGGAATTAAGATGTTCGACAAACTTCATGTCGATGTCGCCGGCCAACAACGTGAACTTGACCGCGCGAAGTTCGGCGAAGGTCCAGCCTTTCCCGCCGCAGCCGGTGGTGATCGCTTCGTTCCACACCGCCGCTACTTTTTCTCGCAATGACTTCTGCTTGATCTTCATCAAGCTGGGAAAAAGCTTCGCGATTTCTTTCACGCCGTAATTGGTTTGCTTGGTCGTTCTCATGGTCGTGACATCGATTCTAATTCATGATTAACCACTAATGAACACGAATGGACACGAATAGCGGAAAGTTATTGGCCAAAGCGGAAGTCTTTCAGATTGTCGGTTCTGCCATAGAGGTTCTTGACGTGCTTGGTCACGGGTTGGTTGAGAAGCCGTATGAAAATGCGTTAGCCGTCGAGTTTGGTTTGCGAAACGTTCCTTTCCGACAGCCCCGAAAGCTTTCGGGGTTGTCGTGGATACCAAGGTGATCGACCGAATCACTGATCACGAGCGCGGGTTGATGTTGAACTATCTGCGGATCACGAACCTGCGTGTCGGAGTTATCCTTAATTTTAAACATTCCAAATTGGAATGGGAACGAATTGTCTTATAAGTTCGTGTTCATTCGTGTCGATTCGTGGTTAGAGATCTAGCTGCAGGCCCGTCGTAGCCATGGTTGACCGGATCGATGCGGCGCATTGCTCGCTGACCTCGGCCGGGCGCGGATCACAAAACGACAAAGCTGCCTAGAGCCTTACTCCAGCTCTGCGGGAACCTCGCGAACTATTGCGCGAGTTCCCGCCTAAGGGTGTGTAACTCTTTAGTGAGGCCGCGGTGTCGGGTGAGGCGTCGGTGTCGGGTGAGGCGTCGGCGTCGGCGTTGGGCCGCCTGCTACGAAATTGAACTTGCCGATTCGCGTGTGCCAGATGTAACTGCCGGTTGTCGCGTAGTATTCGTTCACATGCCAGAAGCTCATGCCATCGGCCGGATCGATGGTGGTCATGCTATAATCGCCCCAGCGGCTAATGAGGGTCCGGCTACCCGTACCGTCGAACATTGTAGCTTCCCCCTGCCCGAGGTCATTCGGCGGGTCAGCAGCTAGGCGTCCGGCATAACGAATGCCTGGGAAGGCGGTGCTGCTGGATGTGGAATAGCCGATGGCCGTGTTGCCCGAGTTATCCACGGCTATGCTGGGCATCCAGCGATACAAACCGTCGTTGCCGTTGGTCCAGGTCTGCTGCTGCACAGGCGTTGCGGGAAACGTGCCGCCGGTAACATTGAATTGATACCAGCGAACACCCGTTGGCTGGGTGCAGTTCGCGTCCTGACAAACAGTACTATCCGCCCACAACGATTCCGTGCCGCCGCGATTCTGATAAACCACCGGGGTCATGATTTTATCCCCAAGCGTGTCCAATAATTGCGTGGTTCCCTGTTGCGGCACGAGGTCCCATCCCGAGTTTGTAAAAGCGTCAACGAAGGGGTCGACCGTGATCTCTGCATTCGGGGCGTGGTTGGCGCCAACGCCAAAAATGGAATTTGCCGGCGTGGCAAAATCGACGTGAAAGAACCGGGCGTGAACCTGGGTTAAGGCCACGCCGCCCGTAGCCGGGCTGTCGATTGCCAGCACCATTTCATCCCTGCCCGTAGGCGGCGGATCGCCTGTGCGAAACGTCGCGGCGACGAAGCTATAGGAAGCGCCTACATCGGCCGCGCTAAGAGTGAAGCCGATCGCGTTGGTGGGCCCGCCGGCGAGCATGCTGGCGCGGTCGAGAGCATAAGCACGGACGCCATTGAAAGTAGTGGGACTAGAAAACAGGTTCATCATCAAGAAATAGGCGTTTTGGTCTGGGCTTCCGCCAGAGACCCAGAATCCAAACTTGGGATAATCGCCTTGGAACGTCGGGTTCGACGGGTCCACTTGCAGCGCGTAGAGAAACCAGCCACCGCTAACGGGGTCGTTGGTCTGGGACACGGCGATGCATTGGTAGAATGACGTCCCAGGAAACGACGGATAGGCAAAGTCGCTTATCAACCAGCGATCAGCCAACGGATCGTAGAGAGCATAAGGGTCACCGAAGTTGTCCTTCGCGCAAGGCGTGCCGGTCAAAGGAGCAAAGAACGAGTTGTACGTGGTCACCGGCGTCAAGGGGTTGCCGATCTTGTCAAAAACTCTGAAGGCTTGGTTGATGGTTTCGACGTAATGATTCGGGCCAACATCGCCTTCGCTGTCCGGTGGCGTATAAGCACCCGCACCCCCCTGCGCTGCACGCTCCCCATCAAATGTCAGCAGTGGCCCCGGCATCGTAGGCGTTTTGAGCAGCGACTGAACGTAACTCAGGCCAGAAATCCCGGATCCCGTTGCACCTGTATTTCCTGTCCCGTGAGGATACCGCGTTAAGCGTCTCTCCTCGAACTCTTCCTTTGGCGCGACGTAAGGCAGGCTGCGCAAGTCCTGATCCAGCCGGACAGGACCGATCATCCGCACCACCGTTGGCGGGCCAGAACGGGGCTGGTTTTGCACGGACCCATTCGATTGGGCAGAGGCGTTCGAGAATGTGCCAAAGCCAAGCAGCGCCAAAAAGACGCCAGCCAGGAATAGAAGCAGACCGATTAAAACACGCAGATTAAAGAAGGCGGATTGAGAAGCGGATTTCCTTTTCATAGTGGAGCCTTATTGGAGTCCACGATTTTTGATCGAAACGCCGGGAACAGTCAACAGCCTTCATTTCGTATGCTGCACAAATTGAACGGGATCTGCGCAGCAGAGGCCGAGAATTCGCGGGTGAAAAATTTACGAGGACGAGTTATCGGAAAGACTTCTCGGCGGTGGCCCGTCGTAGCCGTGGTTGACTGGATCAATTCGACGCATCGGTTTTTCACGGGTTTGCTCTTCGATCACGTGCGCCACCAGCCCGGGCGTGCGCGCGATCATGAAAATACCGTTGAATGCCGCGGGATTCATTCCTAAATCGGCGAGGATGGCGCCGATGGCACCATCCACATTGATCGGCAATGCTTTCTTCGCATCGGCGAAAGATTTTTCCACGGCCCGGGCCGCTTTCATGTGCGGCCCGTCCACGCCGGCTTCGCGTGCCAACTCGAAGAGTCGCGCGGTGCGCGGATCCTTGGTGTGAACGCGATGACCGAATCCCGACATGCGTTCGCCCGCTTCTCTCATGGCAGCGAGCGTGCGCGTGGCGGATTCCTCCATGGAAATGGATTCATTAACGGCGCGATCGGCAATCTTTTTCAATTGCCGGGCGCAATCTTCAATCGCGCCGCCGTGATGCCGGTTGATCGACATGATGCCGGCGGCGACAGACGCGCTTAACGAAGCGCCGGTTGATGCGGTTGTTCGTGCAGCCAATGCGCTTGGAGGCGTTGCGCCGTGATCGATCGACGACACTAAAATCGCGTCCATCAATCGTCCGATCGCAGGCGACGGCAATTCGCCGGTCAAAATCAAATAAACCGCGGCGCCGAACGACGCACGTCCCATCAATTCGGCGATATCGTATCCGCGCACCACAACTCGATTCGGTTCAATGCGCGTGACAGCCGTGTTCCAGACGGCCTTTTTATCGGCTTCACTCATAAGACTCTGTCCTTTCATTCGCTCGAGAATTTCAACCACCGCGTTCGGCAGTTCACCAAATGCCTCTACCACGGTGGCGCCAGCCTCGCGCAACGCTTTCACTTTGCCCGCATGGGTACCTCGTCCGCCTTCAATAATCGCGCCCGCGTGACTGAAACGCGTGCCTTCGCGCGCAGCCTTACCTCCGATGTATGCGATCACCGGTTTGGTAATTTTGCGATCGCGAATCAGCTGCGCCAGCTCCTCTTCCTGGGACGAACCAATTTCACCAAAGATCACAATCGCTTCGGTGAGAGGATCGGCTTCAAACATCAGCGCCGCATCAGGAATACGAATTCCGAGGACCGCGTCCCCCCCGACGTGCGCGATCGTTGAAATGCGCACGCCCGCTTGGCCGAGATAGTATCCCGTACTTGAAGCCATGCCGCCGGAGCGGCTGATCACTCCGACACCTTTTGGAACGCCAGGCTTGAACCATTGCCTCGCGCTTTCAGCGCGACCACCGATCATGCCGACAACGGCTTTGCCCGGGCTCAACACTCCGAGCGTGTTCGGTCCGACAAACATTGCGCCATTCGCTTTGGCGGCCGCTGCGATTTGCATCGCGTCCCACACCGGCACGCGATCGGGCACGAGCACGGTGAGTTTGATGCCGGCATTAATCGCGGAAATGGCTGCGTCTTTCACCCCGGCCGCAGGGACAAAAAGCACGGAGATGTCGATCTTACCGAGAGCGTTCACCGCGTCCTGCGGCGTATTGAATACCGGCACGCCGAGAACGGTCTGTCCGGCTTTGCCGGGCGTCACACCCGCGACCACATTTGTTCCGTACTCGCGCATCAGGCGCGTACGGGCCTGCCCTTCGCGGCCAGTGATACCTTGGATAAGGACGCGCTTTTTTTCGTCGATCAAAATTGCCATTTAACGCGCGCCTCCAATTAATTTGTCCAGTCCGGGAATATCGAGTTCAAGGTAGAAGCCGTCGACTCCGGCGAGTCGACACTCGACATCGCATGCGAGCAACTCGGAATCTTTGTTGGCGAACTCCTCCCCGCTTAGCGGGGCGGGTGCACCTTTATTATCGACGATCAATCCGCCGGAATTTGTTTCGACAGCGCGACGAATGTCCGGCCACTTCTCGGTGTCGATCCAGACGCGACCACTTTTCACTGGAAGGGTTGTCGCCGATTTATTTCTTACGAACGTCGGAATACGTGGCGCGCGCGGTTTCCATTTGGTGCCGCCCGGGCTTGCGACAAGATCCGCGAAGCGCCCCGCGATTTTGGCCGGCGCATCCGTTTTGCGATAACCCTCGACCGGCGCTCGCACCAATTTGGAAATCCGCTGCAAAATATCGACCGCGCGATCTTCAGTATTGCCCCCCAAGCGAATCACCGCCGGAATATCGAGGTCGAGTTCCCAAAATGCTTTGGCCAGGCCATACGCGGACCAATATTGTTCCTGACTCGCAACGCCAGAGCCGGAACCGAAATAGCCAACCAGATTGGGCTGGGCCAGAATGATTCGGGCGGCTCGATACACTTTGGACGCGGACGGATTGCCGCTGGTGTCGGTGAAGTTGGCGATGGTAAATCCCGCGTTCACGATCGCGTCCATCGACATCATCGATCCGCCGCCTCCCGCGCCGTGAAAGCCAACCAGACCTTTGGAATCTTTCGCGGCCGAAGTGGCCAACTGCGCGAAATAAAATGTACCGCGATGATCGTTTTGCTCGACCGCGTAAGCGACGCGCTCGAGAGCGGTCGGCGGATGGTCGAACTCGCGCGCAATCTCGATTTTCAATTCGGGATGTCGCGCGACGGCGTAATCATCAATCGTAATACGGCAATCGGCGGCGACGAATTGACCATCTTTCGTCAACACCAGTGGATTAATTTCAAGCGAGCGGGCTTCGACACCGCGCGCTGCGGCAAATAATCTCTGAATCAACTGAGCGAGTTGTTTGGCATGCGGCTGCGAAAGTGCGCATGAAGAGACAGCCTCTCCCACTGCCGAATCCAATGGACCATTGTGGGGGTCGCAAGGAATGCGCCGGGTGGAGGCGGCCCGCTCTTCGATTCCGGTACCCCCACCAGCTGCAAAAATAATTACAGGAGCGCGCGCCGCGTCATCAATCGCGAATGAAAGGAAAAACTCCCGGTCGATGTCGATCTTCTCTTCTACCAACACAGTCTCGACCGGAAACTGTCCAACCTTCATCGACAGCATGCGCGCGGCGTGCCCTCGCACATCTGCCGGTCTTTTGGCGAAGGCCACGCCACCAATACCGGCGCGTCCGGTCGTCCAAGCCTGAATCTTGATAACGACTTCGGCGGCTTTCTTGCCCGCGGCGAGTTCCTTCGCTATCGCGATCGCTTCATCAGCAGTCGAAACGGCCCGGCCGCGCGGGATCTTGAATCCGTTGGCGGCAAGAATGGCTTTGCCTTGGTATTCGTGAAGTCGTGCCATGGCTGAGTGCTATTTCCAATATCCTAACTAGCTCGCCGTTTGCGGATCAGAATCTTGAAAGATATAGCACTGTCGAAAAGAAAAGCTTAAGCATTCCCTTGGGAGCACCGAAATGTCCACTGAGATCAAAAAAGAGATCGCGCTCGAGATCGCCCATATCTTGTTCATCGACATCGTTGGCTACTCAAAGCTTTCGAGTAACGACCAGCACGCGACAGTTGAAGAACTAAACCAGATCGTTCGCGCGTCCGAGCAATCTCAACGAGCCGAAGCCACGGGTCGCTTAATTAAAATTCCAACCGGCGACGGGATGGCGCTGGTGTTTTACACGAGCCCGGAAGCGCCTGCGCAATGCGCGGTGGAGATCAGCCGCGCGCTCAAGGAACATCCACGCCTGCAAGTTCGGATGGGAATTCACAGCGGTCCCGTTAGCGGAGTTGTGGATGTAAACGAACGGGCCAATCTCACGGGCGCCGGGATCAACATGGCCAAACGGGTGATGGATTGCGGGGACGCCGGTCACATTCTTCTCTCCAAACACGTCGCCGAAGACCTCGAAGAATACGAGGGGTGGCGACCGCTCCTGCACGATCTTGGTTCGTGCGAAGCGAAGCATGGTATGCGCGTCTCGGTCGTGAACCTCCATGACGATCAATTTGGCAATGCGAAGCTGCCGCGGAGATTCGAGACGGTGCAGAAACGCCGGTTGCGTGTGCGCTGGGCGGAAATGACGGCAGCGTTGCTCGCGCTCGTGGCAATCGTCGCCGGTGTCGCAGTGTTTTCCCGCAATCGCATGAGGTCAACGCTGGCCGCGCCTGAAAAAAGCATCGCGGTCTTGCCGTTCGAAAACCGGAGCGAAGACAAAGCGAACGCCTACTTCGCCGACGGTGTTCAGGACGAGATTCTGACGCGCTTGTCCAAGATCGCCGATCTGAAGGTGATTTCGCGCACGTCGACGCAGCATTACAAAAGCGCGCCGGAAAACCTGCCTGAGATCGCCAGGCAACTTGGCGTCGCCCACATCCTGGAAGGACGCGTGCAGAAGAGCGGCGACGCCGTGCGCGTGAACGTGCAGCTAATCAAAGCAGCCAATGATTCCCATCTTTGGGCCGATACCTTTGATCGTAAACTGACCGACATCTTCTCAGCCGAAAGTGAGGTGGCCAAAGCCATCGCCGATCAGTTACGCGTAAAACTAACCGGTCAGGAAGAACAAGTCATCGCCGCCAAACCGACAGACAATTCCGAAGCTTACGATGCCTACCTGCGCGGCCTGGCTTATACGCTGAAAACGTTACCCACACCCGCCAACGCCCTCGGCGCACAGAAATATCTGAGAGAAGCGGTGAAGTTGGACCCGAAGTTCGCCCTTAGTTGGGCGCTGCTGTCATATGTTGAAGCTCGCAGCTATCTCACCCAGAGTCTTCAACCAACGGTCGCCCTGCGTGAAGAGGCACGCCAGGCAGCCGAAACTGCGCTCACTCTTCAGCCCAATCTCGGCGAGGCCGTATTGGCTAAGGGCTCTTACCACTACTTCTGCCTAAAGGATTACGACACCGCGGTGCGGTACTTCGAGCAAGCACGTCAATTCCTGCCCAATAGCAGCCGGATTCCTGAGTCGCTGGCCTATGTCGCGCGAAGGCGGGGCCAGTGGGATCGGAGCGAGTCGTATTTCAGCGAAGCCGAGCGGCTCGACCCGCGTAACGTTAACCTACTCACCCAGCGCGCCCTTAGCTATAACGCACTTCGTCGTTTTCCCGAAGCCCTGCGTAAGCTTGATCAGGTTCTCGATATTACGCCGGACGACGTGGGTATCCTTGTGCTAAAGGCTGCTATCGCACAAGCCGAGGGCGACCTGCCGCGTGCCTCGGCGCTCCTCGCTCCCCTCCACCCGAACGCCGACGACACCAACTTCTTGGAAACACAAGTTTACCAAGCGATCTTGGAGCGCCGCCCTGCACAAATCATCCCTCGGCTAAAGGAGATATTGGCCAAGCCTGATCCAGCGTTGGGTTCCATCATTGGCGAACTGCGCTTTTATTTAGGCTGGGCGCAAGAAGTCGCGGGCGACCACGCCGCCGCCCAGGAAACTTGGCGACAAGCGCGCAGCGAACTGGAACCTTTCCTCAAAGAACAGCCGGAAAATTGGCTCCTGTTTGGAGATCTCGCGCTGACTAATATGGGTCTCGGTGATAAAGCCGCGGCGTTAGCTCTGTCGGAACGCGCCATGGCCGCGAATCCAATCGAGAAGGATGCGAAGACTGGTCCCGCTCCGATCGAGGTCTTCGCCCGGGTGGCGGCGCAGGTAGGAGAGCCCGACCGCGCCATCGCCGCTTTACAGAAACTACTGTCGATACCGTATGAAGGCCCAATGGCTGACGGCCTGCCGCTCACTCCTGCGCGGCTCCGCCTTGATCCGATGTTCGATCCGCTTCGAAATGATCCGCGCTTCCAAAAACTAGTTGAGGATGGTGCGTCGAAAGAAGCGAAGTAGAAGACAGAGGTCAGCCGCCTTCGCGTAAAGCTAGGGTGAGCCAAGGAGGGCAGAGGGCAGAGAACAGAGGTCGGAGGTTAGAGGACAGAGGAATCTTCAAGCAAATGCCCAACGCTCAACGCCGAACATCCAACGTCCAACGTCCAACTGAAGAGGTCAGCCGCCTTGCGTAAAGCTACGGCGAGCCGAGGAGCTCAGAGAAGAGAGAACAATTGGCGCGCTACGTTTTTCGTGCCAGTTCGATTTGTTCGACGCTTTCTTTGCCGGAGCCGACAAAGGTAAAAAGAATAGTGATCTGGCTAGCACTGGTTAATCGCAGCTCGAGATCTCTGACATGGCCCGCTTCCAGAGTTGGCATGTTGGTGATGTCGACCATGTGAAACTTCACCACCTTGTTATCGCCGTCCGTCGATGTCGCCTTAAGCCGGGGTTGGTTGCCCGCGGCACAATAGTGGGTCGCGCGCAGATCGGCGCCGTCCAGATGATAGACAGTGGTCATGTTCGCGTTGCCATCGACGATCAGGTCTTCAACGACGGCAGTGCCGTTGCCAGTGAGATAATATCTGGCATTCATCGGGCCCTTCCGGTTTTTCCCAATCCATTCGTAAGAGCCCTGCCAGTCGCCGACCAGCGCTTTGATCAAATTGAATGTATCGCTAGAAGCCGGCGGTGACCCGCCCTCATCATGCTGAGCCTGGGCCGAAACGAAAACGCACGAAACAAGAATAGCTGCCAGATAATTTCGCATAGCGTAATAGGTTAACATAAGTTATCACGGGGACCCCAAAAAGCAGGAGACTGTTAAACTGCGTTGCGTGCCGCTGAGATTGCTGACGAAGTGATGTGCAACTGGCTACTCACACGAATTCGTCGCAGCGACGGGAACCAAGCTAATTATTCCGTGCGGAGCGCGACCATGGGATTAATGCGAGTTGCGCGCCGAGCTGGTAGCCAAGTCGCGAGTAGCGTGGCCGCTGCGAGAACGATGAAAGCACTGGCAAAGGCCGGCGGATCGAACGCGCCAACTTCGAACAGAATTCCGCTTAGTATTTTTCCGGTCGCGGCCGCAAGCAGAAGGCCGAGAGCGAGACCGGCGAAAAGCATGATTGAGCCCTCGCGCATGATCAATCGAAACACCATCCCGGGCTGCGCGCCCAGCGCCATGCGAATCCCGATCTCGCGTGTGCGCCGCGCGACCGAATACGCTTTGACTCCGTAGAGACCAACGACCGCCAGAGCAAGCGCAAGTCCCCCAAAGATGGAGAACATGGCGGCGCCCGCGCGCACCAGCCAAAGGTCCAGGTTCGAATCGAGATACTGGGCAAATGTCTGCAACGAAATGATTGGGAGTGAGGGATCGACATCGCGCACCGCCCGACGCAGGGAGTCGGCCGTGATGGCTTCCGTTCCGGGGGCGAGCGAACGGAACCGAACAAAAAAGGAAACATTGCTTTGGAATCCACGCGCAAACGGCACGTAGATCGAGCCGTCCGGCTCTTCGTTTGCAAAAAGGTCGTGTCGGGTTACAGGCACGATCCCGATTATCTCGATCGTCTCGTCCTGCTTCTCTTCTTTACTAAACCGGGGGCTCGTTCCACCGGCGCCGTCGCCGCCGCGCTGGCCCGACGGCGCTTTTTCGCCCGCATACTGAACGCGTTGACCAATTGCGTCACCATCCGGCCAAAGCTTTTTGGCCAGAGGCTCATCAATGATTGCCACACTCGGACCAGGTTGTGTTGCTTCCGCCTCGGTAAACGCGCGACCACGCAGCACCGGCAATCCAACGGTTGAAAAATAATTCGCGCCCACGCTGTTCCAGGCTGCCTTGAAAGCAAGGCCTTCAGCGGCGGTCGACGGCCTGGCTTCTGCACCCGGATTTACGCCCGCGCGTTGAACATTCTTGTCGGACGAAATCATCCCGAACGGAACGGTTGCCGAAATGCTCATGCGCTCTACGCCCGGCAGCGTTGCCAGCCGCGCGTTCAAGTTCTGATAAAGTTCCTGCG
>Ga0193729_1001403_pt1 | contig 12334 bp, 7 predicted proteins | sample U1c2metaG_FD_143036 | JGI IMG/M metagenome (GOLD analysis project Ga0193729, IMG submission 143036) | Soil microbial communities from a riparian zone of the East river system, Colorado, United States - U1c2 | ecosystem: Environmental > Terrestrial > Soil > Riparian zone | place: USA: East River... | reverse complement strand
GACAGAGTGATTCTGATTCCTGTCTGCGTTCGCATCGCTGACATGCTGATCTGCGGATGCGGCAACAACAGATTCTTGTAGGGTTGAAAGAAGTGTTCGTTGCGCGATACGGTCTTGCCGCCCACCGATAACTCAGCTAACAGAAACACGCTCTTCGGATCCTTCCCTGCCAACAACTCTTCAACCGGAATACCCCCGTACGATTTGCTGGTGAGGCTCGCAACCTGTATCTCCCTTTCCTGGTTCCACAACGTACGTCCATCGAAGTCGAGCAGACTTACCTTGAGCTGCGCGGCAGTCGACTGCAAACGATCAGAGACGACGTAAAACTTGATCTGGCCGTTCTCCTCGTGTGGGCTGATCAGAATTCCGTTGTAGAAACGCCGCGCATAGTACTGCAACGCTTTCCAACGTCCCGTGTAGTCGATGCTCGACCAGGATGCAACCGGCCAACAGTCATCGATCTGCCAGAAAAGCGAACCCATGTTGTGCGGCATGATGCGCCGCAGGTGTTCGGCGCCGATCTTGATCCCTTCAGCCTGTAAGACCTGACTAACGTAGAGAAAGGATTCGAAGTCCTTCGGCTCGGGATACTCGCGGAGCATGTATTCGCGAATCAACTGATTGCCGCGCGGGTGCCGCTGGTGGGCCATCATTACCGGTGAGCTGATGTCGCGGTCCGCAGGCTCAGTGTAGGTGGCGACGGTGTCGAGTTGTGGAAACGATTGAAAACCATATTCGCTCATGAAGCGCGGGAACTGTTTTTCGTACTCGGTAAATGGAGCGGAAGCATGCCAAACCTGCCAGTAGTGAAGGTCGCCCATCTTTTGTGATTCCGGATCATCTTTCAGATTCGAACTGGGTGAACTCGGCCAGTAAGGGCGTGAAGGATCCAGCGACTTACAGACTTCCGGCAAAACGCCATAGAAAATCTTTAGATAATCATCCCAGAGTTTGGCGGGTAATTTTTCTTTCCAACCCCAGTGGAACCAACCTGATTCGATCTCGTTGTTGCCGACCCAAATCGCTATGCTGGGATGATTACGAAGACGCTTCACGTTATCGACTGCTTCCTGACGCACGTTGTCGAGAAACGCTTCATCTGCCGGATACAGGCTGCATCCAAACATGAAATCCTGCCAGACGAGAATGCCCATCTCGTCGCACAGTGCATAGAAGTCATCACTCTCATAAATCCCACCGCCCCAAACGCGGAGCATGTTCATGTTCGTGTCGCGCACGGACTCAACCAGTTCGCGATATTTATCTTTAGTAATGCGGCTCGGAAAACTGTCGGCCGGAATCCAGTTGCCGCCTTTGGCAAAGACCGGCACACCATTGACCACAAAGGTGAAGCTTTCGCCGGCATCATCACGCTGTTGCCTGAGCTCCAGGCTGCGCAGACCGGTGCGACTACTCGCTTGATCAACGAGCTTGCCATTGATCAGTAACCGAGCCCTGAAAGTGTAAAGAGGATGAGAGCCCAGCCCATTGGGCCACCAGAGTGACGGATGCGGAACACTGATGTTAATTGCGATGTGATTAGCGCCGGGTGTTAAGTTAACGCTGCGCAGCCCGGCTATTTTCCTGTCAGTCAAATCGTCAAGAATAATTGTGGCATCGACATTCGCATCGGCGATGACCTCAACCTCAGCAGTCACGCTGGCGATGTCCGTGCGAATCTCTTTGGTCTGAAGGTGCAGATCGGAAACACGCGCGTCATCCCAGGCCTCGAGCAATACCGGACGCCAGATGCCGCTGGTCACGAGACGCGGGCCCCAATCCCAACCATATTGGTAAGGCGCCTTTCGGGTGTGCGGACTAGTCTTCTCTCCCTGATCATTCGCCGCCGGAAGTTCGTAGTTCATCTTTGCCATGACGGGCAGAACTTCATTGATCGGCGAACGAAAATGTATCCGCAGGGTGTTCGCGCCGAGTTTCGCCGGGCCTTTAATATTCACCCGCCAGGTACGAAACATATTATCCGTGGCTTTAAGTGGCTGATCGTTGAGAAACACGTCGGCATAAGTATCGAGTCCTTCAAAGACCAACTCGAGATTCTTTCGCTTGAGCATCCCAGCCGTGAGGCTCAAGGTCGTCTGATATTCCCAGTCGGTCTTGCCTATCCACTGCAACTTCTTTTCGTTATCTCGATAGAAGGGTTCGTCGATCAGCTTGTTGTTGAGCAGGTCCGTGTGAACGCAACCCGGCACGCTGGCAGGAGACCACTTGTCTTTGCCGGCTTCGCGAAACTGCCAACCCGTCGATATCGGCGTTCTGGTGATTGATGGATCTGTTGGTCTCGTTCTGATTTGAGATTGAGCAGGGCCAGCAGTCAACATTGAGAGGGCCAGAACGAGGATCAGTTTTTTCACGCCGCTCATCTGCCAGTTCACTTTCCCAGTAACCTTACGTTGCTTTCTCTTGTCGTCGCTGCTAAAAGAATCGCCATGTTAAAACGCTGGACTTTGATATCAATCATTGCCGTAACTACCTCTATTTTGACGCCAGTGTCAACCGCAATCGTGCCCGAGCATTTGTCCGTGCAGTCGGAGGTTCCAGCGTCGAGACTTGCCCGTCTGCGTCACGGCATTAACTTGAGTCACTGGTTCGCGCAATCCGCCGACTACTCAAAGCCTCATCTCGAATCGCACACCACGGCGGAGGACATCGCGCTGATTAGAACGATCGGCTTCGATCATGTTCGTCTGACCATCGAGCCGGCGCCGCTGTTCAATGCAGAAGATCCATCCAAACTAAAAGACGAGTACCTAAAGTACCTCGACAATGCGCTCGACATAATATTGGCGCACGGTTTGGCTGTCATCGTTGACATCCATCCATCCGATGAATTCAAGGTCAAACTCAATAGTAACGATCGACAGATCGAAGCCTTCGCGACATTCTGGCAAGCTCTGGCCCAGCATGTCTCAACACGTGATCCCGAGCGCGTGTTTCTTGAAGTAATCAATGAGCCGATGGTCGAAGATGGTTATCGCTGGCTGGGGATGCAGGGAAAACTCATCACTGCGATTCGCGCCGGCGCACCGCGACATACCATCATCGCTTCAGGCCACAGATGGTCGGGTCTTCCTGAATTATTGTTTCTGATTCCTTATAGCGATCGAAACATTATTTACAACTTTCACTTTTACGAGCCGTTTGCATTTACACATCAGGGCGCAACCTGGGCAGGCCCCACTGTGGCCTTCTATAAGAACGTTCCGTACCCATCGAATCCGGAAAACGTAAGCAAGATACTCGACCCGATTCATGACGAAACGGCCCGTAATAATCTGCTTCGCTACGGCGAAGATCGTTGGGACGCGAAACGAATTGACCTGGAGATTGGAAAGGCTGCTGCATGGGCTTCAAAGTATCACGTCCCGCTTACCTGCAACGAGTTCGGGACCTTTCGGAACTTCGCACCGGCTGCGGATCGCGCCGCCTGGATTAGAGACATGCGCACCGCGCTGGAAAAGTACGGGATCGGATGGACCATGTGGGATTACGCCGGGGGCTTCGGCGTGGTCAATAAGCAGAATGGCCACGCGACGCCTGACGCCGAAGTGGTTAAGGCATTGGGATTGGTTTCTCAAAAATCACCGTAGTCCCAGTGCCTGCAAATAACCCGAGTTGATTCGACAGTTCGCGAACTTTATCCGCTCAAGATAATCGTTCAAGGCGTGCTGCACTTTTTCTTTCGGCGGACGGCGCTTCCGGACTTCCTCAAAAGTCGTGCGCGGCCCATCCGCAAAGTCGACGATCGTGGCCCAATCATCAGGCAATTTGATCGAGACAATGGATGAAGTCGCATCGAGTTTCTTGTAAGGCCAGAAACACCAACCAATATGTTTTGCTTCAAGCAACTTCCGAAAGGAATCGATCCACTCATCAGTATTCTCTCCGGACTCACCCATCCAGATCGGCACATTGTATTTATCGCGAAACGTCAGATACTCCTCGATCGCGTCTTGATTTACGGTCATCCAGTACTTGTGAAAGGTGTAAGCCAGTTTGGGATCGAAAGGCGGTCCGAAAACTTTGAAGTTGGTGTCCCATCGCGCGCCGCCCAGAAAGATGATGTGGTTGCGGTCCACCTCTCGGATTCCTGAAACGATCCTGCGGTAGAGTGGTTCGAGCTTTGGGTTCAGCGATGCGACGTCGAAGTAATGGGCAATTGGCTCGTTGAGTAGATCGTAACCGATCACCGCCGGTTCATTCCGATAACGCGCAGCGATTTTGCGCCACAGATTAATCGTCAACTCCTGACTCTCGCTGCTTTCAAACAAAAAAGGGTAGCCAAAACTATCGTCGATGTTGTCACCGGTTTGCCCGCCGGGCGCGGCGTGCATGTCTAAGATTACGTAGAGGCCTTCGCTGCGGCACCAGGCGACAACTCTGTCCAGCAACTCATAACCTGGGCCGTCCAACCCGGGAACCATTCCATCCGAAACGAACAGGCGGTAATTGAATGGAACTCGAACTGAGTTGAATCCGGACTGCTTTATGAATCGGATATCTTCCCGGGTGATGTAATTGTCGCGATAAGTTTTCCAGAATCTTCGCGCCTCTTCTTCGCCGACGAGTTCATTGATTGCCACCTGAATTAACCGCGGCGAATTCGTGCCCTTGAACTTGAACATGTAACCTTCGGGCAGCAACCAGTTGCCGAGATTAATGCCTTTCAGAAGGAGCGGTTTTCCGTCCGGCGAGATAAATTCCTTTCCTCGCGTCGTAACGAACCTCGACTGTCCATAGCCTAAAGTCCAAGGCGCCAGGCTCAGCACCAAAATCACCCAGCAAAGCGGCCGGCTTTTTCTGTACCACGTCATTCGTCAATACCCCGCCTTTCAAGCAAATTACCACTGGCGAATCGCGCCGCGAATGGTATTTGACTTCGCCCCCAGCTGCAACAAAAGATCCGACCGACCCGTCGGGTCGCTTTGCCACGGCAACTGCGACCATACCAATCTCTATGAGGCAGCATGTTTTTGTCGAACGAAAAAGAGGTCGTGTGTTAAAGTCCCCGCCATGAAAATCAAGCGTCGAAATTTTCTACTCGCATCCTCGGCTGCGCTGTTGGCGTCGAATAAAGTTGGGTTTGGTTCTCCCAAACAGAACGACGGCTTCCAAAGACCTCGAAAGGCACAGCGATTTTCCACGACCGGCAAACAAGTCACGATCTATACGACGGCTGCGAAAACTAATTACCGGATTTCGCGCACTGACACGCTCGCGTTCAAACCTATGGGCCAGCCGAAGGAAACCCAGATTTGCGTGTTCGTCGACCCTGACCACCAATTTCAAACATTCCTGGGCATCGGAGGAGCTTTGACAGACGCTGCAGCCGAGACGTTTGCACTGTTGCCGAAAGAAAAACAACGCGAGCTTCTCACCGCTTATTTCGACGACCAGCAGGGTATCGGCTACAAGCTTGGGCGCACAAACATTCACAGTTGCGATTTCTCGAGCGACAGCTACATCTATGTCAGCGAGGGCGACAAACAACTGAAGTCCTTCAACGTCGAGCATGACAAGAAATATCGGATCCCGTTTATCAAGCAGGTGCTGGCCGCTACCCGCGGAAAGCTCAACATCTTCGCCAGTCCGTGGAGCCCACCAGCCTTCATGAAAGACAACAACGATATGCTGCACGGCGGCAGACTCAAGCCCGAGTTCTATCAATCCTGGGCTAATTATTACGCAAAGTTCATCAGGGCTTATCAGAGCGAAGGAATCCCAATCTGGGGAATCACAATCCAAAACGAACCGATGGCCACCCAGAAATGGGAGTCATGTATCTACTCGGCCGAGGAGGAACGGGACTTTCTGAAAAATTATCTTGGTCCAACGCTTCAGCGTGAAAGGTTGGGAGACAAGAAAATTATTGTCTGGGATCACAATCGCGACCTCATCTATCAAAGGGCCAGTACCCTTTTGTCGGATCCGGAGGCGGCCAAATACGTCTGGGGTATTGGTTATCATTGGTACGAGCCCTGGAGCGGCGGCGAGCCGATGTTCGACAACGTCAGGTTGGTGCACGAAACCTTTCCCGATAAGCAACTGATTTTTACTGAGGGCTGCGTCGACGCTTTCGATCCGCAGAAGATCGGAGAGTGGAAGTTTGGAGAGCAGTACGGGCGATCGATGATCAATGACTTCAACAACGGAACGGTTGGATGGACAGACTGGAATGTGTTGCTGGACGAGAAAGGCGGCCCCAATCACGTGGGCAATTATTGCTTCGCGCCGGTGCATGCAAACACGAAAACAGGAGAGTTAAGTTACCTAAGCTCCTACTACTACATTGGCCACTTTTCAAAGTTCATTCAACCCGGTGCCAGGAGAATTGGTAGTTCACCGAGCCGTAGTCAACTCTTATCCACCGCCTTCCTCAATCCCGACGGAAAGATCACGGTCGTCGTCATGAATTCAAGCGAAAAGAATGTCGTGTATTCGCTTTGGATCAACGGTAACGCGGCAGAGGTGAACAGTTTGCCACATTCAATTCAGACTCTGGTGGTCTGAACTCCGCCAGGAGCCGTCCAAAAGTTGTCAGCCAAACGGCTTTGTGAATTTCAAACAAACAGGCGCTGGAACCTGGACCGCCTGTCCGGTCGCAGTGAGGCGGCCGGTCGTTTGATCAAGTCGAAAGACAACTATGCTGTCGGATTTTTGATTCGCCGCCAACAGAAAAGCGCCGCTTGGATCGATAGCAAAGTTCCTTGGCGTCGAGCCTCGAGTGGATTCGTGGCCCAGCGCGGTGAGCGCACCGCTATGCGGATCAATCTTGAAAACGGCGATGCTGTCGTGGCCCCGGTTCGAGCAATAGAGAAATCGGCCATTCGGCGAAACATGAATGTCGGCGCCGGTGTTCGCACCAGCAAAATCCTTCGGCAGAGTGGTAAGCGTTTGCAACTCCTGCAAACTTCCCTTCTCTGGATTCCGTTCGAACGCGGTTACCGTCGAATGCAGTTCGTTAAGGATGAAGACAAATTTGCCGCCGGAATGAAACGCCAGATGGCGGGGTCCCGATCCTGGCTTGACCTGCATCCAGGGCGGTATACCTGCAAGCAACTTTCCGCTTCGGGCATCGAAACGAAAGATCATAATTTTGTCAGCTCCCAAATCGCACGAGTAAGCGAACTGGTTAGTTGGATCCAGCACAATGCAGTGTGCATGCGAAGCTTCCTGACGGTCTCGGTTTATGCTCGAGCCCTGATACTGTTTCATGTCCGTAGCTGCGCCCAAACTTCCGTCGCGCTCGATCGGAAACACTGTCACGTTGCCTCCGGTGTAATTAGCGACCAAAACAAACCGGCCTGAGGCGTCCACGTCCACATAACACGGATTGGCGCCCAACGATGCTTGTTGATTCAGCAACCGCAGGTCGCCCGTTCTTTGATCGACGGCAAATGCGCTGACGGCTCCGCTCTTTCTCCCGGCAAAGTCTTCGACTTCATTGACCGCATACAGATACCGCCGGTTAGGTGCGAGGGTGAGAAACGAAGGGTTGACTACGCCCTTGGCTGTAGCGGCGTGCTTTAGCTCTCCGGAAGAGAGGTTCAATCGATAAAGATATATTCCCTCACTCTTGCCGGTTGTGTAGGTTCCGATGTAGACAAGAAGGTCGTTTGCGCTCTCCGCGCCCACATGAGGAAACGGAAGCTCAATCAGCGTCAGCCCCAGCGCACCAAGACTGGCAAGTCTTAGGAAGTCGCGACGAGAAGAGGCGTTATCAGCTTTGGGGGGCACGCATTTGGGTTTCTTCACCATAGAGTTGATTAGAACGTCGCGCGACGTAGATTTTGTTTTTCCGACGATGTCAGCATGCAGGTTCTATTTTTCGAAAGCGATGTTGTCGATCACTACTGTCCCTTTTTCTATGATGCACTTGTCGCAATGCACTCCGAGCGTAACTGACGTTAATTTCTTGAGAACATCCCGTTTGAGATCCAGGGGCATCGCCCAATCTGGCTGGCTGAAAGTATCGAGCTTCAGTTTGTAAGTATTGAAGCCTGAAGCCAACCGAACGGTCGCCGCCGGATAACCGGACTCGAGATTCGCACCCTGACCTCGAGTGATCAGCTCCAGCTTTAGGTATTGCGCGCCTTTCGTAAAAGCGCGGAACGTAATGAATTTATAGCCGCTCACATCGTCAGGTACGAGTTTCCCGTCCTTTTCGGGCTCTCCGAACACTTCCATGTTGACTCCCGCCCACTCGTTCGGGATGCGAAACTCATAGTCGAAGGCGGCAGCCACGTCATCGGCTGTAACCCGCGCAAAAGCCGGTGCCGGCGGACTTGCGTTTTCCAGACCACGATACTGCGGAGGGTTGGCTGAGTTCTGAGAATACACATTCAACCGCACCGCGCCACCATTCTTACTGACCGGCCGGCCGCTCTGCACGCTTTGGAAGTCCGCATAGAGAAGCTTGTTATCGCTCGACTCGGCAGGTTTCGAAGTATTCTGGCCAACAGAGAATCCGGCGGCCGAGAGTATCAACATGATCAATAACCCAGAATGCGAAAAGAATATTCTGTTCATCCATTCCTCCAGACTTTCCAATTATCAGTAATCGCAAGGTGATATCAATGCAGGCACCGGCGTCGGAACGGTATCTTGAAATCTAATCGCCTTTCGTCGCAGCAACGCCACCTTCGCGGCTACGTCTTCAGGTGCGATTATTTTCTTTGCCTCGTGGAACACCCAATCGATATCCTCCTGATAATGACGCACGAGAGTGGACTTCACCGACTGATCCTTAACAAACCAAAGATTGAAATTAATCGACATCATCGACCGGGGATAATATTGAGCACTATGCTCTGCCAGAGACTTGCCATCGATGAAATATTTCACCTTTCCATCAGACACCTGCGTTACCAGTGTATGCCAGCCGGCAATGCTTCCATTGCTGGTGTTAAAGATGTTGTCTTTTTTCCAATTAGGCTCGGGACTAAAGGTCCGCCACGAAGTCGTAAACAAAGTAGGCCCGACGCTGCCCCAGCCGCCATTCGGTAAATACTCGAAGTCGAGTTCGCTGTAGTCGGGATCCATCGGCGCCTTCAGAGGACTGATCGTGTAGAAACTCTCCACGAGTTGATCCCCGATCGGCCCATCCTTTGGTACATCGACAAAGCGAACGCGAGCAGCATATGTGCCCTCGAAGTACTTGCGTTGATGGCAAATCTGAGTTTGATGAGTATTGGGTCCGGTCCCGTCCGTAGAAGACGTTATCCGCAACAGCCGATTGCCGCGCCGATCCGGATCAACGGGAAACGACACGCCGCTGTTCCCCCATAACGCACCGGGCACTCCCGGCCAACCGGCCGCTGTGCGAATGATCCAGCCGTGCCTGGCGAGCTGCTTAGAGTTCGAGTAACTAAAGTCATCAAAGAGTGTTTGAGAGGTCACCTTCCTGCGGCGCCTCGCTTGTGAAACTGCTCGTTCCCTCCTCGGTTCAGGCGAGCGGGCGGACGTGCGCGTGGTGGTTGAATCAAGACGCACGGCCCCCAATGTTAATAGAAGGCTCAGAAAGATTCCGGTTTGAAATAACATCGCTGGGTCCTAACCTTTGGTCTTGCTGGTTGCAGCTTGCTTGCGCCTAATGAATAAGATTCTTCAAAGTTTCGTCGCGGGTCACTGAGTTCAGTCACTCACGGCTGGTCAAAGCACTCCTGGACCCGTGAATACACTTGGTCGATGATCGCTCGCGCCTCTGCCTCACGCTCTGCTTCGGCAATTACTCGTATGATCGGCTCTGTATTCGAACCTCTCACCAGGAACCATCCGTTGGGCAGACTGACTTTCACACCATCGCGCAGATCCATTGGATAGTCTGCATACTCATGGCGAACCATTCGAAGGATCCTGGAAATCTTGTCGGAAGGACATTTCATTTTTTCTTTGATCATCGCGAACCGCGGTAAGCTATTCACGAGCTCGGTAATTGTCTGACCGGTCCGCGCCAGCAGATGCAGGATAAGGGCCATGCCAACCAAACTATCGCGCGCAAAGTTTAGCCGCGGATAAATCACGCCGCCGTTGCCTTCGCCGCCAATAACGGCGTTTTGTTTTTGCATCTCTTCAGTAACATTAACTTCGCCGATTTTTGATTGGAAGATTGAGCAACCAAACCGGCTGACGACCTCAGCAAGCGCAGATGTGGTTGAGAGATTTGCGACGACCGGCCCGGGTGTCTTGCCGAGAACGCCAAGAGTCGCGAGCAGCAGGGTGTATTCCTCACCAATCGCGACGCCCTCTTCTGAAACCACCGCCAGGCGGTCCGCATCCATGTCCTGCGCAAAACCAACATCGGCGTGATGCTCTTTGACTGCGGCACAAAGATCACCGAGGTTCTCCGCCAGTGGTTCAGCCGGCCGCGGAAACGATCCGTCAGGTGCCACATTAATCGTGAAGACCTCCGCGCCCAGCGCTCCCAGCAGCTTTGGACCTGCCAACGAGCCGGCGCCATTGCAGGCATCCAGCACCACACGCAGCTTTTTCGCCGTCGCAGGCAGCTGTCCTAATCCATTAATGATCGTTTGAATATGTAGATCAATAGCGCCGGGAAGCTCGACGACCTCCCGCATCTCCGCGCCGGCGACGCGCGTGTAGTCCCCCTGGTGATAAATGTCCAGCAGCTCGCGGGCCTGCCCGGTGTTAAGAAAAAATCCGTCGCGACCAATGAACTTCAAGGCGTTCCATTCCGCTGGATTATGACTTGCGGTAATCGCAATGCCGCCATGAGCTCGATGATGACGGACGAGTAGTTGAACAGTCGGAACGGGACACATGCCGATATCAATAATGCGACAACCGCTTGAAAGCAGACCCGCGGTTACCGCTTGCTTTACCATTTCACCAGAGGTACGCGGATCGCGGCCAACGACAATCGTGCGCGCCCCCATATAAGTACCAAAGGCCTGCGCGAAACGCGTCAGCAAAGTAGGAGTCAGCGATTCGCCAATGACACCGCGCACGCCGGAAATGCTGATCTTAAGAGTTGGTATCGGTCGCATCGATATGGAGTGCGGCGACTCGTCGCCGCTTTAACTCCTAAGTTGTTCTTAAAAAGCGGCGACAGGTCGCCGCACTCCAAAGGCTCACTTATTCAATCGGTCACGCGCCCAATCAAGCAGGTCACGCGCGTTCGACTCGGTTTCAGCTTCGACAATAATGCGAATCATAGACTCCGTGTTGGAAGCTCTGACATGTATCCAACCCTCGGATAGCTGTACCTTGATGCCGTCCGTCAAATCACAGGCGAGTTGTTCATCTTCGATCGCAAGGCGAAAGTCTTGCAGCACCGAGTAGAGGCGATTGGGTTCCACCGTCAGGTTGTGCTTCAACATGAACAGGCTGGGAAGTTGCCCAGCTATTTCCGACACCAGTTCGCCCGAGCGCGCCAGGCCTTCGAGAATAAGTCCGACGGCCGCAGCGCTGTCATGCGTTAAGTGTACTTGCGGGACCGTGACGCCTCCACTGCCTTCGCCTCCAAGCACCGCTCCGTGTTCGAACATGGCTCCGGAGATGTAAGTTTGTCCGACCGGCGTTCGCACCACTGAACTTCCATAGCGCGCAGCGATTTGTTCGATGGCGCCGGTGGTACAGACATTCGTGACGATGGTGCCCGGACTTTGGTCGAGACGTATACGAGCGGCCACGGCCAGTGTCAATTCTTCTGAAAGTGGCACGCCGAGTTCGGTGACGATCCCAAGTCGCTCTCCGTCGGCGTCATGAGCGAACCCGATATCGGCATGGCCCGCCTTAACCAGCGCACTGAGCTGGGCCATGTTCGCTGGTGTTGGTTCCGGCCGATGCGGAAAGACGCCGTTCGGATCGTCATTGATAGTCAGCACTTCGCAACCCAATTCGGCAAGCCATCGTGGAATAAGTAACGAACAGGCTCCGTTACAACAATCGACGGCAACCTTCAGGCGACGGCGCTTGATCGTCTCAACATCAAAAGCTCGCTTGAGCGATTCGATGTGATATTCGATCGGTTCTTGATATTGGATCGCAGGTTGTATCTTGTTCCAGGTGGCCTTGGCGAACTCGCCCTGATGGTAAATATCCAAAAGCTCTTCGGCTTGCTGCGGGTCCAAATAGAGGCCGTCGCCGCGAACAAACTTCAACGCATTCCATGGAGAAGGATTGTGACCGGCGGTAACCGCGATTCCTCCATCCGCTTTGAGCCAGGTCACGGCCAATTGGAGACTGGGCGTAGGACAAATTCCAAGATCAATAACCTCACAACCCGCGGCGAGCAGCCCGGCCACAACTGCTGACCGAACCATTTGGCCGGACGATCTGGTATCACGACAGA
>Ga0193729_1001402_pt1 | contig 12343 bp, 6 predicted proteins | sample U1c2metaG_FD_143036 | JGI IMG/M metagenome (GOLD analysis project Ga0193729, IMG submission 143036) | Soil microbial communities from a riparian zone of the East river system, Colorado, United States - U1c2 | ecosystem: Environmental > Terrestrial > Soil > Riparian zone | place: USA: East River... | reverse complement strand
CCGGGATTTCGCGGGCGACCCGGTGCTCGTCGCGCTGGCCGACGCGGTCGGCAGGTTCGCGATCCCGCTTGGCGCGTTCGGCGAGCTGATCGACGGCTGCGAGGCTGACGTCCTCGGCACCAGGTACGGCACCTTCGGTGATCTCGAGCACTACTGCAGGTGCGTCGCCGGGTCGATCGGGCGGCTGTCCCTGGGCATATTCGGCTGCCAGGACACCGCGGTGGCCGCACCGCTCGCCGACGCGCTGGGCGTGGCCCTGCAGCTGACCAACATCCTGCGCGACATCCGCGAGGACTTCGGCACCGGCCGGGTCTACCTGCCGGCCGAAGACCTTGAGCGCTTCGGCGCGGTGCTGGTGCCGGACGGCACGTCGAACCTGCCCGCCGACAGCAGGCTCGAGGATGTGATCCGGTTCGAGGCCGAGCGCGCCCGCGGCTGGTACGCAACCGGCCTGCAGCTGATGCCGCTGCTTGACCGGCGGAGCGCGGCCTCCGCCGGGGCGATGGCCGGCATCTACTTCCGGCTGCTGGCGCACATCAGCGCATCGCCGGCGGCTGCGCTGCAGCGCCGGCTGTCGCTGTCCACCGGGGAGAAGGTAATGGTCGCGGCCCGGGCGCTGGCGGGCAGGAACCCGGGCGCCGCGCGGCCGGCCCGCGCACCAGCACGGGCTGCGCTCCGCCCGGCCGGCCGGGCGGAGCGCAGCGCAGCAGACGGGGCCATTCCGGTACTGGCGGAAGGGGCCATCCCGGCCCTGGGAGACGGGGCCATCCCGGCCCCGGGAGGCGGGGGCATGAGCGATTCACACAGCGGCACGGTGACCGTCCCGCGCAGCAGCGGCCCTGGTGCCGCGGGCGACGGCCGGCCCGCCCGCCGGGTCGTGGTGATCGGCGGCGGCCTCGCGGGGATCACCGCCGCCATCGCGCTGCGGGAATCGGGCATCGACGTCACGCTGTTCGAGGCCAGGCCCAGGCTCGGCGGCGCGACCAGCTCGTTCAGCCGCGACGGCCTGATGATCGACAACGGCCAGCACGTCTTCCTCCGCTGCTGCAGCGCCTACCGGGGGTTGCTGGCCAGGCTCGGCATGACCGGATCGGCGACGATCCAGGATCGCTTCGACATCACCGTGCTGTCCCCCCGCGGCACGGCACGACTGCGCCGGACCGCGCTGCCCGGCCCGCTGCAGATGGGCCGCGCGCTGGCCGGGTACTCGCTGCTCTCGCCCGCCGAGCGGCTCCAGGTGGGACGCGCGGCGCTGGCCATGCGCTTCCTCGACCCCGCGAAGCCGGGACTGGACAGCCAGCGGCTGGGGGACTGGCTGGCGGCCAGGGGCCAGGGCGAGCATGCCCGCAGGAAGCTCTGGGACCTCTTCATCGTCTCGGCGCTGAACATCGCCGGGGACGACGCCAGCCTGGCGCTGGCCGCCACCGTGGTCAAGATGGCGCTGCTCGGCGCCAGGGACGCCGCCGATATCGGCGTGCCCGCCGTCCCGCTCGGCGAGCTGCACGGGACCGCGGCCGCCGGCGTGCTGCAGCAGCTCGGAGCCGAGGTGCGGCTCGCGACGACCGCGGTTGCCATCGACCCGCGGCCGGGCGGCGGGCTGACCGTCCGGTTCGCCGCTGGCGCGGATCGCGCCGAGTCGTCGCTAGCCGCCGAGGGCGTCGTGGTCGCGGTGCCGCCCGGCCCGGCAGCACGGCTGATGCCCGCCGCGGCAGGCGGCGCACCCTGGGCCGGGCTCGGCTCGTCGCCGATCGTCAACGTGCATGTGATCTACGACAGACGGGTCACCCGGCTGCCGTTCGCCGCCGGAGTGGATTCCCCGGTGCAGTGGGTTTTCGACAAGACCGGCCCGGCTGGCCTCGAGACCGGCCAGTACCTCGCCGTGTCCCTGTCCGCTGCGGACGACTACATCGACGTCCCGGCGGCGCGGCTGCGCGAGCAATTCGTGCCCGCCATCGAGGAACTGCTGCCCGCGGCCAGGGAAGCGCGGATCACCGATTTCTTCGTGACCAGAGAGCGCCAGGCGACATTCCGCCAGGCGCCAGGCTGCGGCCAGCTGCGGCCGCCCGCGGCCACCAGCCTGCCCGGCCTCGTGCTGGCCGGAGCATGGACCGACACCGGCTGGCCGGACACCATGGAGGGCGCCGTGCGAAGCGGGCTGAACGCGGCGCGGGAACTGAGACACGGCCTTGCCTGGCCGCGCGGCCGGGAACTGGTCTCCCCGGTGGGCGCGGCCGCGCCGGCCGGGGCAGGAGCGCCGTCATGACCGCAACCATCCCGGCCGGGGTTGAAACGGCCCGCGACCTGGTGGGGCCCGCGATCGCGGCGGCGGTCCGCCGGCTGAGCCCGGACGTCCAGTCCGTCGCGGCCTATCACCTCGGCCTGGTCGACGCCAGCGGCCAGCCGGTCAGCACCGACGGCCGTCCCGGCGGGACGGGCAAGGCGCTGCGGCCCGCGCTTGCCCTGCTGTCCACCCGGGCGGCCGGGGCGGCACCGGAGCGCGGGGTGGCCGCGGCCACGGCAGTCGAGCTCGTGCACAACTTCTCCCTGGTACACGACGACATCATGGATGGCGACACCGAGCGCAGGCACCGGCCGACGGCATGGACGGTGTTCGGCGTGGGCGCGGCCATCTTGGCCGGTGACGCGCTGCTGGTGCTCGCCCAGGACATCCTGCTGGAGGGCCCGGCTCCGCAGGGTCTCTGGGCATCCCGCTGCCTGTCCGCCTCGGTACAGCGCCTCATCGCGGGCCAGGGCGCGGACCTGGCCTTCGAGCGGCGCGATAACGTCACCCTCGACCAGTGCCTGGAGATGGCTGGCGACAAGACAGCCGCGCTGATGGCGTGCGCATGCAGCATCGGCGCGATCTACGTCGGCGCTCCCGCTGAGCTGGCAATGGGCCTGGCCGGGTTTGGCGCGCACGCCGGGCTTGCCTTCCAGCTCACCGACGACCTGCTCGGCATCTGGGGCGCGCCCGAGGTCACCGGCAAGCCAGTCCGGTCCGATCTGCGGACAAGGAAGAAGTCGCTGCCGGTCGTGGCGGCGCTGACCAGCGGCAGCCAGCCGGGCGATGAACTCCACGCGCTGCTGGCCAGCGCCGAGCCGCTCAGCGAGGGTGACCTGCTGCGGGCCGCTGACCTGGTCGAGGCGGCAGGGGGCAAGGCATGGGCCGAGGCCCAGGCTGACGTGCAGCTCGCCTCGGCCGGCAACTGCCTCGCCGAGACGGACATGCCAGCCGACGTACGAGCGGAATTCGCCGGGATCGCCGAGTTCATCACGACGCGGCAGAGCTGATCGAGGCAGGGGACAGCAAGATGACGGCGACGCAGGCACCGGCCAGCGGGCAGACGGCCCAGGAGGCCGCGCGGACGGCACTGGACCGGGCGGCCCGCCACCTGCTCGGCCAGCAGCACGCACGCGGCTGGTGGCAGGGCGAGCTGGAGACCAACGTCACGATGGACGCGGAGGACCTGCTGCTCCGCGAGTTCCTCGGCATCCGGACGCAGGAGGAGACGGCGGCGGCCGGCCGCTGGATCCGGTCGCAGCAGCGAGCCGACGGCACCTGGGCCAACTCCTACGAGGGCGACGCGGACCTGTCCACGACCGTCGAGGCGTACGTCGCGCTGCGGCTGGCCGGGGACTCGCCGGATGCCTACCACATGGCGACGGCGGCAGGCTGGATCCGCGCGGCTGGCGGGATTCCCGCCACCCGGGTCTTCACCAGGATCTGGCTGGCCCTGTTCGGCGAGTGGTCATGGGACAAGCTCCCGGTGATGCCGCCGGAGTTGATCTACCTTCCGGGCTGGTTCCCGCTCAACACCGGCGACTGGGCCTGCTGGGCCCGGCAGACGATCGTCCCGCTGACGATCGTCGGCTCGCTGCGCCCGGTCCGCAGGCTGCCCTTCGGCCTGGCCGAGCTGTGGCCGTCCGCGGCCAGCGCGACTGCCTCCCGTGAGGCGCCCGCCGCGGCGAAGCCGGGCGGCCTGGCATCCTCCGGCTGGACGGCCTTCTTCGGCGGGCTTGACCGTGCCCTGCACGTCTACCAGCGGCATGGCGTGCAGGCCGCCCCGATGCGCGCGGTCAGGACAGCCGCGCTGCGCCGGTGCGCAGAGTGGATCATCGCCCGGCAGGAGCGAGACGGCTCCTGGGGCGGGATCCAGCCGCCCTGGGTGTACTCGCTGATGGCGTTGCACCTGCTCGGCTACGGGCTGGAGCATCCCGTGATCAGGCGCGGACTGGCCGGCCTGGACCGGTTCACCATCTGGGAGGACTCGGCCGACGGGCCGGTCCGGCGGCTGGAGGCATGCCAGTCACCGGTGTGGGACACCGTGCTTGCGATGATCGCCCTTTCCGACGCCGGCCTGCCCGCGGACCATCCCGCGCTGGCCGCCGCGGCCAGCTGGGTGCTCGACGAGGAGATCCACGGGCCGGGTGACTGGCAGGCCCGCAGGCCCGGGCTCAGCCCGGGCGGGTGGGCCTTCGAGTTCGACAACGACGGCTACCCGGACATTGACGACACGGCCGAGGTGCTGCTGGCGCTCCGCCGCGTCGCCATGCCCGCCGAGCCCGGGTCCGCCGAGCCCCGGTCCGCCGCTGCCACGGAGCGCGGCATCCGCTGGCTGATCGGCATGCAGTCCCGGGACGGGGGGTGGGCCGCCTTCGACGCCGACAACACCAGGAAGATCGTGACCAGGCTGCCATTCTGCGACTTCGGCGAGGTGATCGACCCGCCGTCCGCGGACGTCACCGCGCACGTCGTGGAGGCGCTCGCCGCCGAGGGCCTGGCCGGCGCCGTGGCGGTACGCCGCGGCGTGACCTGGCTGCTGCGGGCGCAGGAGCCGGACGGCTCCTGGTTCGGCCGGTGGGGGGCGAACTACGTGTACGGGACCGGCGCCGTCGTGCCCGCCCTGATCGCCGCGGGCGTTCGGCCCGGCAAGCCGCCGATCAGGCGCGCCGTCGGCTGGCTCAGGGAGCACCAGAACCCGGACGGCGGCTGGGGCGAGGACCTGCGTTCCTATGACGATCCGGGCTGGGCGGGCCGCGGCGAGTCCACGGCCTCGCAGACCGCGTGGGCGCTGCTCGCGCTGCTCGCCGCCAGCGAGGGATCGGCCGACCACGATGACGCGGCCTGCGTTGAGCGCGGCATCCGCTGGCTGGCCACCCGCCAGCGCCCGGACGGCGGCTGGGACGAGCCGCAGTTCACCGGCACCGGGTTCCCCGGCGACTTCTACATCAACTATCACCTGTACCGGCTGGTGTTCCCGGTCAGCGCGCTCGGCCGGTACCTGGCGGGTGCCGGATGAGCTGCCAGCTGACCACTGCGGGCGCGCCCGCCCGGCCGAGCGGAGGAACGCGATGAACCAGCTGCTCGTCTGCTCGCCGCTCCGGCTGGAGGCGCGGGCCGTCCGGCGCGGCATCGGGGCCGGCGGCGACGTCCGGCAGACCGGCTACGGGCCGGAGAAATCAGCGGCGCAGGCAGCATCGCTCCGCGAGTCTCCGTTCGGAATGCTCGCGATTGCCGGGACCGGCGGCGGGCTCACCGGTGACCTGTCGCCCGGCGACCTCGTGGTCGGCACGCAGGTCAGCGGTGCGGGGAAAGTGGTCAGCTGCCCGTCAGCCCCGCTGCTGGCCGGCGAATTGCGGCGGGCCGGCCTGCGCGCCCGGGCAGGCCCGATCGCGACCGTCAGCCGACTGGCTCGCGGTGCCGAGCGGGAACGGCTCGCGGGCACCGGCGCCCTGGTCGCCGACCTGGAATCGGCTCAGCTGCTGGCCGCGGCGGCCGACCGGCCGGCGGTCGTCGTGCGGGCCGTGTCGGACACGCCGCAGCGGCCGCTCGGCCCGGCGACGCTGGCCGGCGGCCTGGCCGCGCTGCGGTCGCTGCGGCTGGCCGGGCCGGTGCTCGCGCGGTGGGCGGCGGCGGCCGGACGGCGGCAAGTCGTGCTGGCCGGGCCGCGGTCCTTCTGCGCCGGGGTGGAGCGGGCGATCGAGATCGTCGAGCGTGCGCTGGACAAGCACGGCCCGCCGGTGTACGTGCGCAAGCAGATCGTGCACAACACGCACGTCGTGGTCGGCCTGGAGCGGCGCGGCGCGATCTTCGTGGACGAGCTCAGCGAGGTCCCGGACGGCGCCGTCGTGGTGTTCTCCGCGCACGGCGTATCACCCGCGGTGCGGGACGAGGCGGCGCGGCGCGGGCTGGACGCTATCGACGCGACCTGCCCGCTGGTGTCGAAGGTGCACGTGGAGGCCCGCCGGTTCGCCGCCGACGGCTACCTGGTGGCGCTGATCGGGCACGCCGGGCACGAGGAGGTCGAGGGCACGCTGGGCGAGGCTCCCGGCTCGACTGTCCTGGTGGAAAACGAGGCCGACGTGGCCAGGCTGCGACCCGAGGATCCCGGCAAGGTGGCCTATTTGATGCAGACCACGCTGTCGGCCGACGAGGCGGGCGGGATCGCCAGCGAGCTGCTGCAGCGGTTCCCCGCCGCGCGCGGGCCCGGCAGCGATGACATCTGCTACGCCACCACCAACCGGCAGCTCGCGGTCCGCGCCGTGGCCGCCGAGTCTGACCTGGTGCTGGTGGCCGGGTCGGCCAACTCGTCCAACTCACTGCGCCTGGTGGAAACCGCGGAGCGGGCCGGAACGCCCGCTCACCTGATCGACGACGCCGAGGACATCGAGCTCGACTGGCTGGTTGGCGTGTCGACGATCGGGCTGACGGCCGGCGCCTCGGCGCCGCCTGCGGTCGTCGACGACATCGTCGCCGCGCTGGGCGGCCTCGGCCCGGTCGAGGTCACCGAACGCGTGATCGCTACTGAGAACATCCGGTTCGGCCTGCCCAAGGAGGTAAGGCAATAATGGCTATGCCGTTGCGCCAGAGCATGCGGGTAGGGACCTACCTGCTGCGCCAGAAGCTGGCCCGGAGAGAGAAGTTCCCGCTGCTCGTCGAGCTTGAGCCGCTGTTCGCCTGCAACCTGAAATGCGCGGGCTGCGGCAAGATCCAGCAGCCGGCCAGCCTGCTGAAACAGCGGATGCCGGTGGAGCAGGCACTGGCCGCGATCGACGAGTGCGGTGCCCCGATGGTCTCCATCGCCGGCGGCGAGCCGCTCATGCACCCGCAGATCGACGTGCTCGTCGCCGAGCTGATCAAGCGCAAGAAGTACGTGTTCCTGTGCACGAACGCGCTGCTGATCCCGAAGAAGCTGGACAAGTTCAAGCCGTCGCGGTACTTCGCCTGGGCCGTGCACATCGACGGCCTGGCCGAGCGGCACGACGAGTCGGTCTGCAAGGACGGCGTGTTCGACGAGGCGGTCGCCGCGATCAGGGAGTGCCAGCGTCGCGGCTTCCGGGTGACGACGAACACCACGTTCTTCAACACCGACACCCCGCAGACCGTCATCGACGTGCTCGACTACCTCAACGACGAACTGCGTGTCGACGAGATGATGATCTCCCCGGCGTACGCCTACGAGAAGGCACCCGATCAGGAGCACTTCCTCGGCGTGGCCGAGACGAGGGAACTGTTCCGCAAGGCGTTCAGCGGCGGCAACCGGCAGCGCTGGCGGCTCAATCACTCGCCGCTCTTCCTTGACTTCCTCGAGGGCAAGGCCGACTTCGGCTGCACCGCGTGGGGCATCCCGTCCTACTCGCTGCTCGGCTGGCAGAAGCCCTGCTACCTGATGTCCGACGGGTACGTGAAGACGTACAAGGAGCTGATCGAGACTACCGACTGGGACGCCTACGGCCGCGGCAAGGACGACCGGTGCGCCAACTGCATGGCGCACTGCGGGTACGAGCCGTCCGCCGTGCTCGCCACGATGGGGTCGCTGCGGGAGTCGATCCGTGCGGTGCGCGGCGGCTGACTGACGTCACGTTCGGTATCCTCTCGGCTACGGGCTGGTGGTTCTGGCCTGCTAGAAGCGAAACGCCGGGAGGAACCTGCCCATGACGCCGCCTGCCGGGCCAGAAATCCTTGGCAGGCCTATCGTCTCCGGCAAGCTTGCCCCGCCCGGTCGGCCAGCGGTGCCCCGTCAGCCGGCCCGGCCCGGCGCCGCCGCCGGCGGGTCAGTCTCCGAGCCGGGCAGCTACCGTGCTGGGCCGCCGCTCGTATGGGCGATTCCGGCGGCGGTCACGCTCGCGGTGATGCTGTGGGGGAATCAGCGTCCCTCGTACTGGCGGGATGAGGCGGCGACGCTGGCCGCGGTCCACCGGCCATTGGGCGCCCTGTTTAGATTGCTCGGCAACATAGACGCGGTCCACGGCGTCTACTACATGATGATGTGGGCAGATGTGCGGCTAGCCGGGACCGGCGAGGCCGCTACCCGGCTGCCGTCGGCGCTGGCGATGGCGGCCGCCGCGGCCGGCCTGGCGGCGATCGGCCGGCGGTTAGTCTCGCCGCGGGCCGGGCTGTTCGCCGGGCTGGTGTTCGCGGCGCTGCCGCAGATCAGCTGGTACGGCCAGGACGTCCGCCCGTATGCACTCGTCACGGCGCTCGGCACGCTGGCGAGCTACCTGCTGGTCCGGGTGCTCGGCGGAGCCGCGCCGCGGCGCCGCTGGCTGGCCGCCTACGGGCTGGCACTGGCCGCGCTCGGCCTGATCAACGTGCTCGGGCTGACGCTCATCCCGGCGCACGGGCTGGCGGTGGCGCTCGGGCTCCGGCGCACCGCCGGGCGGCCGGCCCACCGCTCGCTGATAGCCGGCTGGCTGGCGGCCGCGGTGGCCGCCGTCACGCTGGCCAGCCCGCTGATCGTAGCGGCCTGGGCGCAGCGCGGGCAGGAGCACTGGCTGAAGCGGCCGGGGCTCCGCACGCTGGCCGCGCTGCGGTACCTGATCGGCCCGCCGGCGCTGATCATCGTGCTGCTGCTGATCATCGGCTGCGCCATCACGATCAGCGCGACGGGCGGCCGGGCGGGGGCGGGGAGCAGCGCCTGGCCGCGCGCGATGACCGCGCTGTGCCTGCCCTGGCTGCTGCTGCCTGCCGCGATGCTGCTGGCCGGCTCGCTGATCCAGCCGGTCTACACGCTGCGTTACATCCTGTTCTGCCTGCCCGCGCTGGCGTTGCTCGCCGGGGTGGCACTGGCCACTTTCGGGCGGGTGGCTGGCGGCTGCGCGCTGGTCGTCGTGCTGCTAGCTGCCCTGCCCGCGCAGGCCGCAGTCCGCTGGCATGGCGCGCACGGGGACAACATCAAGCTGGCCGACAGTATCGTGGCGCAGACCCGGCGCCCCGGCGATGCGGTCCTGTACGCCAGCGCGGACGCCGGCGAAATCGCGGCGGCCTATCCCTACGGGCTGGCCGCGCTGCGCAACATAGCCCTGGACCAGCCGCCGATTCCGTCCGGCACGCTGGCCGGCACCTATCGACCGGCCGCAGCCGTCCGCGGGCTGCTGACCCAGGTACGCAGAGTCTGGGTGGTCGAGGTCGGCCACGGCAGCCTGGTGCGGCTGCCGCTGCTGCACGGCGCGGGCTTCCAGCTAGTGCGCAGCTGGCGGCCGCGCGGGCTTCGGCTGATGCTCTACCAGTACCGGGATAAGCCATATCGGCGCTCCCGCGAGCCGTGGCAGGCGAACCCCGGCACCGGACCGAGGCCACTGCCATGAGTCCCGCCGCGGTGAGCCCGGCTGGCAGCAGCCCGCTGCAGCGCGGCAGGCCGCTGCGGTCCGGCGGCTCGGTGCGGCCTGACAGCCCGCTGCTGCCCGGGGCGACCGGGCCGCGTGCTGCCGGGCCGCGTGCTGCCGGGCCGCGTGCTGCCGGGCCGCCTGCTGCCGGGCCGCCTGCTGGCCAGCGAAGCGGCTTCGCGTCGGGCCCGCTGTGGATGCGAGCCATCCCGCCGGCCGCAACGCTCGCGGTGATGCTGTGGGGGATCCAGGGCTCGTCCTACTGGCGGGACGAGGCAGCGACGCTGGCAGCGGTCCGGCGGCCGTTCGGCGACCTGGTGAGCATGCTGGGCAACGTGGACGCGGTGCACGGCGCCTATTACATGATCATCTGGGTGGTGGTGCGGCTGGGCGGTACCGGCGAGTTCGTCACCCGGCTGCCGTCGGCGCTGGCGATGGCGGCCGCCGCGGCCGGGGCGGCGGCCATCGGCCGCCGGCTGGTCTCGCCGCGGGCCGGGCTTTTCGCCGGGCTGCTCTTCGCCGTCTTGCCGAAGGTCAGCTGGTTCGGCCAGGACGCGCGGTCGTACGCGATGGTCACGGCGCTGGCCACGGCGGCCAGTTACCTGCTGGTCCGGCTGCTTGACGCCGGCGACCCGCGGCGCCGGTGGCTGGCCGCCTACGCGGCCAGCCTGGCCGGCCTCGGCGTCGCGAACGTCTTCGCCCTGCTGATCGTCCCCGCGCACGGGCTCACGATGCTGCTGGCCGCACGGCACGCGCGGCGCCGCCCGGGCACGGCCGCCGTCCCCTCGCTCGCCAGCTGGGCGGCCGCGGCTGGCCTGGCGGTCACGGCGGTCAGCCCGCTGGCCGTGCTCGCCTACCACGAGCGGCGGCAGATCGGCTGGATCCAGGACGCCCACACCGGCGGGCTGGCCAGCGTGCGCCAGCTGGTCGGCCCGCTCGCGGTCTTCGAGCTGATGGTGCTGATCATGGCGTGCGCCATCATGCTCGGCGCGCTGCGCGGGCCGGGCGGCATCTCGGCCGGCCTGCCGCCGAGGCTGCAGGCGCTCTGCCTGCCATGGCTGCTGCTTCCGCCCGCGGCCATGCTGTCCTGGTCGCTGATCCAGCCCGTGTACACGTTCCGCTACATCCTGTTCTGCATCCCGGCCGTGGCCCTGCTCGGCGGCGCCGCCCTGGCGGCGACCGGGCGGGCGGCCGGTACCGTCGCGCTCGTTCTCGTCGTCCTGGCCGGACTCCCGGCACAGCTCACCGAGCGCGATCCGGACGGCCACGGGGACAACATCCGCGGCATCGACCTGGTCATCGCCCGGCATGCGCGTCCCGGCGACTGCGTCTACTACCTGGACGACGGCGCGCGCGCGTTTGAAGCCGCCTACCCCTACGGGCTGCCCATGCTCCGCGACATCGCGCTGAAGCAGACGCCGGTCAAGATGGCGAAGCTCATCGGCACGAACCTGCACGGCGCCCCGCTGCACGAGGTCTTCACCGACGTGCGCAGGCTCTGGGTGGTCCAGGTCAGCCACCTCGCGCCGACGCCGATGCTGCGCGACCTGCGGTTCCGGCTGGCCAGGCGCTGGCACGTCAGCGACCTCTGGCTGCAGCTTTACGTGCGCCACCCGGCCGTCCGCGACCCGGACGGCCATGGCCGGGCCTGACGGCATCGTTCATGCTTCATCCGCACCGGCGCGCCCATCCCGGGGCGATCGTGGCGGCGTATGGCGGGCATGCACGCCCGTGACCACGGCAGAACGTCCTGCCAAACGTCCCGGCGCCAATCCCGGCGGCGAATGACCGGCGCGCCGCGCCCAGCCGCGCCGATAGCGAGCACGAGGCTGGCCCGGTGCGGGATCGCGGTGTTTCTGCAGAGCTCCTTCAGGGTCCGTCCAGGGTGGCTCGCCAGTATCAGAACCGGCGCACGCCGGTGCGCCCGGCGCCTTAGCCGGCCGCGCCGTGGCCGCCCGGCGCGCGCCGCCAGCCAGCTAGCCGCTCTGCCAAGTCCCAGCACGCTGGCCCACGCACTGCCGGGCTCGGGTCCGCGGGCGGTTACGCGCCTGTGGCCGCACCGCGCCGGCCGCCCCGCGATGCCCGCGAGCTGACCGATGCTGCCCGACCCGGCGCCGGCGTGGCGCTCGCGGTACCGGACAGGCCTACGGCACGGGCAGTGGGTGCCGTAGTGCGGTCAGCGCCAGCAGCACGATGGCGCAGGTCCAGCCGAGCGGGGCGACGGACACCGGCTGCCGGCTGCCGCCGACCTGCTCGGGCAGCGCACCAGCCGCCGTGCGGTGCGCGGCGAGCCAGTCCAGCCAGGCAGTGGCAGCGGCTGCATGCCCGGACGCGGCGTCGTACAGCGCGAAGAACCCGGTCGCCGGCGTCCACGCGGCCGTCCGGTCAACTCGCCAGGTCGTGCCCGGCAGGATCCCGCCGTTGGGCAGCGTGAGGGCCCTCGCGGCGCGGGCGACGGCGCCGCTCACGATGGCGCTGGCCGGCCTGAACGGGGGGCCGAGGAAGGTGACCGCCGCATCCGGCCCGTTCAGGATGGAATCGGCGGGCAGCCCGGCCTGCCCGGCATCAGCGCCGGTGCCGAACAGGGCGAACCAGGTACGCTCGCCGCCGGTCGCGCTCGGGAAGCGGTAGAAATTCGGCTGGAACGCAGCCTGCACCGCCCGGTCAAGCCGTGCCGCAGCCGAGTCCCAGCGGCGGGCGTCGCTGACATCGCCGCGGCTGGCCGCCCGCCGGCCAG
>Ga0193729_1001401_pt1 | contig 12343 bp, 8 predicted proteins | sample U1c2metaG_FD_143036 | JGI IMG/M metagenome (GOLD analysis project Ga0193729, IMG submission 143036) | Soil microbial communities from a riparian zone of the East river system, Colorado, United States - U1c2 | ecosystem: Environmental > Terrestrial > Soil > Riparian zone | place: USA: East River... | reverse complement strand
ACACGAAGAGCGTGTAGAGGCGGCTGTCCCCAGCCGCAATCTTCCCTGCGCCTGCGCGTGAGGACACGCGCCCCTACACCTTTCGTCGTTGCGGAAAACGCGAATTGGCGTTCTTTTGCCTAACGAGTGGGGACATTGTCTTTTGCGATTTCAATTTCACGCGCAACACGCTCCACTAGAGAAAAGGAATGAACGATTCATCAAAATATCGGCGAACACTCCTCGCTGTGGGCGCCGCCGTTGGCCTGCTCCTGATTTTCACCGGCTGCGGCAAAAATGGCGGCCGCGAGGTGCAGGGAAATGTACTTTCTGTCCGAGGCACTGCCAATCTGTGGCGATCGCCTCGAAGCTTTCTGTTGGAGATCGTCTCGAGACATCGCCGGACGCAATGGCGTCGCTTTTGCTCATCCCCGGGATTTTTGTAGAAGTCGGTGCGAGCGCGGAAATAGTGATCGGAGAATTGCGCGTTCAGAAACAAGGCGACGCGATGGTGGATGCGATAAAATCGCGGCTGGCGACGCTTCAGTTGAATCGCGGCGTGATCCGCGCATCGCTTTCGGACATTGGATCCGGACGATGCGAGCTGAATGTGCAAACCGATCTCGGAACCGCCGTCGTTCAACGCGGAGCGCTAGCTTCGGTGCGGTTGATGAACGAAACGGTTCGCGTGGTATGCGTGGATGGCGAAGCCGAGTGGAGCAGCGGGCGTGGCGGTCTGGTCGATAAGATTCCGGAAGGTTATTTTCGGGATTATCACCGGCACGACGGGGGTGGTAATGAAGAGGCCCGGTTGAGGCCTGTTTCGGAGGACGCCGAAGCGCAAGCGGATGTCGCCGCCACGCTCGAGGCCGCGGCCGCGTTTGACGACTTTGTTCTGCGCGCGCGCAATGCTCCGGCCCCAAAAAGCAGTCATCCAATCAAGCGGCAAGCGGCCCCGCCCCCCTGACGATACCGGAGGGAAATTCCTTCAAAAAAATATTTAATTTTATGCTTGCATCAATGTTGCGCGCCTCTACGATGGGCGTCGCTGAAATCCGAAACGCCTTGGAAAATGGTGCCCAAAAAAATATTTAATTTTATGCTTGCATCAATTATGCGTCGCTCTACGATGGCGCGACAGCACTGAAAAATGCCCCTGCTCATAAAGAATATTTGAGAAGATAAAGTATGTAGAAAGGCCCTGCTAAAATCATGAACTCAAAACCAAAAATCACAGCAATCATCATCTCCGCAATCGTGGCCACATGCATTGCCGCTTCCGCCGTGCAGGCGCAGCCGGCGGATGACATCCAACGCGCCGTTGCAAGAGCGGGAGCACCAAGCGTAAGCGCGGCTCCGGCGGACGTGTTTCTACACGCATTCTCGTCGGTGGTCGTGCGCGCCAGAGGAAATGTTCCGGCTTACGTTGCAGCGGCGATCGCTACGCGGCCGGAGCTCGCTCCTCAAATCACAGTAGCAGCATTAAGAGCGTACCGTACCGGTCGCAACAAAGCGACCGGGGAAGAAGCTTCATGCGACTGGGTGGATCCAATCATTCGCACAGCCGTTGCAGCGGCTCCATCGCAAGCTGTCGACATTGTGCTAGCTGCGATCGCTGCCGAGCCTTACGCGCGGGAATGTATCCTCGCAGCCGCTCGAATGTCCGATAAGGACCTTAGGCTCGCGTACACCAGGCGGTCTGACGGTAAGCAGGTTATTAGTGGCAAAGAGGAGATTAGTCCCAAAGAGGAGGTAGCCCCTTGCCCACCGTCGGCCTGGCTTCGTCCACCGGGGATCGATGTCGGTAACGTAAACAGTTCCATCGTCGGTACGATCAATCCGGCCAACCTCGGCCAGGGAGGGATTGTCTCGCCCGAGCACCACTAATTTGCTGTAACCAACCGCGAACAATGAATTGCTCAAATTTTTGGTCGCTCCCACCGGCGCGTAGATGCCGGCACGTTCTTGGATGTGCCTTCATTTTGCTGGGGGCCGTCGCCGCAGCGCCACATATGTTTGCGGAGCAGTCCGCCACGGCTGCGCCGCCGCCGGAAGTTGATCCGCCGGTGCTAACGACGGCTATCGAAGAACCCTTACCAAAGCCAGTGGACGATGTCGCCTTGAACGGGCCGCCGCCGGTGGAGAGTTATGCAATACCACCAGCGCCTTCGGAAGGTGGGAAGCAAATTTATGGCGCGGGGGCCGCCATTTCGTCTATGCCGAAGCGTTTTCAATGGGGTGTGCGCCTGACGATTCGCGGAGTTTACGACGACAATATTCTGCTCTCTCATTTCGATCGTATTCACGATTGGTATGTCGCGATCGAACCGGCCATCACGATCGGCTACGGCGACATTGTTGCGCGGGCTGGCAGTTACATTCGATTGGATTACGCGCCGAGTATTTTCCTTTACGTCGATCATTCGGACGACGATTCGATTCAGCATCTCATTCGTCTGGAAGGCCAAACTCACCTGGGCCATCTGACCTTGGGACTCAGTCAGGACGTGCAGATTCTGCATGGCTCGCATCTTGACACGGCGACTCTCGATGCGTCGGCGATCTCGCTCGCGGGTTCGATCAACGCCGGCATAAACGGCCGCACTAACGTCTATCTTTACCGGACGACTTTGGGCACCAGCTACGACATCAGCGACAAAACGTTTCTTAGCAGCGAGTTTCACTACGCGCGTCAAGATTTCAATACGCTGATTAGCTCCGATGAAATTTACGGAAATCTGTTCTTCAACTACAAATTTAGCCCGAAACTGGCCGTCGGCCTCGGCGCAGCAGGCGGTGTTACTACCGTCGATATCGGCCCGGACCAAACGTTTGAGCAGGGGCTTCTGCGGGTGCAATATCAACTGACAGGCAAAATCAGCTTGAACGCCTCCGCCGGTGTCGAAGTTCGGCAATTCGACAGCAGCGACAGTGTCGGTTCGCGCAGCGACCGTGTTTCGGGAGTGTACGAGATCGGCGCGGTCTATCAGCCTTTCGACGGCACCGTGATCACGCTCAGAGGCAGCAGCCGCGCCCTCGCCTCGGCGGTCGTTGCTAACGCGGATTACCTGGCGACCAATGTTCTGCTGGGGGTGCGCCAGCGACTGCTGCAGCGAGTTTACCTGGGATTCACCGCCGGGTACGAACACGCGGATTATTTCAACACAGTTCCGGGAGTCGATGTGGGGCGGAATGACGATTATTTTCTTATCGAACCCGCTGTCGATGTTATGGTGACGAGGTGGTTCACTGTAGGCGCCTACTATCTCTATCGGACCAACGACAGTCCGATTCAGAGGTTCGACTACTATGAGAATCAGGTTGGCATGCGGGCTTCGTTTACTTACTAACGTCAGCCCACAAACTCACTTGACTGGTTTCCCTCGCGCAATCCGCGCACAGCCCAGGCGGTGTCCCCACAATGGCAGCTTGAGGCTCATCGCCGCGTTGCTGGCGATGTTGCCGGCCATTGGCTTTTCGCAATTCACTACGCAGATGACTGGGCAAATCAACGCGCAAAGCGGGACAACTTCGAACGCTCCTGAGACGACCGCACCTCCGGCTTCATCTTCCGGGACGACCAACTCCAGCACTGCTGCTTTGCCCACTGCGATCACCGCCCCGCCAGGTTACCAACTCAGCGCCAACGATGGGATCGGGGTTGAAGTCTTTGGCGAAGAGGATCTCAAGACCACCGCCCGGCTTAATTCGGAGGGCAATGCAAGTCTTCCTCTCCTGGGGTCCGTCCATTTGGCCGGACTAACCCTGACCCAAGCGACGACGCGGGTGACCGAACTTTATGCCCGCGATTATCTGGTCAGTCCCAAGGTGAACGTGACGTTGCTGGGCTATGCGAGGCGGCGCTTCACGGTCCTCGGTCAGGTAACTAAGCCGGGTAGCTACGAAATGCCGGAGACCAGTCCCGGAGGGATCGATCTTATGGAAGCGATTGCGATGGCCGGCGGATATACGCGGATCGCGGCGCCGGAACGCACCAGCGTGCGTCGTCATTTGGCTAACGGAGCGGACCAGATAATGCGGGTGAACGCAAAACGAGTGGAGCGCGGTCAGACCGCAAATTTCCGGATACAAGACGGCGATAGCATTACGGTTGGGGAAAGTATCTTCTGATCTAGCAGCCCAGTTTCGCGGGGGCTTTTCAACCGTAAAAAATGTGCGATAATGCGTGCGCTTCCTCGCTCGCGTTTGCAATTTTTGATTTATTTCAATGACCAATCAATCAATTCCAGCGACTAACAATCAATCTTCTGATTTAGTTTCTCCGGCCAGTGCGGCGGTCGTTCCGGGTCAAATTTTCTCGACTACCACGGGGGCTTCGATCGATACGGGCGCTGGACGCCGCGGCTTCGATTTTCGCCAGTTCTGGCATTCATTGGTCGAAAAGATCTGGGTGGTGGTGCTCTGCTTGGTGGCGGGATTGTTTCTTGGTCTCGGATATCTTGCGCGCACTCCAAAGCTTTACCAGGGCCACTCCATTTTAGAAGTGGACGTGCAGGAGCGTTCTCTCGTTGAGAGCGATCGGCCTTCGAACCGGCCAGCGACCAATTTTCTGGCGACCGAAGAAGCAATGCGCACGATCGAACAAAACCTGATCAACCGCAGTCTTCTCACGCGTGTCATTCATTCTGAAGGCCTGGCGAACGATGGCGGGCGCGCGTTCCTGGGTCTGAGTGAAGTCAAGACCAAGACCTCAGCAACCCCGAGTTCGCCTGAGCCGGCCGCTGCATCCTCTTCTCCTGCGGGTGGCGTGCCGTCTTCGTTTACACCTTTGGAGGAAGCTATGGCCGGAGCGCTCAACAAAAGCGTAAAACCGGCGATCAGAAGAAACACGCGCTTGATTGATCTTTATGTGACCAATCGTGATCCCGTCATCGCGCAACGTTTGGCAGAAGCAGTTTGTCGGGAGTATATCCGCAGCTCCATCGAGCGGCGAATGGGCTTAAGTCAGCAATCGCTTCGATATCTTCTCGAGGAAGAAGAGCGACTGAAAAATAATTTGCGAAAAAGCGAAGCTGCGGTCGCTGAATACAAGGAAAAAACGCCGGATGCGCTTCAGCTCGGCGGTGGAGCGGCCGCAACTGGGAGCCAAGCTGGAGCAGGGGCGGGGATCGGAGCCTCGCGTGGCGGTCTGGTTGAGGACAAGTTACAGGAACTGACGACCAAGCTAACGGCAACGAAGGCAGATCGGATGCGTTTGCAAGGAGAGCTTAAACAAGTCGAAGATGCCGGCGAAAATGTTGATGCGCTGCTCGCTGTCTTAAGTATCGGCTCGGCGCCGACAGTCGCCGATCGACGCAGAGATGTCGCGCAGGCGGAAGCTGCGGTAGCGACGCTTTCGCAACGTTACAAGGAGAGACACCCGAAAATGCTTGCGGCGCGCGCGGCGCTGACAGAAGCCAAGGCTGCGTTAAAACGCGCCGCTCTCGCGCAACCGGCCGTGTTGAAAAATACGATCGAACAAGCACTGGCCACCGAGGCAAATCTGACGGTCGCCGCGAAGGAGCAGGAGAAGGCAGCCCTGGCCCTAAACAAGGCTGCGATTGGCTATCAAGAGCTGGCGCGGCAGGCCGAGACGGATCGCGCCCTCTACGAAAGCGTCCTTCGGCAGATCAAAGACACGAACCTGACAAAGGATGCGCAGACAACCGCGGTAAGCGTCGTCGAGCATTCATCAGTCCCCCGCTTCCCGGTAAGTCCAAGTGTTCCCAAGGCGATCTTGTTAGGGCTCCTCGGCGGGCTGTCGGTTGGCTTGGGTTTTGTTTACGTTTCAGACATCCTGGATCGCTCCATTAAAACGGTGGACCAAGCCGAAACGACGCTCGCGCTCCCGGTTCTGGCTGCCGTTCCCGAAATCCGGGCGCTAGATGCAGTGGAGCCCACCAACAATTCGAAGGCACCCGAAGACAGCGGCGGCAGTTATCGCCTCATGGCGGAAGCCCCGGAAGGTCCGGTGGCGGAAGCGTTCCGCAATTTGCGCGCCTCGCTTGCCCTCCTCGGCCCGGAAACGGAGCGCAAGATTTTCTTATTTACAAGCGCAGTTCCCAATGAAGGAAAAAGTTTTTCGAGTGCGAACTATGCACTCGCGCTTGCGCAACAGGGATACCGCGTTCTTTTAATAGATGGAGACCTGCGCCGCCCAAGCCTGCACAAGATTTTCCGCCCGACATCGGAACGAAGTGTAGCTGAGGATGATTCGAAAGGCGTGGTGGATTGCTTGGTCGGCGCGGCAGAGATAAGCTCGGTGGTTCGGACAGCCTCGGCTGGACAGTTTGAAATCGCCGCTGGCGAAAAATTCACAGCGACCGGCGGACAACTCTCGGTGCTAACAGGTGGTCGGCGCGCGCCGAATCCAGCGGAACTTCTGAGCGGATCTGCCTTCAGTCGGTTGTTATCGGAGGCCACGCGCTTGTTCGATCGCGTTGTCATAGATAGCGCTCCTGTTCTGGCGGTGAGCGATACGCTTCTGATGACGCCGTACGTGCAAACTGTCTGCGTAGTGGTTTACGCGGGCAAAACTCCGCGCAATGCGGTGCAACGCGCGCTGGGAATGCTCACCGGCGCAGGGGGTCGCCCTGCCGGGATTGTTCTCAACCGGCTGCCGAAGCGGCGCGGTAGCGGTTATTACTATTATTACGCATCGCCGGGTTACGGAAAGGGCGAAGGGGCGTATGGGTCCTACGGGTCCTATGGCGGCGGCTATTCTGGCAGGTACGGCGAAAAGAAGGCCGAGGCCACAACCAAGCGAGAAAGTTAGTCGCCGCGTCTCGGCTCTCCCATTTTAAGTTCTTTAGTTGAGAGCCGTTCGCTCGGAACGGCCTTTGGAGTGCCGCTCCGCGAAGAAGGCTGTTCCAGGCGACGTCTTCGTTTTTTCACCCTCCTTATTTCTTTTTTCTCTGTGTCACCTTTCCGCTTTCGCCTGTTCACTGCTGCATCTTTCCCTTCCCATCGTGTGCTTCCCCAACAAATTCCCAGGTAAACTGCGACATAAAGCTGGAGGGAAGCGATCTGGAGCGGGAAATCGACCAGTGCGTGGAGCGCAATTCCGAGAAGCGCCAAAATGGTCACCGGCAGCAGGACCCGATAGCGTGGGCGCCATTCAACTGCTTTTCCCGGCTTGAGCAAATTTCTGACGGCGACAGCGATTCCGCTGAAAAAGAAGAGAGCCCAAAGCACGCTGCCAAGCCATCCCCATTCAAGAATTGTTTGGAGATAATCTTCATGCAGAAAACGCCAGATTCCCTCGATGTTCGGTCCAAGGCCACTAGTATAGTAGGGGAAAATCACGCGAAATGTGCCGGGGCCAAATCCTAACCAGCCTGCGTCCCCGAGTGCTCTCTGGGCCGCACGCCATGCCAGCCAACGGGCGTCTGCCGGCAATTGTGAGCTCAATTCGCTCCAACGTTTGAGCGGTTGATCGAGATGACTCGCCCGTGCGATTGTAAAAAGGGTAAAAGCGACAAGCAGCGAGCCGAGAATCAATGTCTTGTGTTCTATCACTCCACGCTTGCGCAAGGCGGCTCGAATAAAACCGAGGAGCAGCAGCAGGATTAGAACCGCGCCTACCAGTTGTGCCATCCGGGACGTGTTTGCGGCGACAGCTCCAATAACCAGGAGCGATAGAGTTAGTGAGATGCCTTTGACGGCCGGACTGCTGGGTCGCATTAGCACCCAGACTGTCTGTCCGAGGATTAACGGCAGGACCAGATTCAAATACGCGCCGGCATTCGCATGATAAAAATAGGTCGCGAAGAAAGTCTCGTAGGGACCACGAGGGCCCGGCGGACCCCAAAAGATCATTGCAGCACCAGTCGCTTTTTGGATCAGACCCAGAAGCGCGATTGATCCGCCGGCGATTGCGATTGTCCACCAAAGCCGGAGCAGCCATACCGAATCCCGCGTAAGATCGATGATCATGAGAGTCACGCCGATCAAGAGCGTCGCTCGCAACATCCAGGCCGCGCTGATGGCGGCATCCACTGATCCCGGCGCAGAGGGAAGAATGTTCCGCCGCGAAACAAAAAGAAAGAAGTCGGAATCGTAGATCGAGCGAGCATTCAGCGTCATTGCCCAGCCGAGAACGAGCAGAGCCGACGCGACGATCACCAGGCCGCGGGGAACGTTCCCACTGTAGTCCGGCCGGCTCGTTTCAATGTCGCGCTCCAGTGCTTCGAGCAAGCGGCTCACCAGCCATAGCAAAAGCGCCGTTCCAAGTATTCCGTTCAGTACAGCGATCTCGTTCGCGCTCGTGCATCCGTAAACCCATGGCGCAAAGATGAGCGCGGCAAGAAGAATCCAGCGCGATGCGGGGCGGAAGCTGTCAGAGATCACGGGTCAGAGGTCAGAAGTCAGAGGCTCAGGAACGAACTGGATTTTTTCATCATTCCGCTGAGCATTCGTCCAATCTCGGCGCATTTGCTCGTCAACGCCTGATGCTCGTCTGTGGAGATGTATTCGCAGTCTCTGGCAAAATCGAGTGATGAGTCTGTCTCGCTGTTCTCTCCATCGGAGTCTGTCAGTTTGTTGACAAAGTGCGCCTCATATCGGCGCTTTGCCCAGGCTTCTCGCAGGTTTAGGCAAACTGAACGCGATGAACGGCGGATCTGGCTTGTTAGGGCAAACTTCTCCTCAGTCGGGAACCGCTTTGACAATTCGAAAATCTTCATCGCAAGCTCGTACGCAGCCTTATACACGACCAAATCCTTTGCGGAGTTTATCCGTACGATTCGTGCAGACTCTTTCGCCTGCTGCTCCGCCGGTGTCGCTGGCCTCTGATTTCTGATCTCTGACATCCGACGTCTGACGGTCTCGTCTGCCCAGTGGCACTCCTCAGCGGCCCTTGCTGAAGAGCATCACGTGCACAGTCTTCAGGGCGATCATCGCGTCCAGCTTGAGCGAATAATGACGAATGTAATAAAGGTCGTACTTTAGCTTCTCGATAGCGTCCTCCTCGCTTTCGCCATAAGGATAATTTACCTGTGCCCACCCCGTGATCCCCGGTTTGACCAGATGCCGGAAATGATAAAACGGAATTTTCTTCTCATAGCGTTCGACGATCTTGTCCCACTCCGCCCGCGGCCCGATCAAACTCATATCGCCCCGGAGCACATTCCAAAATTGTGGCAATTCATCCAGCCGCAGCTTGCGCAACCAGCGGCCGACCCGCGTTATTCGCGGATCGCCATCACGCGTATAAATGTCATCCAGGTCCGGGTCGCCGCGAGAAACCATCGTGCGGAATTTATGGATCGTGAAGATTAAATTTTCTCGTCCAACGCGGGACTGTGAAAAAATCACAGGACGTCCGCTTCCCAGCCAGACAATCAGCGCGACGATTGCGATAAGAGGAGCGCAGATGACGAGCGCAAAAGTTGCAAATGCGATATCGCACAGGCGTTTGAGATAATAATACGGCGATATTTGTGCAAGCTGGAACCCCGTCTGCAACGGCCAAACTGGATCGATTGCTTCAACCGGCACGTAGCGCCAATGGGTTTCGTAGAACGACTCCAGAGTGTAAACTCGTGTCCGCTGGAACTGGGTGCGAACCAGTTTGTCTAACAGTTGGGTGTCGAGTTCTTTCACGCTTTTGGCTAGAATAATTCCGCTGTAGCGCTCGCTCAGATTTTGGAGCCGAGCTGCGATGCCACCTTCTACGATTGGCGAGCCATCGCCTGCGATCGGCTTGCCAATGCGTTCCACTGCCGTATCGACGAAATGCAGTAACTGACGATTTGGTGAATTCTTATAGGATCGATAGAATTGGGCTGCCTTCTCGCCGCTCCCGACAATGAGAAACGCTCGATTCGCGACCCTAGCTGCGACATATTTCCCGATCCAGCGCCGGTAAGAAAGGGAGATCGGGAGAAAGAACATAAAACTCAAAAGAAGAACGCCACGGCTCGGCCTCATCGTCGCATCAAAAGTCGCCGCAGAGTAAATCAGCATTGCGCTGAAGATTGCCGCCGCCGTAACAGCGAGAATATGCTCTACCGCGTAGGCAAGGGTGCGCTTGTCCACGTTGCGATCGTATCCGCCGACGATATAAAGCGCCTGCACGATTACCAACACTTGGAGCAGGTCGATCAGGAGAAAATCCAATTGCGACGAATAAAAAGTATCGCCGCGCACGTAAGTGATTATCGCGTAAAGGACGATCCATCCGATCGTGTCGAGGGCACCATACAAGACCGCAACGGTCCAGTCGTGACCGACCCTGCGTTTGAAACTGCGTCGTCGCGAGCCTTTCGGCGCGACAGCACCATCTTTGGCAGACACTTCCGAAAAAGTAGATTCCTGTTCGAGCAGGCGGGGGAGTTGCCGCTCCGGATTGTAGATCTCTTCGGCACTATGCATCGAGAGCCGAGACTTTATCCTTCTGCGAGTAAAAAGCGAAGCATTATCCGTTCGCCCCACCTCTTTTCCTGGTTGCTTATTGCCTGGTTGCGCTTCCGACAATCTCAGCGCCATCGAAACGCTGCCGAACCGACCTGAAGCTGGGGCTCACTCCGCGGCGACTGCTAGTGGGCCGCATTTCGATTCGGTTGCGCTGGATAAAGCTATCCAAAGCAAAAAGGCACCAGCGCCGGTACCAACTATGCAAACGAACAGGGCTTTCTCGGTCGATTCTATGGAAAACGTCGCTCCATTCGCGAGTGATCCATCTTTCAAAAGGAAAAGTAAACCCTTGCTTCTTACGGCCCCTTACCCAGTCGGGTATCTCCGGCACCGCCGCGGAAAGTAACTGCTTACCTGGAGTTATTCGAAGGGCGGCAGGAATGCGTTGGATCGCATTCACAAAGGTAGCGTCAACGTATGGAACTCGCAGTTCTAAACTCCACGCCATGCTCATAACATCGCTGTCGCGCAATAGCTGGTTCCGCATATAGCGAGTCAATTCCAGATAGCTCACCTCATCTTCAAGAGTCGGCTGTTCCGGCACATCGAAGTGGACGCCATTTTTGCTGATGGCGATCTGGCCGGAAAAATACCTTCCAAGCAAAGCCGTCGCCTCCGCTGGCGTAAAGATGCCTCGCATGCACCAGTAGGCCAAAGCTGAAGTCGGCCGTTCTGCAATGAACCGCCCGAGACGTTGGGAACGCGGAGAAGTCCCGAACCACTTCAGCAACTGGCCGGCAGCGGTGCGCAACGGTCCCAGCCTATTCAGGCGCCGGCTGATCCGGAACATCTGGGGCACTGTTTGGAATGACGGGTATCCGCCAAAAAGTTCGTCGCCTCCCAGTCCCGACAAGACCACTTTGACGCCGCAGTCGTGGGCGTGCTTTGCCACGCAGAAGGTATTGAAACCGTCGATGCTCGGAAGATCGGATCGGTCGAGGAAATCGTGGAGAAGGTGTCTCGCAGTCGCAGAATCGAGACGCTGATCGAAATGTCGTGTTCCGAAATGTTTCGCGGTGCGCGCGGCCACCTCTCCTTCGTTAAACTCCGGATCGTCCAGGGAGATACAGAAGGTCTGGAGTTGGGCGCCTTGATGTCTCGAAGCGAGCGCAACGAGCGCGGTCGAATCAATTCCTCCGCTAAGAAAGACGCCGACAGGAACGTCGCTGATCATATGCCTGCAAACTGAATCCTCCAGCGCTGTGCGAACAGTCGCTTTGGCTTCATCCTCAGTAAACGGCTCCGCACCGAAGCTGATCGCCCAGTGTTGTGAGGATTGGACTCGACCGTCGTGCCACGTGAGGTGATGACCTGCCGGCAGCGTGGAGACGTCTTGAATCAACGCACTCGGTTCCGCCACGGTTCCGAAAAGAAGGTATCCGTGCACTGCTGAAGGTGAGAGCTCGCGCGCGATCAGGCCCGAGTCGAGCAGGGATCGGATTTCGGAAGCAAAGACGAAGACGCCGCCCTTGTCATGGTAATAGAGCGGCTTCACGCCGAAGGGGTCCCGCGCGAGGAAACAAACCCTCTCACGCTCATCCCAGATCGCGAACGCGAACATCCCTTTGAATTCGCGCACACTGTCTGGGCCGTAGCGCGCATACATCTTCAGGATCACTTCTGTGTCGGAACGCGAGATGAAAGTTTCCCCCGCGCGTTCCAGCTCCTCACGCAGGGCCATGAAATTGTAGATCTCTCCGTTAAAAATGATGTGATATCGCCCATCGGCTGATGCCATTGGCTGATGCCCGGCAGCTGTTAGATCGAGAATGGCCAGGCGAGTGACGGTAAAACCTGTACCCATCGTTGGAGCGACATAGACGCCCTGATCATCCGGACCGCGATGATGCAAAGCGCTCTGCATCGCGAGCAGCCGGCGTTCCAGCTCATCGCGCTGCAGGTTGGCATTAATTATTCCACCGATACCGCACATTTGTGTCGTTTTGGG
>Ga0193729_1001400_pt1 | contig 12347 bp, 5 predicted proteins | sample U1c2metaG_FD_143036 | JGI IMG/M metagenome (GOLD analysis project Ga0193729, IMG submission 143036) | Soil microbial communities from a riparian zone of the East river system, Colorado, United States - U1c2 | ecosystem: Environmental > Terrestrial > Soil > Riparian zone | place: USA: East River... | reverse complement strand
CAGATGTTCAACGGTATTGCGTTCGGTTTGCTCGGCGAAGAAATAGGCACTGGCGATGTAATCGAAGGTCAGATAATTGAACCCTCCGGCACTGTCGCCAAAGCCCAGGTGGATTCCGGGCTCGATCACGGTAAAGGAATCTGATATCCGATTGAACGAGCTAATGTTAATGTTGTCGTCATAAACCTCCCGCACGGTAACGCCCAGGTTGTAGCGGAAACGGCGGAAATTTTCATTTACCGGATTGACATTGGTCTCAACTTGCACGTCGCGCGATGGACGACTGATGTCTCCAACTGGCAGGGGTGGTTCGGTTCCAGATGTTGGAGTCGTGTCAGCCTGGGTAGTCTGTCCGCAGGTGGCCAAAGGTAAAAGATTCAACGTTCCCAGAAAAAAGGAGGCGGCGAAGGCAAGGTTTTTTCGGTAAAGGATTCTCAAGGGGCAGCGGATGCGGGCGACGATTTTATGGCATTTGCGTGCCGGGAGCAAAGCAAACCGCGCTTGAATAAACGAGGGTGAAATGCGGTTAGCGTCACACGAGAAAGCGGGAGAAGGGTAGAAGGGTAGCGATGACTGGCATTTGGCCCTGTTGGAGCAGCACCCTTGCCAGCGGAGTCACATAAGTCACTGGAATAATGGAGAAATGGAGTGATGGGGGCAGCGCACGCGTCTCGCGTGTTGGTTTCGGCGTCTCGCCGAAATAGTCTTTCCGGGGAGCGCACGCGCCCTCGCGCGCTATTTTCGGCGCCTCGCCGAAATGCTTTTCTATTCAACCAAAGAGAGTCGTTGGCGAGGCGTTAACGACAGCACGCGAGGCGCGTGCGCTCCCCAGAATCGTTCGCGCGGCCACGACGAAAGACGAGCACGATCATGAGTATGAGTCTGAGCAGGAAGGCGTTAACGGGAAACAAACGGCTTGAGGGCATTCCAAGCTTGCCCCCATTCGGCTTTGCGCTCCCAAAGTTCCGCTTCGAGATTTCGGAGGTAATCGGGGTAGCCCTTCATCTCGTGCAGCGCTTGTAATCGCGCCAAGGCTTGCTCGACCCTGTCTTCTTTCGCCAGCGCGAGGCAAAGCGCCGCAGCGGTATCGATGTCGGTAGGATGCAGCCGCGCTTGTAGCTCGAGATCGGCCGTGGTAAGGCCGCCCGGAGCGTCGGGAATCGGGGGTATCGAAGCGAATTGGCGCGTCGTGGCGCAGGCATTCTGATAATCGCCATACTCGGCATAGGCCATGGCGAGTTGTTTCCAGGCAATCGCTCGCCAATCGGATTTCTCACGGAGAGCCTCGATGAGTTCCAGCTTGTCGCCGCTGCGGTACCAGGCTTCGAATAACGTCAGCTTTTCTGCTGCATCGAACGCCTTCAGTTCGGGATCGTCGGCAAGCAGGCGATCCAGTTCCACCCGAAATTCGACGGGGCCGGCGTTCTGGAAGAAAACAAGGAGACACTTTTTGTTGTCGCGTCCGAGCAATCGCCAGCGATCGACTAACTCGGGTTCATCTTTGATTGAACCATAAATGTCTCTATAAAGATTAGGCGCCTGTTGCGGAAAATGACGCAGCATCCTGGCCCAGCTCGCGAACGCTTCATCGATCTCGCCGGCAAGTGCCCAGGTCGCTCCTTCCTTCCACCAGAGCTCAGGCCATTGGGGAAGGAGATACCGGGCGATCGCGAAATCGCGTTTGGCGGGCGTGCGCGAATGCAAAGCGACTTCAGCGAAGGCTCGCTGGTAATAAAGGTTCCATTCGAGTGGCGCGATTCCGAGGGCCCGAGATGCCATATTGCTCGCGGTTTTGTACTCATTCTCATCGAGGGCGTCCGCGATCTGCTTTTGCCAGCGTTCAACCGTAACGTCAGTGGGAAAATTTGCGGATCCGGCGATGGAGAGGAACGAGAAAACTGCACCAAACAGCAGCACAATTCCCGTTACCCGGAATAGAATTGAAACGACACCCGAGAGCTTGAACGGCTGATTGGGGTGCAGGGCCGTTCCCGCGAGCAACAAGGTGGGTAGGATTGCGCCGATGTGGTGCCCGGGAACATCGAAAAAGGCGTGCAGGGCAAATCCGCAGCCGCAAACCATCGCCGCGAAGCGCAATAGTCGATACGTTCCGGGCTTAAAAGGGAAACATCGCCCGAGCCACCAAATAAAAAGAGCCGCGATGAGCAAGGGTGCCAGCCACCCCAGCTCGACCGCCATCCAGAGCCAGTCGCTTTCCGGATGCGCAGCCACATCCTCAGCGACGGAATGGGTTTGCGCAGTACTGAAAACGTAACTGAAGTTAGGCAGACCGACGCCGGTGAGGGGCGCCCTCGTGGTGAGATCGAACGCGTCGCGATAAATGGCGAAGCGCATGTTCGAAGAAGACAGAGGATTAGATTCTTCATTGATGAATCGCATGATGGTTTCGCCGCCATTCCAGACAAAGAGGACAAGCAGCAGAAGGATGCCGGCAGAAGCAATTAGAGGACGACGTTTGTTACCGGATGTAATTAACCAGAAGAGATGCCACGCCACGACGCCCGCGACGACTAGGATGATTCCTGCCCGCGAATAATCGAGGATCAAAGCCCAGCAAATCAGGGACAGGGCAGCAATCCAAATCCACCAATGACGTTGTCGCCTGGCGAACCCATCAAGAGCGAGAGCGTAAACCAGGATGCCACCGATCCCCAACACGTTGCTGGTATGATTTCGGTTAGGAAAAAATCCGAACTCTGGCGTGTGCGGCCAAAAGGGAATTCGTACCTGTAAAAAATTGGCAACCGTGATAGCTGCGGCCAAACCAACGATCAGTAAGGCGATGAATGTCCACGCTTTCTTCCGCGCAGCCAGATTGCAATCGGCTGCCAGCAAATAATAAGCCCAGCCCAAGCCCAGAAGAAATGTAAGGGTCGATTGAAAGGTGAGCCACGGTTGTGCGCTGACCGTGGCTGGCAGTCGAGCTCCAAGTTTTTCCAAGACGCTTCGCCAATCAGAAAGCGGGAACCATCGCGAGGGAAGGAAGGCTACGAGCGCAAGGGCGATCAAAGCAGCGAAGGCGATGTTTGGCAGCCTGCCCAGCGATTGCTTGGGCGGTGCAACCAGAAAAAGTAAACCAGTAGCGGCGGCCAGCGATGCCGCAGCCCATAGTTTGGTGCAGCCCCCCAAAATCGGAGCGAGAGCGGTTAACGCGAGAACAACGTAAAAAGCGAGCGTGGCTGTGCGATTGATACGAAATCGTGAGCGCGTTGTAGGGCCGGGCTCGTCGAAAGGCGACATCTAGCCGATGAGGCTATTACAAACGCTGCCGGCAGCGAATCGATTTTATGCGGGCTTTGCAGCCGGCACCAGGAATACAGGCTTTACGGGCTGCCGGACCTCACGGGTCCCCAGACCTGCATCCTAGCGTATGGATTGCGGCCGCCGGAGCTGCCACCACAGAACCAACCGAAGGTCTCCCACCCGGGCATAAAATTACTAAAAAAAGTTCTCGCCTTTTGCCGGCCAATCCGTTAAAACTGATTTTAATTGTGGAACTGCCATAGGGCTGCGCGCGAAATGCAAAGCCGAGAGGCGGCGAACTCAACCTTTAGATTATATGACGAAATCGCGCTCCTCCCTGGCGAATTCGATACGGATCGTTTTCGCTTCGCTCTTCCTTTTTCTGTTTGGCGCATTGCCCGCCTTCGCCACCGACGGTATTTATACCAAGTTCGGTCTCGACCTTGGCTACGCCGGTCGCATTGGCTACCCGGGGCCGGAGTGGGCAATTTATGTTTACGGCGCCGGCACCGCTAGCTCACGGTTTAACGCGCTGGATATTTCTGCCCCACCGGGGTCAACACCATTTACTGTGGACGGAAATATCGCTGTGGCGGGGGCATACAGCACCATGACCATTTCTGGTCAGACTACGATCAGCGGCGACATTTATCGGAGAACAACCGCAACATTCTCGCATTCGGGCAACGCTTCGAACCCGCCCCAGCACTTCAGCACGGCAATCGATTCGCAGCTGGCGGGTGGGATCACCTCGCTGCAGAACGTGTCGAACACTGCTGCGGGGCTGACGAAGACCGCCGGGTCACCGACCTCGATCAATCTGCAGGGTCAGAATCTCCCACCAATTAGTAACAACCCATTTTCCGGCAAATACGTGATGAACCTCAGTGACTTTGTGCTCGGTGCCGGTTCGACACTTACACTTAACGGCGCTGCGGGGTCGGCCTTTGTTTTAAACATTACGGGTAAGTTCGATATTAGCGGCGGGTCTAAAGTTCTGCTGACCGGTGGCCTGACCGTTTCGGATGTTTTGTTCAACGTCAGAGGCAGCAATTCCACGTTCTCCATCAGCGGCGATTCAGTGTTCAATGGTACGTTGCTGGCTTACAACTCGTCGGGTGCGCAGCGCACATTGAATATCAGCGGCCATAACACTCAGATAAATGGCGAGCTGCTTGCCAACAAAATCAGCCTCCAAAGCGGCGCGCATGTGAAGAAGCCGAAAGAGAAGAGCAAGGAAAAGGACGATGACAACGTCGTCGTAAGTAATTCCACGCTTCCCGTGCGCATACAGTAGATCGACGTAGCGCAGCGCGTACGGGAGTCGAACGCACTTTAGGAATTTCGCATCATTGCGCAATTCTGGCGTAATTGCGTCGGTAAAACTGCGGCAAACTGTCAATCGAAATTGTCCGAATTGGCCTCGCGCCGCGCTAGCGCGCATCCTTAGCCGGTGGCCTCGGACTGCTCGCTCGTTTTCGTCGCGGTCGCTGAATCGTTTCTTCTTCTCGAGCCTCAACTGCACTCGTGAGCCGCTTCCGGCATTGGCGGGTGTATCGTGGCGAGAGCTGGACCTTAATTTTGCAGATTATCGGTTCGGCTTTTTGCTGGACACGGTGCAGGCCATGTACTGGGCAGACCACTTCCCAAATGACAGCCCTGCTTCCCACAAATAGTTGATTCGTATCTAATGTTGATGTCGCGTGGCAGTAAAAGAATTATAATCAATCGGCACCAACACCCCGAATTTTCGCCGCTCACTTTTAGCAATAGGTTTCTTAAGCGGTAAGACGAACGATTTTTTGAGCAACAAACCTTTTTTAACAAGATCTCATCGTCAATTCGAAGCAATCGTGGCATCGTGCGCGTTCGGCAATATTCCTTTAGGTCGTAGCAGATGCGAAGCGACGGCCAGGCTTTCAAGGCTCGCCGCGGGAGGCCAAACAAAAACGGCCGTTCATTGAACGGCCGTGTGGACTTTTGGTTGTGGATTTTCGCAACTAGCTATCCCACAACAGGTTAATTGTGATTTCGTACGACTGTCGGAATTCTACGCATCATGCGGATCATTGGTAGCGGGCCTCCGAGCGGCGACAGCGCGCGAAGCGCTGTCGTAAGAAAAGGTCGCATTTTGCGATAACTATCGCGCTGCAGCGGCAGTGTATCTTGATCGCGATTTACCTATGAAATTAGGCGCAGCGCGTACGGGAGTCGAACCCGTGCACCAGCCTTGAGAGGGCTGTGTCCTAACCACTAGACGAACGCGCCAGAATCGGAGCGTTTAGAATAGCTCGGTGCGCACGGCCGGCAAGCGCCCGATTTTTCGGTAGCGTCCGAAGCAATGCCGTTGGCCCTGCTTGGCGGATAGCCCGCTTCTATTCAATGTTGTCGGAGCCGGCGGCAAAGTTTCGCTTGGCGGCAATTCCATCTTGGGCGGCATGTTGATGAGCTAACAGGTTTAAGCTTCGCGGATCGACCCGCGTTCTTCATCCATCAGTCGTTAGTCAATAGTCACGCGCCGAAGGACTATATCGAAAATTCGGACCTGACATTCAGGTGTTGCATGTGCGGACAGCGGAATGTTAACCGCGTTATTGCGGCAAAGGCGGTTCTGGCGCTCGCAATTTAGGTTTCGGCGAGGCAATCGCGCTCGCTTCCTTCTGTTTTCCTGCCGCGGTAACAGCAGGAGGAGCAGGCGAGGGGCGAACGCGGTTTTGTGCCAGCAACGCCAAATGCTGCGCTTTGTGCGTGTCGATGTAGTTCTTAAGTTCTGGGGAACCTGCTTGCGCGCGCATCCGATCGTAAAACATCGTGTAATAGGCACGCAGTCGGTGGCGCTTTTCTAAGTCCGTCTTTGCCCGGCCTGCGTGGGCCCGCGCCTCCACCAAGTCCGGATCGTTGATAATGCGATTGGAAAGCTCCCGCCATTGCGCATGCAAGCGCGCTTCGTCCGCCGCTTTTCCAAGTGAACTTTGCTTGAACGCTTGATCCAACTCATCAAGAGCAGGAATGCGCGGTCCTGGTCCTTCGGTTGGCGGAGGCGTCGGCGAAATCTGCGGCGTGGCAGTTTCCTGCGGATTGGTTGAACTGGAAACCGCCGCCTGCGCGAAAACAGATCCCGCCATCATTGGCATTGAGGCGGCGACGAGGAAAAATTTCGCGATCATGTTCGAAGTCGGGTAAGCCGAATTAAGCTGTCATTGCGATGCGCGATTTTTTCAAGCTACGCATTTTTTCGCATGCGGCCACTTCAGCCGCATGTCATGCTCCGTTCATCTCGGGGCGTAGCTTAGCTTGGTAGAGCGGTCGCCGCGGCGACAGGTTGCCTTAATCGATTTCACATGCGTTCTGGTGGTGTACGTGATAACCATCACCCATTCATCGGGGCGTAGCTTAGCTTGGTAGAGCGCGTGGTTTGGGACCACGAGGTCGCAGGTTCAAATCCTGTCGCCCCGAAATGTTTTCTATCGCTGTGTTCCACTGTTATGTTTTGCGAAGTCAAAAACCTGGACGCCGCTATGTTGGCTCGTGCGAAAGTCTTCCTCGCCGTCTTCATCGTCACAATACCGTCAGATGAAAGCAACCAAGCACGGCGTTCCCTGGATCCTGATTCACAGCGAAAGTTTCGCAACCCGTCGTGAAGCGGTACAAAGAGAACTTTATTACAAAACCGGACGCGGTCGCGACGATCTCAATGCATTCGTGTAGAGCGGTCGCCGCGGCGACAGGTCGCAGGTTCAAATCCTGTCGCCCCGATTTTCTCTCCTGCAAGTCGGCGCTTGCTGCAAGCGCCGCGGCAACGATTCGGGTAGCGCGCGCGTCTCGTGTGCTGGTTTTCGCGTCTCGCGAAAACGAACTTTAAAAATGACGGATGACAAACCCGGCATGAAGGAGGAATAACCCGATGGTGCGATTCGGACTTTTAGTCATTCCTTCGTCATCCTCATGGCTCATAACCTAGATTCGGCGCCAGGCGTTTTTCTGTTTCCGTAACCGATAGGCCTATGCGCGCGGCATAGTCTTTCACCTGGTCGCGCGCGATTTTTCCCACCCCGAAATATTTCGCTTCCGGATGCGAGAAATAAAGTCCGCTTACACTGGCACCAGGATGCATCGCGAACGATTCCGTGAGTTTGATGCCACAATTTTTTTCTGCCTCGAGTAAGTCAAACAGAGTGCGCTTCTCCGCATGATCAGGACAGGCCGGATAGCCCGCGGCCGGCCGAATACCGCGATATCTTTCGCGAAATAAATCCCCCGCCGCGAGGTTTTCGTTGCGCCCAAATCCCCACGCCTCGCGCGCAAGTTTGTGGGCGTATTCTGCAAACGCTTCCGCCAATCGATCTGCCAGCGCCTTCAACATGATCGCGCTGTAATCATCGTGGTCAGCTTTAAATTTTGCCGCGACTTCGTCCGCGCCAATCCCGGCGGTCACGGCAAAGCCTCCGATGTAATCCTGTAGGGGCGGTCCATGACGGCCGTCCAGTTGAGTTTTGGGCGCAACGTAATCGGCCAGGCAATGATTGAATTGTCCGCTTGGTTTCCTCATTTGCTGTCGCAAGAAATGCAAAGTCGCGAGCCGGGTTGAGCGTGAGTCGGTAAAAAGCTCAACGTCGTCGCCGACCGCATTCGCCGGCCAGAATCCTATGACGCCGCAGGCCTGGATCAGTTTCTCCTCCGCAATTTTCGCGAGCAATCTTTGCGCATCATCAAAAAGCTCACGCGCCTGCTTGCCGAAGGTCGCGTCATCTAAAATTGCCGGGTAACGGCCACGCAATTCCCAAGTATGAAAAAACGGTGACCAATCGATGAAGGGAATGAGCGTCTCCAATGAGATCTGCTGGGGAGCACAGGCTGCTAGCCTGTCTGTCTCGGCAGCTTGCCGAGACGCAGATGTTGCCGGCAAGCTGCCGGCAACTGCAGGCTGGCAGCCTGCGCTCCCCGGATCACTGCAAAACACCTGCACTCCCAGAAACTCTGGCTTTGGCGGCGTGTACTTTTCCCACTCAATCTTCGGTGCATTGGCCCTCGCTTCTCCGATCACGAGGAGGTCGCGCTGGCCGATCTTTGCCGAATGTTCCGCCCGCAATCGCTCATAATCGGCCCGGGTTTCTTGATCGAAAGATTTCGACGAGTTTGGATTGACCAGCTTATTCACTACGCCGACCGCACGCGAGGCATCGAGCACATGCACGGTGCTGGATTGATAATGCGGTGCGATTTTTACCGCGGTATGCGCGCGACTGGTCGTTGCTCCACCGATTAAGAGCGGGACGCGAAAATTCTCGCGTTCCATTTCCTGGGCCACGTGCACCATTTCATCGAGCGAAGGGGTAATGAGACCGCTCAAGCCAACTACGTCTGCGTTCACCGCGCGCGCCGTTTCCAAAATTTTAGCCGCCGGCAACATCACCCCGAGATCGATTACCTCGTAGTTGTTACATTGCAGCACGACGCCAACGATGTTTTTGCCGATGTCATGCACGTCGCCTTTGACCGTGGCCATGACAATGCGCGCCTGCGGTTTCGCGCCCGCCGTTTTTTCCGCTTCCATGAATGGCATCAAGTACGCCACCGCTTTTTTCATGACTCGCGCCGACTTCACCACCTGCGGCAAAAACATTTTGCCGGCGCCGAACAAATCGCCCACCACGCCCATTCCAGCCATGAGTGGCCCTTCGATTACTTGGAGCGGTTTGGGAAATTTGCGGCGCGCTTCTTCGGTATCGGTTTCGATGAAATCGACTACGCCCTGCACTAATGCATGCTTGAGCCGATCCTCCACCGGAGAGGAGCGCCAGGCCTTTTCCTGCACTTGCTCTTTCACTTTCACTTTCACGCGATCAGCGAAATCAACCAGCCGCTCCGTTGCATCGTCGCGACGGTTCAGGAGCACATCTTCCACCCGCTCGCGCAGTTCTGGCTCGATCTCTTCGTAAACCGCAAGCTGACCTGCGTTCACAATTCCCATATCCAGGCCAGCTCGAATCGCGTGATACAGAAATGCTGCGTGCATCGCTTCGCGCACGGCGTTGTTTCCGCGAAAAGAAAACGAAATGTTACTGATGCCGCCGCTCACTCTTGCGGCGGGCAGATTCTTTTTGATCCAGCGCGTCGCTTCAATGAAATCGACGGCATAATTGCGGTGCTCCTCCAGGCCGGTCGCCACGGTAAGAACGTTGGGATCGAAAATGATGTCGCTGGCGGGGAAATCGAGGCGTTGCCTCAGTAACTCGTAAGCCCGCCGGCAGATTTCGATTCTGCGCTCGCGATTATCAGCCTGCCCGCGCTCATCGAAAGCCATCACGATTACGGCTGCGCCATAACGGCGGACCGATCGGGCGTGGTGCAGGAACTCTTCCTCGCCGTTCTTGAGCGAGATCGAATTGACCACGCTTTTCCCCTGGGCGCATTTCAATCCTGCTTCGATCACGCTCCATTTCGAGCTGTCGATCATAATCGGGACGCGCGCGATTTCCGGTTCGCTGCTAACGAGATTTAGGAAGCGCGTCATCGTCGCCTCCGAATCGAGCATCCCTTCGTCGACATTGATGTCGATAATATTTGCTCCATTCGCGACCTGCTGGCGCGCAACTGCGACTGCCCCCTCGAAATCGCCGGCCAGAATCAGTTTCGAAAACTTCGGCGAACCGGTGATATTCGTGCGCTCACCGATGACAGCGAATCCAAAGTCGCGCGTGAGGTTGAGTGGCTCGAGCCCGGAAAGCCGAAGCGAATTTGCGGATTCCGAATCGCGGATCTCAGATTGATGATCAGATCGCGAGCGCGCGTTCTGCGGCAACGCACGCGGCGGAAGCTCACGCGCCTGTTTCGCAAATGCCGCGATGTGCGCGGGCGTTGTTCCGCAACAGCCGCCGACCATGTTTAACCAGCCGTTGCGCACCCACCGCAAGACTTTTGGGGCGAAGGTTTCCGGTGTTTCCGGAAATCCGGTTTCGGAAAGCGGATCGGGAAGTCCGGCATTCGGGTAAGCGCTGACGAAAGTTGGTGCGACCCGTGCGAGCTCTTCGATGAAGGAAGTCATTTCATCAGGCCCGAGGGCACAATTCAATCCCACCATCAGCGGGTTGGCGTGCGCGATGGAGGTGAGAAATGCTTCCAGCGTCTGGCCACTAAGGGTGCGACCGGAACGGTCGGTGATCGTCCCAGAAACGATCAGTGGAATGGGGTTTTTCTCGAACGCTTCCGCAATCGCGAATAACGCCGCCTTGGCATTTAGGGTGTCGAAGACCGTTTCAACGAGTAACAAGTCCACCCCGCCTGCCATTAAGGCATCGATTTGATCGCGATAACTCTGTTTAATTTGATCGAATGTAACGGCGCGAAATCCGGGATCGTTGACATCGGGAGAAAGCGATGCGGTGACGGGGAGGGGACCTAGCGCACCGGCCACGAAACGTTGTTCGCCGGTTTCGTTGCTGACGCGATCGGCCGCTTCTCGCGCCATGCGCGCGGCAGTATTGTTTATTTCGCGGACGGTTTCGCGCAGACCAACGTCACTGACAACGCACTCGAAAAATTCCGGATCTTTTCGCCCATTGTCTGGTTTGCCGTCAAAAAGAAATTCGTGCAGGCCGATCGTGGTGGCGCTGAAAGTATTGGTCTCAATCACATCGGCGCCGGCGCGGAGATATTCTTCGTGGACGTGCTCGACCGCCTCCGGTTTCGTCAGCAGCAAAAGCTCGATCGCACCTTTAAGATCCTTGCCTTTCCAATTGCGAAAGCGCTCGCCGCGATAATCCGCTTCGGTCAGTTTGAGACCCTGCAGGGTCGTGCCCATGGCGCCGTCGAGCACGACAATGCGCTTCTGCAAAAGCGCGGCAAAAGGGTGGGGTGCGTCTGGCATAAAAGGCAAGAAACCAGCTTTCTTGCCGGCTTCAAGGAACAAATTGACGTATCATGATACGTAGATGTGTTCTATTTCCTGCTCGTAATCGTGCTCGAACTTCTTAATCGCCTCGCCCTCCTGAAGATCAGTAGGAATAGGAGTGACTTCCGCCGCCGGTGACGGCGGCAGCTACAACGTCCCCGTCGTCAATTCCCGCAAAAGATTTTCCGGTTTGGGCCAGTTTTTCTTCGAGCCGTTTCGTGCAATCGCAATCGCAGCACGCCCAGGGCTCGGTCCCGTTTTCGTGACGGCAATTGCGCCGCGAATGCGCGTCTTTCACCGACAAGTCATCAAAATACTCTTCCCAATAGGGGCGCTCTTCCTCAAGGGGAGAGTCACAAAAACAAGTTTCCACCCAATGCGCTTCGCCCTTGGCATCCACGCGCGCCATCTGCATGTCGTACAAGTACTCGTCGCCCGCGATTGACCCGCGACCGAGGCTGCGATCTGCGATTGCCTGGGCCAACGCGCCCGCACCTCCGGATTTCACCCGGGCTTTCACCAAATAACGCATTGCAAAATTTACACGCGGCGCAGCCTCCTGTCATGCCGAGCGCAGTCGAGGAATCTCCTAGCCACTCAGATCAGAGATGTCCCGACTTCCGCTCAAGATGACTCCCGCAGCAGAACTATAATCCTGGCTTTTGGATTCGGACCGGGTCGAGGAGTTCTTTACTATTCAGAGATGTCTCGACTTCGCGCGACACGACAACTAGCTGAACCAACATGGAAGCGCTGCGTTTGTTCAAATCGCTCAGCCGCGCACAGCGCAACACTTTCATCGCTTGCTTTCTCGGATGGACCCTGGACGCGCTCGATTTCTTTCTCCTTACTTTTGTCTTTGCCCCGGTTGCACATGATTTCGGGCGAACTATCCCCCAGGTCACCTTCGCCATTACCATCACTCTGATGACGCGCCCGCTCGGTGCCTTCATTTTTGGATGGCTGGGCGATCGATTTGGCCGCCGCGTTCCTCTGATGATCGACATCGTTTTTTATTCGGTCGTCGAATTGCTGACTGCGTTCGCGCCGAATTTCGCGACGTTTCTGTTGTTGCGTGCCTTATTCGGGATCGGGATGGGCGGCGAATGGGGCCTGGGTGCGTCGCTGGCGATGGAATCATTGCCAACACCGGCGCGCGGTTTGTTCTCCGGAATTTTGCAACAAGGCTACG
>Ga0193729_1001397_pt1 | contig 12364 bp, 13 predicted proteins | sample U1c2metaG_FD_143036 | JGI IMG/M metagenome (GOLD analysis project Ga0193729, IMG submission 143036) | Soil microbial communities from a riparian zone of the East river system, Colorado, United States - U1c2 | ecosystem: Environmental > Terrestrial > Soil > Riparian zone | place: USA: East River... | reverse complement strand
GCGAGATTGATTCGTTGGTTGGCAAGTGAGATTTGCGCGGAAGCCGGCAGCCGGAGCTGGGATAGGCGGGAATCAAGTGAATGATTAAATAGATCCAACATCAGGATGCCGAATACTGCGATCGCGAGCAGACCGGCGACGCGCGAAACGGCGTTGTTAATTCCCGATGCGACGCCTACGCGGTTTCCAGGGACGGAGTTCATAACAACGGTAGTCAATGGCGCAACGCTTACTGCCATACCAAGACCAAGCACAGCGACTGCCGGGAAAAACTTACTCCAATAGTGCGCGCCGACCCCTGGAACGACAAAAAGAGCAAAGCCGACCGCGGCGATGATCGGACCGACAACCAGTGGAAGTCTGCCGCCATAGCGTTCCACGAGTCCGCCGGACCAGCGTGATAGAAAAAACACAATCAGAATAAACGGAAGCAACGCACCACCCGCAGCCGTGGCTGTGTAGCCTTGCACCTGGATTAAATTTAACGGCAAGAAAAAAAGCGTGCCGCCAAGCGCGCTATAAAGAAGCAGTGTGAGCAAATTTGCTCCAGTGAAATCCCGCGAACGAAAGAGCGCAAGCGGCAACATTGGATTTTTTGCGCGTGTTTCGACCACCAAGAACACGATTAGAAAAAAAGTGCCCCCAGTCAGCGCCGCGATCACGGCGGGGTGACCGAAATACAGCCGCGAGGATTCGATTAAGCCGTAAATAAGCGATCCAAGACTGATGGTCGCGAGCGTCGCGCCCAGCCAGTCGAGTCGCGCCTTTTGATTTTCATCCCGGCTTTCGGGAACTCGCCATAGGGATATAATCAACACAGCCGCCGCCAACGGTAGATTAATAAAGAACACCGCGCGCCATGATACGTGCTCGATCAACCACCCGCCGAGAACTGGACCGATCGCCGCAGTGATAGCAGTAAAACCGGACCACGTCCCGATCGCATGGCCGCGATCTTGATCACGAAAAGATGCGCTGATGATGGCGAGACTTCCCGGCACCAGGAGAGCGCCGCCAGCGCCTTGCATTGCGCGAGCGAAGATCAATTCACGGACATTACTCGCGAAACCGCACCACGCTGAGGCGAGAGAGAAAATTGCGACGCCAGCGATGAAAATGCGGCGCCGGCCGTAGTAATCTCCCAATGATCCTCCCATGAGCAGCAATGCGGAAAGCAGAAGCGAGTACGATTCGACGACCCATTGAACGTCAATGACAGTTGCACCCAAACTTTGCTGCAAGGCTGGCAGCGCCACGTTAACAGCGGTCCCGTCAATAAACGCCATGCTCGAGCCGAGAATTGTCGCGGCGAGGATCCATGGCCCCGAAGCCCTTGCGCACGGGGCGACTGCAGCCTTCGAATGAATTAGGACTTCATCGCAAGGTTGTTGAACGAAAGCCGCCATCTCGTGTCAGAATGCGTGTCGAACGCAGTTCACATTGACGCTGCGAGTATCTTCGCACTTTCCCAAGCGTAAAATGAAAATCGCGATCTTAATAATTACGCTAGCACCGCTCGCTGTTATCTGTGGCGGCGAACTGATTCCGACCGCGGTTGGCACCAGCTGGCGATACAACATGACAGAAGAAGTCGGCAAAGGTCTCACTGTTCCCAACTCAAAGCCAGATGCTGACGGAAAGATTCGCCTGCCGGTCGTGTATCGCATAGATGGGACCGAGAACATCGATGGGAAGGATCTTTTCAAGTTCGAAATGCACAGGGCGAGCGCGATCACCAACACCGACCTTCTTAGTGTAAATGACCAGGGAATTATTTGCTGGGCGCGGATTAATCTGGATGGCGAACTGGTTAAGTTTAATTCACCGCAGACGATGATCGCCGCCCCGCTTAAGAAAGGTGCTGGCTGGGATTTCAATGGACAGGTCGGCGAATTAAAAGTGCATCAGCACTATGACGTGCTCGGGGAGGAAGATGTCAAAGTGCCAGCTGGCGAATTTCACGCGTTCCATATTCGTGGCGAGCAAACGTCGCCGAGCGCGATGACAATTGATCGCTGGTTCGCAACCGGCATTGGAATGGTAAAGGACGTGACGACAATGAACGCTGCCAAGGGCGATTTGCTCCAGCGCATTTCTCTGGAGTTAGTGGAAGCGCCCAAAATCATGGCTCGGCCCCAAGTGAAATCCGACGCGATCCCGAAGCAGCTTTCGGTGAGTCTTGCAAAGGAGCGGTCCGGCAAAGCGATAACTACTTTTTCATCGAGCACGTCGGAGATCTACGCGCGCTGGCAGGGACGTCGGTTGCGACAAGGCGCAAAGGTGAAGGCTGTGTGGATCGCGGAGAACATCGGCGAAGATTTCCCTCAGGATTACAAGGTGGATGAAGCCTCTGCCGTCACTGAAACCCCGAGTGCGCACGGCGCGTTTACGCTGACGCGACCGCAAGATGGTTGGGCGCCCGGCGATTATCGCGTGGAATTCTACGTCGACGACGTCCTGGTGAATGCGGTCAAACTAAAGATTGTAGAATGACGGCTGCCCGACGTGATTCGTCACACGGTTACATCGTTACATCGAAGTGACTGGCAGCTCATTTTCCTGAATCCAATGCCGGTTGTGGCAGCATCATAATCGGAGGAGGCGAAATTTGCATGAAGAAGATTACGATTGTTTTTCTAGGGGCGTGTGTCGTTCTGGCGGCTGGCTGCCACTTGGCAGGAATTCGAGGCAACGGCCACATTAAGACGGATGAACGCCCGGTCGGTCCGTTCGCCAATATCGATGTGAGAGGCGCTTTCACAATCGAGTGGCAAAGCGGAGCGCCCAGCCTCCGTATCACGACGGACGAAAATCTGCTGGGATACATCGATAGCAACGTTTCCGGCGACACACTTTACTTGCACACACGCGAGCAGATCCGCCCGACGCATGGAGTTAAAGTGTTTATTTCAAGCCCGACGCGCACAGGAGCCAGAATCAGCGGTGCGGTAAAGCTTGTTGCAAAGCAGTTGACCGGCTCACGATTTGCATTGGAATCGAGGGGCGCGTGCCAAGTCTCACTCGATGGAAATATTGACGAACTGCTCGCGGATATGACTGGCGCAAGCGAGTTAACAGCCAATTCGTTGCAAACCAAAACTACTGAACTCTCGACTACCGGCGCAGGTGACGCGGAGATCGCTGTCGCACAGACCCTGAAAGTGGTCATCACTGGCGCCGGCAAGGTGAAGTACTCCGGCAACCCTGGGACCGTTGAGAAACACATCAGCGGCGCCGGGTCTATTCGCAAAAAAGACTAGCCGTGAAATGATTGTAGGGGCGTTCGCCGCGGCGAACGCCCAAGTGACCAGGTGCTTGACACAAGCACCTCTACAATGATTCTCAGCAGCGGCAGTAAAATATTTGACGCAGGATGTAAGATGTTGGAAACGGGAGGAACCAGATTAATGATTCGCAGACTATTTTTCATTTTTGCATTTCTCCTGCTGGTCCACGCCGCCACGGCTAGAGACGAGAGATCAATTAAAGACCTGAGTAAAGCGCTGGCCGGGCTCGCGCGTGACGTCGATCCGGCCGAAGCCGAGCTAGTGTCAGTGACAGCGCACACCACTGCGCGCAAGCTCGCAAAAGACTACCGAGTTGTTCTGAACCCCGAGTTTACCGTATTCCTGGTCAATGTCGGCATGCGAAAACGCGGCTGGTGCGGGCATTGGGCGCAGGACATCGGCGCGCGCCTGAAAGAGCTCAAACTCAAGACGCTCGTGCTTCACTGGGGCGTTGCTTTCGATCACACATCAAGCGAGAACAATTGCCTCGTAGTGACCGCGCGTAATCAGCCTTTCCAGGACGGGATCATCATCGACGGCTGGCGCAGGGCCGGCCGATTGTTCTGGTGCCCAGTGATAAAAGACCACGAATACGAAGCGGAACAGCACTACGGTCATTCAGGCATTACCATGTGGAGAGAAAACATGCAGTGGAGCGCCTGGCTGCAGGATAAGGATGAAACTGAGGAAAAGCCGAAAGAAGCCACGGCCTCGCGCCGAGCTGCTTCACCTGCGGACTCACCCCGAGCTGCTTCACCTGCGGACCTTGCGGATCCGCCCTCCGAGCTACAAGTCAGGGATTCCGATGCTCGAGCGCAACGCTGAACGGGTGCAACTCTGCCGTCATTAGCCCGCCTGCAACCGCGGGATCTTCTTCCATAAATTTTCGAGCCGCGGCTTCGTCTTTCGCTTGGAATATTGCGATGCCAAAAGTTTTGTCGCCCGGCTCGGACGTCCTTCCAGCAAGAATCAGCTGTCCGCTTTTGATTGCGTCTTGGAATCGAACAAAATGGCGCTGCAACGCATCCTTGTCTTGCGCGGTCCAATTCGCGTCGGCATACAAACGAGGTACGAGGCGCAGGACGTAGATGAATTGCCTGGGTTTTTCGACCTGTGATTCCTGCGCCGGCAACGCCTGAACGAGCATCAAGACGCCGGCCATCGCGATAACAAAGGAAAACTTCATTTAGCGATGATTTACTAAATGGATCGACGCCGCCAGCCCAGTTTTTTCCTGCTTTCCTGGTTTCCTGATTCGTAGATTGATTCGCGCACTCCCGCGCGCTCTCCGCTTCCCAAGCGGCTTGGCAGTCTACCCGGCGGCGTCCCCGCTCGCCGTGTTCTTACGTTCATGATTAACTCTGAACGTGGCGAAGTTTGTTCTAATCGGTTCCGGACTCGCAGGTGGATTGCTCGCGGCATATTTGGGACGGCGCGGATACGAGGTCGATCTTTACGAGCGGCGCGCTGATCCACGCGAAGGCAACATCGTCGGAGGGCGTTCAATTAACCTGGCAATTTCGACCCGGGGCATTGATGCACTCGAACAGATCGGGATCGCTGATGAAGCATTGCGCCACGCGATCCCGATGCGCGGCCGGATGATTCACGATAGATCCGGCGCACTGCATTTCAGCCCGTACGATGTCGATCCGAAAAACTGTATCAACTCAATCGGACGCGGCGCGCTCAATACGGCTGTTATCGAAGCAGCACAGCGATATCCAAATGTGCGCGTCTACTTCAATCACAAATGCACTGATGTCGATCTCGACTCTGCGACCGCCCATTTGGAAACTTCTTTCGTAGCGGCAGGCTCGCCACAGGACGAGTCCGTCCGAATGGCGGACGTGTCGGCTGCGAAGACGTGTCGGCTGCGAACTCCGAGAATCAAATCATCTCCGCACACGGTGACGCAGTGATCGGCGTTGATGGGGCGTTCTCCGCGGTGCGTCAATCAATGCAGATGCAGATCAGCGGTTTTGAATACGACGAGAGTTATCTTGCGCATGGCTACAAAGAATTGACGATCCCGCCTGCGCCGGATGGTTCGTGGCGCATGGAAAAGAACGCGCTCCACATCTGGCCACGGAAAAGTTTTATGATGATCGCGCTGCCGAATCCCGACAGCTCGTTCACGTGCACGCTCTTTTGGGAATTCGAAGGGCAGCGGAGTTTCGCTACCACAAAGACCGACGACGATGTGCGCCGATTCTTCGAAGAGGAATTCCCCGATGCTGTGCCGCTGATGCCGACACTTCTCGACGATTTCAAGAACAATCCAACCGGATCACTCGTGACCATCCGCTGCGCACCTTGGTTTTACCGAGATAAGGTTTGCCTGGTCGGCGACGCCGCGCACGCGGTCGTCCCGTTTTATGGGCAGGGGATGAACGCTGCCTTCGAGGATTGTGTAGTGCTCGATGAGTGCCTGGAAAAATTTCCAGACAACCGCGAGCGCGCGTTCGCTGAATATTTTTCCCGCCGGAAAGTAAACGCCGACGCTCTTGCCGATCTTGCGATCGGCAATTTCATCGAGATGCGCGACAAAACCGCGTCGAAAACGTTCCGCGCAAAAAAGAAGCTCGATCATCTGCTCGAAGCCGCGCTCCCCGGAATTTATCTACCGCTTTATACAATGGTCACCTTTACACGGATTCCGTATGCGCAAGCGGCGCGGCGCGCGAAACGTCAGGATCGCATGCTCTATGTAACCCTGATTGCTGCTGGGATTATCATCGTTTCCTTGCTAGTTCATCTCATCGCGCGTTGAATAATTCCAGCAGGCCGCAGTGTTGATCGCATCGTAAGCAGCTACGATGCACAAACTTCATCGGAGTTCGCGGCAAAATGGTGTTGATAATGCACAACGACGCTTTGATTTTGCCCGCCACTTGGTCTAGTCCCAATGATGAATCGATTTTCACAATTTTGTGCGCTCGCCGCGACCCTTGCAGCCTTGAGCGGCTGCGGCACCGTGAACGACCTCGTCACGTCCCACCTGCCGGAGAGGCATTCCGGCCGGCCATCTATCGTCGTGAGCTTGCGGGAGCAAGAAGCCTATCTCTATCGCGGAGGGTATAGAACCGCGGAGTCCCGGATATCTAGCGGTCGAGAAGGATACCGCACACCGGTTGGTCGATTCCAGGTCACCCGCAAAGACGAAGATCATCGCTCCAGCATCTATGGCGACTACGTTGATGCATCGGGCAAAGTCGTGAAGGCCAACGTCGATATCAGGCGTGACCGAAAACCGCCGCACTCGCATTTCGTGGGTGCGCCGATGCCCTACTTTCTCGAATTCTCTCCGGGTTACGGATTGCATCAGGGTTATCTGCCCGGTGTGCCCGCATCACACGGATGCATCAGGATGCCCTATTGGAAAGCACGCCAGTTTTATAACATTGCCCACATCGGGACACCGGTACTGGTGAAACCGTAGCGACTCGTCACGCCGTAGCTTCACCTGTAGGCGAAAGCCGTTTGCACGCGCATCCCCTACGCTAAAGCCGCGCGTCGCGCGCGCCTCCAAGATCGGATCGTTTACGCCAGCCTGATCGCTATCGCGGCGTTCTTGATTGGGATCCTTGTTCGGTTTGCAGGTTGATCAAAAGCCGGAGGGCGTCGGCGATGGATTGGTGAAGCTTTGTTCCCCTCCTCTTCCTCCTCGATGTCCGCCGTGATGATGTGGACGCTCATCGGAAGCATCGGAGCCGTCATTTGCGCAGCCGGCGGCAAGTAATGCACAGGCAAAAAGAAGCAGCCAGACTCTTTCTTTGCGGAAAGCGAACAAAAGAGTTCGGTACATAATTGACATGACCGTTTTCCCCGCGGGACGGTTACGCAATTTTTTCGCGCGCCCAGATCGTTGCGATTGCAGCATCGGAGTCTAGACTCCCGTCCGTGAGTGCCGATCTCGCGCAGCTTGCCGCCGACCGTTACGAAATTGCCGACGCGTTGCATCGCTTCGCGTTCGGCCTTGATCATGGCGACGCGGATTCGCTGGCCTCGACGCTCATGGAAGATTGCGTTCTCGATTTTCGACCAGCCGGCAGGAAACTCGGGCTTGATTTTCCGAAGTTGACCGGCAGGCAGGCGATCGTTGACGCGCTGATTCCGCTACTCGGTCCGCTCGATACCAGTCACACGATCAGCAATCTTCAAATCGAGATCGGCGACGATTCGGCTACACTCTATGGATATGTGCTGGCGCAACATTTCATGCCGCGGCAAGGACCGAAGCCGGGCGCCGAAAACGCGCTCCTGATGAATCGGTACGATTGCGAACTGACGCGCGACCGTGAGAAATGGCGTTTCAAACGCATGGTGATCGACAACGCGTGGGCGCAAGGCAACCCGGAGATCATCAACGCGCTGGCAGTGCACCGGCTGCTCAGCGCGAAATCGAAACCGCCGAAATAGCCCGGTCTCTTCTCATCACGCCCGGTACTTGCAATTCGCGTAAGCAGGACTAACAAAACCCATATTATGAGCGACACATACGTTCCACTGATCAGTTCCGGCGTTGCCGGGCCACTCGGTGTTCTCCACCTCCCGCGGCTTTGGCAGAAAGTCTCTCTGGAGGAGAAGAATAACCTTGCTCCTGGCTATCCTGGCGTTGGCAAGGGTTTCGATGCGATGACGCTCGCCGCGCTCGGACTCGAAGAGCAAGCCGTGAGAGATTACATCAAACGAAACAAGCCGACCTATCCCCAATTTGAGACATGGGTGAAGAAGAATGCGAAATCACTAAATCGCGACGCGATCGAAAAACACAACGCTGCAGTGCGCGGTTACAATCACGACGACGAAACACGGAAAGGTATTCTGAACACGTGCAGCATCGCCGATGATGCTTCTGCCCCGAAAGACGCGGTGAATCTGAATAATCTCGACGACTGGTACGAGTTTCATCGAGCGGTGCTGGCGTAGGGGAGCGCACGCGCCCTCGCGTGCTGGCGATGGCGCCCTCGCCATCGCGAACTTGGAATCAATCCCGGAAGGAGAAAGTGCCGGTTAAACTGCCGTGTGTCTTTTGGTCCGCATGTTGATCTTCAAATCTGGATCGGGGACAACCCTCGGATGTTCCGTGCCGAATGCTCAGGTTGCTTTACTCTTGATCGTAATCGAACCGTCGAAAAAGGTCGTCTCGGCGAGGGCGCCGAGACCAGCGCGCGAGGCGCGCGCGCTCCCCAGATTGACGCGGATGCGTCGGTCGTGGAGTTTTGAAAATGTTAGCGACGCAAAGAAAAGCAGCTCCCGCATTCCGCAAGACAGCTGAAACTTTTGCGGCCGAAGCGAAAGCTTTAGCGCAACAATACTTCGTTTCGCCCGAAGTGTTCGCAGAAGAGCAAGACAGAATTTTCTCGAAACAATGGGTATTGGTGGGGCATCAGAGGCAGCTTGCAGAAGCGGGCGACTATTTTGTGGCGGTGGTCGCGAGCGAATCATTGATCATCGTTCGTGATAAAGGCGGAGAACTGCATGGCTTTTACAACGTGTGCCGTCACCGTGGCACCCGGCTTCGCGAAGACAGAAACGGACATTTGTCCGCGATTCAGTGTCCATATCACGCATGGACGTACGCACTCGATGGCCGATTGATCGGGGCGCCGCACATGGATGACGTGCCGGGATTCGATAAGTCGGATTATCCGTTGCATCGAGTGAACCTCGCAGTTTGGGAAGGATTCATTTTTGTGAACCTGGCGGAGGCAGGTTCGCTCCCCTCAAGTTGTATCTCGGCTACTTCCCGCAGCGCTCGACCGCTACCTCGCGGCGGCACCGGCCATGTCGCTGTTCCCGACAGCTCCATTCTCTCCCATTCCCACTCCTCTGCCCTCACTGGCGCTTCGCGTCCGTCTCTCCCAGCGGGAAAGGAAAGGGACAGGCGGAAGCCAGACGGATTCGTTTCGCTGGAAGATTGGTTCGCGCCATTGCAGGGAAAATTTTCGCACTGGAACATGTCCATATTGCAACCGGCGAAACGGATCGAGTACGACGTGTGCGCGAACTGGAAGTTGATGTTCGAAAATTATTCGGAGTGCTATCACTGCCCCGGTGTGCATCCGCAGTTGCAGAAAGTTTCGCCATACGATTCGGCGGAGAACGATTTGCGCGAAGGACCGTTCCTCGGCGGATTCATGAAGATCAATTTGGGCAAGAGCCTGACCATGAGCGGGAACGCGTGCGCCGCGTTCGTCGGCAAGATCGAGAACCTTCAGCAAGTTTTCTATTATTCGATCTTCCCGAACATGCTGCTCAGCCTGCATCCCGAATATGTGATGGTGCATCAACTGTGGCCGCAATCGCCCGAGCGCACGTTGATCGTGTGCGACTGGCTTTTTCATCCGGACGCGTTCGGCCGAAAAGATTTTCGGCCGGAGGACGCGATTGAGTTCTGGGACATGACTAACAAACAGGACTGGCACGTGTGCGAGCTCAGTCAGCAAGGTATCGCGTCGCGTGCCTATGAGCCAGGGCCATACTCGGCGCGGGAAAGTATTCCGGCGGCGTGGGACGAGTACTACCTGCGGCGGATGAAAACGTAGTGGCAGGCGCAGGACTGCGCTATCATCTGTCGCTCTCTTTTCGCCGCGTGAATCGTTAAATCGTTGAAACGTTGAAGCGTTGAAGCGAGCATGCTCCCATGCCGCCGCTGACGTACGCCAGCTATCTCGATCTGGAGAAACTGCTTTCGCTTCAGAAACCGCGTTCCAGTCCGCCGGAGCACGATGAAACGCTCTTCATCATTATCCATCAAACGTACGAGCTCTGGTTTAAGCAGATGCTGCACGAGCTTGAGAAGATAAAGCGTAACTTTTCCGCAGGCGATCTTTTCGGCGCCATTCACACATTCAAGCGCGTGCGCACAATCATGAAGGTGCTTGTGGCGCAAGTGGACATTTTGGAAACAATGACGCCGTCATCATTCTCAAGTTTTCGTGATCGTCTGGAAACCGCGTCCGGTTTCCAATCAGTCCAGTTTAGGGAGATTGAATTTGCGCTCGGATACAAACGCGAATCCACAGTTAAATATCTGAAGCCGGATTTTCCGGGGTACGATCGGCTGCAAAAATTGCTTCACGAACGCAGTGTGGTCGATCACTTCTACGACTTTCTCGCGACGCGTGGAGCACAGATTCCGGCCGACTTGATGAATCGAGATTTCACTCAACCAAATGGACCAGATGAGCGTGTGCAGAAGCAAATCCTTCGCCTGTACACGGAGTCGCCGGAATCCTCGATCCTGTTTGAATTGATGACCGATTTCGATGAAGGGTTGCAGGAGTGGCGTTATCGGCACATCAAATTGGTCGAGCGCACGATCGGCGCGAAGAAAGGCACCGGCGGCTCACCGGGCGTGCCATTTGCCGTTTCTGAAAGAATCGCTGTTCAGGCCGGTCTTTCATGATTTGTGGGCGATCCGGCATGAACTGTAACGCGAAAGGCGAACCGTTGAAGCGTTGAAGGACAAAGCCATTGTCATTCTGAGCGAAGCGAAGCTGCAACGCGGTGGACGAAGTCCGCGAGGCCAGGCTTTCAATCTCGGATTGTTTCTTGGGCTAGCACTGAAATGGCCACAAACAGAGATGTTTCGCTCCGCTCAACATGACAGGATGAGCCGCTGAACGCTTTAACGCTTCAACGAATCATGCTCCATACCAAGAAATTCGCGCGCTGTTTCGGAACAGTAGCTGCGCTTTCTGTTCGGCGGAAAGTTTCATCAACTCAATGAGCTCGCCCGGCTTCGTTTCACCAAGCGGGAAGGGATAATAGGAACCGAGCCCGACCCGTTGCGCTCCAATTAATTCGGCAGCAACGTTAGCGCCTCGGGATCGTGGGCTGACGAACGGGCACGGCAGCATTACCGCACGGCGCCTCGTCCGGGAGTTTAGTCCTTGGTTGTCCTACTCTCACCTTGTCGGCCAAATAGATCTCGCTAATTTTTTCCGCGATCCACTCAGGCTCCAACTCGCTCACGTTAGCAAGCACAACGACTGTAAAATGCTCGCTTGGGAAGCGGAGGATATAAGTGCGGAAACCCACCCACCATCCATCGTGAAACATCGCGTCAAGACCAAGGACCTCGCCCAACCACCAACCAAATCCATATTCTGTAGGGCGGCCGTCGTTCAATCTTCCCGGCGTAATGCCTTCCTTAAACGTGGCGGCCTTCACAAGCTGCTCGGTGTAGAGGGCCTGGTCCCATTTGTACATGTCCTCTACAGTCGTAAAAATGTTATCTTCCCCGTAGATTCGGTTCAACGGGGTGTAGTCGATGTCCTTGTAAACACCTTTGTCCCGCTTATAACTTGTCGCCACATTTAAGAGTTTCGGTCGCGTGTCGTCATCGAGAACGGATCTTTTCATTCCGAGCTGCCGAAAGATATTCTCTTCAAAGAATTGACCCAATGATTGACCGGAAACTTTCTCTACTATTTGGCCGAGAATAACATATCCGGAGTTACTGTATTGGTACTTTGCGCCGGGAGTGAAACAAAGTTCTTTCACCTGAGCTAATAAGTTCAGCGTTTCTTTTGAGGTCGGCTCGAAACTGTTTGGCTTGGTTTTCGACGATCTCGGCCAGTCATGATCGACCCTCGCATCTTGAGGCCAGAGGTCGTCGGATTCGGGGAAGCCGGCGGTGTGGTTGAGCAGATGCCTGACCGTTACCGTCTGGGCATAAGGAGGGAATTCCGGAAAGAACTTGGAGAGAGGATCGCCGTATTTTAGTTGCCCTCGATCCTCGAGAATCATCACGGCCATCGCGGTAAACTGTTTCGTAAGCGAAGCGAGACGAAAAGCGGTGTCGGGCGTTATCCGCCGCTTCGTCTCCAGATCAGCCAGGCCGTAACCTTTTTTAAGCAAAACTTTCCCGCGTTGAATGACGATCACTACGGCACCTGGTGTGCGACTTTTGTTCCAACGCGCAAAAAGCGCATCCACCTTCTGTTCGTTCGCGTTGTCTTTATTCTCGCCGGGCGGGAAAGATTCGCCGAGAGAAGGCGATAAAGCCGACTGAGCCAGTGCGACCGATAGAACTGTAGTTGATAGAATCGCTTTCATATCATTTC
>Ga0193729_1001396_pt1 | contig 12365 bp, 10 predicted proteins | sample U1c2metaG_FD_143036 | JGI IMG/M metagenome (GOLD analysis project Ga0193729, IMG submission 143036) | Soil microbial communities from a riparian zone of the East river system, Colorado, United States - U1c2 | ecosystem: Environmental > Terrestrial > Soil > Riparian zone | place: USA: East River... | reverse complement strand
GAAAAGTACTATGAACGTCCGCTTGCCATTTATCGCAAGCTGTTGGGTCCCCGACATCCATGGGTGGCTTACGCTCTCGACATGCGCGCCGCCCTTGACGTTACGTTGGGCCAGCCGTTGGAGGCGGAAAAACGCTACGATGAAGCGATTGAGATCGTGGCGGCAGCCTATGGCGAGAATAGTCCGGTCTTGAACGGGCTCCTCAACAACAAGGCAACGCTGCTCCTGCAGCTGGGACGCGTCCAGGAGGCGGAGCGATACTTCAAGCGCGCCGTCGAACTGCTTCGCGCGGGCGCAGGGAAGGAAACCTGGGCATTGGCCGTCGTGCTTTTCAATCTTGGCCAGCTATACGAGAACACGGGGCGAACCGAAGAGGCCGAGCGTCTGGGGAAGGAGGCCGTGGCCATCGCCAACAAGATATTCGGTCCCGATCACGCCCCGCCCTTTTTCCCAGCCGCGACGTTGCCGCCGCCAGCCCAGGAAATCTGACGTTGAAAGAACAGGCTTGGGTAAGTCCGAGGGGCCAAGCCGTTCAAATCATTGACGGATTTCCGTCGCATTCCCCTCAAGCCAAGGGTTGACGGATACCGTCCAGGTCCCTATTTTCCGCCCGCATTCGGAATTCCCCCCGGCCCGGCCGGGGCTTTTTGTTGAGAAGAACCATGAAGATCCGCCATTCGCTCAAGTCCGTGAAGGCCCGCCACAAGGACAGCCGCATCGTGCGCCGCAAAGGCCGCGTCTACGTCATCAACAAGACCAACCCGCGCTTCAAGGCCCGCCAGGGCTAAGGCGCGGGTCGCGTCTTTGCGATCCAGGCGGCGGAGGCCCTCGGCTTCCGCCGCTTTTTTATTTGGCGTATGAGCGAGGCATGCAAATGCCGCCGCTCGATCCTGCCATTCTCGCCCGCCGGTCCGAGATCGTGGCCGCCTTGCGCGCCATCGTGCCGGGCGAGAGTGTCATAGACGATCTCGACGGCATGCGGCCCTACGAGTGCGACGCGCTGTCGGCCTATCGTCAGATGCCGCTCGTGGTCGTGCTGCCCGAGAGCGTCGGTCAGGTCTCTGCCATCCTGCGCTACTGCCAGGACAACAAGGTCAAGGTCGTGCCGCGCGGTGCCGGCACCTCGCTGTCGGGCGGCTCCATGCCGGTCGGCGACGCCATCCTGCTGGGCCTCGGCAAGTTCAACCGCGTGCTCGAGATCGACTACGCCAACCGCTGCGCGCGGGTGCAGCCCGGCGTCACCAACCTCGGCATCTCCAAGGCGGTCGAACATGAGGGCTTCTACTACGCGCCTGATCCCAGCTCGCAGATCGCCTGCTCGATCGGCGGCAACGTGGCGGAGAATTCCGGCGGCGTGCATTGCCTGAAATACGGCCTCACCACCAACAACCTTTTAGGCATCGAAATGGTGCTGATGACCGGCGAGGCCGTGCGGCTGGGCGGCAAGCATCTCGACTCGGAAGGCTACGACCTGATGGGCCTGATGACCGGCTCCGAAGGGCTTTTGGGCGTCGTCACCGAGGTGACGGTGCGGCTGCTGTGCAAGCCCTCGACGGCGCGCGCCGTGCTGCTGGGCTTCCCGACCGAGGCGGGCGCCGCCGAATGCGTCGCGGCCGTCATCGCCTCGGGCATCATCCCGGGTGGCATGGAGATGATGGACAAAGACGCCGTGAAATGCGCCGAGGCCTATGTCGGCGCGGGCTATCCCATGGACGCCGAGGCCCTGCTGATCGTCGAGCTCGACGGCCCCTCGATCGAGGTCGACTACCTCGTGGAACGCGTGGCGGAGATCGCCCGTGACCGCGGCGCCACGACGGTGCGGGTGAGCCGCGACGAGCAGGAGAGGGTGCTGTTCTGGGCTGGCCGCAAGGCTGCGTTCCCCGCGGTCGGCCAGATCACGCCCGACTACATGTGCCTCGACGGCTCGGTGCCGCGCGGCAAGCTGGTCGAGGTGCTGGCCGAGATGCGGCAGATGTCGAAGAAGCATCGCCTGCGCGTGGTCAACGTCTTCCATGCCGGCGACGGCAATCTGCACCCGCTGATCCTGTTCGATGCCAACGACCCCGGCGAGCTGCGGCGCGCCGAGGAATTCGGCGCCGACATTCTGCGGCTTTGCGTGGAGGTGGGCGGCGTGCTGACCGGCGAGCACGGCGTCGGCATCGAGAAGCGCGACCTGATGGGCGTGCAGTTCACCGAGATCGACCTCGATCAGCAGATGCGCGTGAAATGCGCCTTCGATCCCGACCACTTGCTCAATCCCGGCAAGGTCTTCCCCCAACTCCGCCGCTGCGCCGAGCTCGGCCGCGTGGTCGTGCACCACAACAAGCTGCCATTCCCCGATATTCCGCGATTTTAGAGATCAACCGGCGTGCCAAATGCCGGGCCGAGAACGGCGAATCCACCCTCTGGATAAGCGACGGGCGCCACTTCCATGAAGAAGCGCTCGAATGAGGCGGCAAGCGCATGACTGCGCATCGTTCGAACGATGGCGATGTCCTGGCCAAAGCGCCCGGCGCTGGGCACGCTAAGCGCGCGCAGCCGTTCGGGAAAGGCGTGGGCATAGAAATTCGCGAGATGGCTGAAGATCAGCCCGCCGTCCGCGAGATCGTTGATCAGTGCATAGGGCACGTCCCGGTGCTGGATGCCGAGCCGTCCGGCAAATGTCACCACTTCGTGGTCGAACAGCTGCGCTGTCGCCGTCTCGCCAAGCTGCGCCGTCAAGGTCGCGCGATATTGCTGGCGTGCGCCGGGCTCGCTCGGGCTAGCTACGATGAGCCGTTTGATGTTCCGGGAGAACTGGTCGACGTCGCCGACGCCGGCCACCGTCTTCGACACGAGCATTCCCATCCCGAGCGTATGCGCAAAGATCCGCGCCTGTCCTTCGACGACGCCGGCCGCACGGAGCTGACGCAGGGGCGCCAGGCCGGCCATCACGAGGTCGGGGAATACCGGCTTGTCGGGGCCGATCGGCAGGACGGCATTGCCCAGGGAGATGCCACCCTCGGTCAACATACCCACGACCATGGGCTGCGGCAGGGTGACGACCAGGATCTGGGCAGCGTCGACCTCGCAGGCATGGTTGGCGCGGCACCATTCCGGGAAGTGTTGCAGAACCAGCGGCAGCAGCACCGGATAGTGATTGCCTTCGGTGAAGATCGTAAGCTGGGCGCTGCCGTCGATCGGACCGACGAAATCCGGCACCGTGTCAGTGAAGCCGTCGAACCGCAGCAAGTTGCGCACTGGCCCGAAGGCGGGCCACGGCACATTCTGAGCCTTGACGGATACGCAGGCCAGGGCGGTCAGCAGAATCAGCGGTGGAGCAAGCAAACCTCTCATACGCATGAGCGTCCTCCAGGCGTGAAACTTCCTCATCTCAACATGCTTCGCGGCTGCTATCGTATGACAGATTTATGAGTTTGGACCCCAGGAGCATGGCGGGCAGGATCAAGCCGCGCGAGGCGAAGGAGCTGCGGCAGGCGGTCGAGTGGGCGCTGAACGACGGCGTCACGCTCGACGTGCGGGGCCAGGGCAGCAAGCTCGCCTTGGGCAAGCCCATGCGCTGTGACCAGGTGCTCGACCTCTCGGGCCTCTCGGGCGTCGTCGATTACGCGCCGGAGGAACTGGTCGTCACCCTGCGGGCCGGGACGCCCCTCAGCGAGGTCGAGGCCTTGCTGGCACAGCGTAACCAGATGCTGGCCTTCGAGCCGCCCGATCTTGGCCCGCTGCTCGGTCTCGAGGCGGGGCAGGGTACGCTGGTCGGCGCGGTGATGGGCAACCTCGCGGGCTCGCGCCGGGTGTCGGCGGGCGCGGCGCGCGATCACCTGTTGGGTTTCAGCGGCGTCAACGGCCGCGGCGAGGCCTTCAAGTCGGGCGGCAAGGTGATGAAGAACGTCACCGGCTACGACCTTTCCAAGCTTCTGGCCGGCTCGTGGGGCAGCTTGGCCGTGCTCGACGAGGTCTCGGTGAAAGTCCTGCCCGCGCCCGACCAGACACGCACGCTGTTGCTGCTCGGCCTTGCGGACGACGCGGCCGTGAAGGTCATGTGTGCCGCCCTGGGCAGCTCGCACGACGTTTCTGGTGCGGCGCATGTCGGCGACCGCACGGCGCTTCGCATCGAAGGTGTTGCGCCTTCGGTCGAGGCGCGGCTGAAGGGGCTGCGAGAATTGCTGAGCGCGTCGGGCGCAAAAATGGAAGAGCTCAGCACCCTCGAAAGCCGCGCCTTCTGGCGCGAGGTGCGCGACGTGGTGCCGCTCAAGGCGGCGGACGATGCGGTGGTGTGGAAGATCTCCTGCCCGCCGACGGAGGGGCCGAGCGTCGTCAGCCGCATCAAGGCAAAACATCCCGCCGCCGAGGCATTTTACGACTGGTCGGGCGGCCTGATCTGGCTCGCCTTGCCGCCGAGCGCCGATGCCGACCACGAAATCGTGCGCGGTGCCCTGGGCCCCGCTGGCGGTCACGCGACGCTCATGCGTGCGCCGGAGGCCGTTCGTGCCGCCGTTCCGGTATTCCAGCCCCAGCCTCTGCCGCTGGCTGCGCTCGCCAGCCGCGTGAAGGAAAGCTTCGATCCCAAGCGCCTCTTCAATCCGGGGCGGATGGGTTAGCGATGGCCCTCGTCATCCCGACTCGCGCGGATCATATCCGCGCCGGAGCGCCCCAGGCGCGAAGTGGAGGGACCTGCTCATGCATTCGAGAGAAGACTAGGTCCCTCCGCTTCGCCTCGCTACGCTCGGCTTCGGTCGGGATGACGGCAGGGGTGGCAGCCTCGGTTGGGGTGAACTCGCGCAACTTAGTGTCGAAGGTATGCAGACCAACTTCACTTTAGCCCAGCTCGCCGATCCGGAGACCGCGCGCAGCGAGCATATCCTGCGCAAGTGCGTGCATTGCGGCTTCTGCACCGCGACCTGCCCGACCTTCGTGCTGCTGGGCGACGAGCGCGACAGCCCGCGCGGCCGCATCTACTTTATCAAGGCGATGCTGGAGGGCGATCGCGCGCCGAGCGAGTCCGAAGTCAGGCACGTCGACCGTTGCCTGTCGTGCCTGTCCTGCATGACGACCTGCCCGTCGGGCGTGAATTACATGCACCTCGTCGATCACGGCCGGCATCACATCGAGACGCGCTACACGCGCGCTTTGTCCGACCGCTTCCTGCGCGGCGTGCTCGCCTGGCTGATGCCGCGGCCGGGGGTGTTCCGCTGGGCCATGGTGCTGGGCCGGCTCGCCAAGCCGCTGGCGATGCTGCTGCCATCCGCCAGCGCGGATCCCGGCGGCGCCACCTTCCTGCGCCGGCTGAAAGCGATGCTCGAGGCGGTGCCGGACCGGCTCGCCAGACCCTCGCCGGTCGATCGGCCGCAGACCTTCCCTGCAGCAGGACTGCGCCGCAAGCGGGTGGCGTTGATGCCGGGCTGCGGCCAGCAGGTCCTGGCGCCCGAGGTCAACGAGGCGACGGTGCGGCTGTTGACGCGCCACGACATCGAGGTGGTGAACGTCGCAGGCTCGGGCTGCTGCGGCTCCTCGGTCCAGCATATCGGCCGGAACGGCCAGGCGATCGAATTCGCCAAGCGCAACATCGAGGCGTGGCTTCGCGAGGTCGATGGCGCCGGTCTCGACGCCATCGTCATCAACGCCTCGGGCTGCGGCACCACGGTGAAGGATTATGGCCACATGCTTGCCGACGATCCCTTGTGGAAGGGCAAGGCCGAGCGAGTGGCCAGCCTCGCCAGGGACGTGAGCGAGGTCATGCTCGAGGTCGGTCTCGCGAACGTGACCGCGCGGCCGCTCACAGTGGCGTATCATTCGGCCTGTTCGATGCAGCACGGCCAGAAGGTGATCGAGCAACCCAAGAAGCTGCTCCGCGACGCGGGCTTCATCGTCAAGGATGTGCCCGAGGGCCACATCTGTTGCGGCTGGGCGGGCACCTACCAGGTGCTGCAGCCCGAGCTGTCGCGCCGCCTGCGCGATCGCAAGGTCGCCAACATCGAAAGCCTGCGGCCCGACATCATCGCCGCCGGCAACTTCGGCTGCATCGGCAATATTGCGGACGGCACTGGCATCCCGATTGCACATACCGTCGAACTGCTCGATTGGGCGACCGGCGGGCCCAGGCCGGCGGCCCTGCTCTAAGGACGCCATGACCCTCCTTCGTGCTTGCCTTGCCGTGCTCCTCGGCGTGATGCTGGGGGCGAACGCCTCGGCGCAAAACGGCGGGAGCAACAACATGCTCGACACCCTGTTTGCCAAACTTCAGACCGCGACCGATCCGATGGCGATCCAGTCCCTGGAAGCGGCGATCTGGGAGCAGTGGACCATCGTCCCCGAGCCCGAGCAGCGCCAGCTGATGATGCGCGGCATCGCCGAGATGCAGCAGCACGAGCTCAAGACGTCGGTCGAGACCTTCACCCGGCTGATCGACATCGCGCCCGACCTTTCCGAGGCGTGGAACAAGCGGGCGACGGCCTATTGGCTGCTCGGCAACTTCACGGCCTCGCTGTCGGACATCTGCGAAACCATCAAACGCGAGCCGCGCCATTTCGGCGCCTATTCGGGGCTCGGCATGATCCGTGCGGAAATGGGCGAGTATCCGCGCGCGGTCGCGGCCTTCGAGCTGGCCCGCAAGTACAATCCGCACATCGTCGGAATCGACGACGAAATCGACCGCCTGAAGGCGATGGGCGGCGACGAACCGTCCGATCCGCTGGGCTGCGGCCAGCGCACGGCCGGCCGCTAGGCAGCGCCGCTGGCGGCTGGTCCTTGCCGCGCCGCGGGCGCACAGGCAAAGTCCCGTCACGTTTCAACTCGGGAGTGGGTCAATGGCCACGTTGTATGTCGGCGGTCGTCTGTTCGACGGCGAAAAGGTGCAAGACGGGCACGCGGTGCTGGAGGAGGGCGGCAAGGTCAAGCGCGTCGCGCCGGCCGGAGAGTTCGCGGGCTTCGGCGGCGAGAAGGTCGATACCGCCGGCGGCACGCTGATCCCGGGCATGATCGACTGCCATGTCCATTCGCTTCTCGGCGGCGAGGGGAACCCCGGCGCGGCTCAAGAGCGCCTGTCGGCGGCGCAGCTCGCGGTGCGCGGCATGGAGTTCATGCGCAACACGCTGGAAGGCGGCATCACCGCCGTGCGTGACTGCGGCGGCAAGGACTATATCGAATTCGCCATGCGCGACGCGTTCAACGCCGGCCGCTTTCTGGGCCCGACCATGCGCTGTTCCGGCCGTCTCATCTGCATGACCGGCGGCCACGGCAACCGCAACGGCCGCATCGCCGATGGCGTCGATGAGGTGGTGAAGGCGGTGCGCGAGCAGGTCCATGCCGGCTCCGACCTGGTCAAGATCATGGCGACCGGCGGCGTCATGACGCCGGGGGTCAATCCCGAGGATGCGCACTACTCGGCCGAGGAGATGAAGGCCGGCATCAGCGAGGCGCACCGCTTCCACAAATGCTGCGCCAGCCACGCCCAGGGCGCGCTCGGCATCCTGAACGCCGTGCGCGGCGGCATCGATTCGATCGAGCACGGCATCTTCATGACCGACGAGTGCATCACGGAGATGAAGGAGCGCGGCGTGTGGCTGGTGCCGACGCTGGCCGCCGTCAAGAACATCCTCAAGGGCTACGACGACGGCGACCGCTCGATCCCCGACTATGTGATCGACAAGGCGCGCCGCGTGTTCGATCGCCACATCGACTCGATCAAGATGTACTACAAGGCGGGCGGCCGCATCGCCATGGGCACCGACGCCGGCACGCCGCACAACGGGCACGGCGAGAATGCGCGCGAGCTCGAATATATGTGCGAGATCGGCATCTCGACCCGCGATTCGCTGTTCTTCTCGACGGCAAGCGCCGCCGATCTGATGCGGCTTGCCGACCAGGGACGGATCAAGGAAGGCAGCAGCGCCGACTTCGTGGTGTGTGATGGCGATCCGCTGGCCGACATCAAGCGTGCCGCGCGCAAGGAGAACCATCGCCTGGTAGTGAAGCGCGGCATCGTCGCCAAGGACAGCCGCGCGGCGTTCGTCCGGCAAGTCACCCGCGTCGCGGCCGAGTAGCCGGAAGGGCGTGCCGGCCGCGGGTTGACCGTGGACGAAGTCCTTCTGATCCTGCTCGGGATCGCCTGGGCCATCGGCACGCCCATCCTTGCCATCGCTGCACTCGTGCGCACGTCGCGCCTGCGCGGTCAGAACGAGAGGCTCGCGGCCGATCTGGCCGCGATCAGGCGGCAGATGGCGGAAGGTGCCGCCCTGCCGCCGCCATTCGAAGCGCCAGCAGCCGAGATTGCGCCGCCGCCTGCGCCGCCTTTCGAACCCGAGCCCACGCCCGACGAGATCTTGCCGCCGCCGGCACCAGCGTCCGCGCCGGTCCTTGAGCCGGTCAAGGCCGGCTGGGAGCAGCGCCTGGGGGCACGAGCGTTCTTGTGGATCGGCGCGATCACCCTGGCGCTGGCCGCAGTCTTCCTCGTGCGCTATTCGATCGAGGAGGGATATCTCTCGCCCGAGGTCCGGGTGATCCTGGCGGCGCTGTTCGGCTTCGCCCTGATCGGGGGCGCCGAGAAGATGCGCGCGCGCGATGAGCGGGTGGCCCAAGCCTTGGCCGCCGCCGGCGTCGCTGCCCTCTACGGCGCGCTGTTTGCCGCCGTTGCGCTCTACGAGATGATCTCCAAGGTCGCGGCAGGCGGTGGGGCCGCGGCGCTCACCGCCTTCGCCATCGGCCTGTCGCTGCGCCACGGCATCCTCGTGGCGAGCCTTGCGTTCGTCGGCGGCTTCGTCAGTCCAGCGATCATCGGCAGCGACCCGCCCAACACGCCTGTGCTGTTCGGTTATCTCCTGGCGATCGCCGCCGGCACGCTCGGCGTGATCCGCATCCGCGGCTGGTGGCCGCTCGGCTGGGGCGTGCTCGCAGGATCGGCGATCTGGACAGCCCTCTGGATGCTGTCGCTGGCAGGTGGCCTGCACTGGGTCGGGCTGTTCCTGGTGGCGGTGGCCGGCCTGTTCGTGTGGACGACCTGGCGACGCATGGGCGAGAGCGAGAATCCCCCCGCCGATGTCGCGGCCCTCGTCTGGGCAGCGCTCGGGCTGACCGGCTCCCTGCTGGTCGCCGTCACCATCCAGGATGAGGGAAAGCAGAGCGCGGGCTGGCTGGCGCTCGCGGCGCACGGTGCAGGCCTTTACGTGCTCGCCCGCTGGACGCCACGCTTCCAGTATGTCGCGGCGCTGGCGCCGCTCCTGTCGATTGCCGCGCTGGCGTTGTGGTGGGGCACCACGCGCGTCGCCGGCACCGGCTGGGACGCCGATCGCTTCGCCTGGACCGCGATTCTGCTCGGCGGCTTCTACGCCGCCGGCGCCTTCGCGCTCTTGTGGAACGCCGCCCGGCCGGGCTTTTGGGCCGCGCTCTCCGTCACCGCCGCGCTCGCCCACTTTCTTCTCGGCTGGTACGTGCTGCGCGGCATAGCGACCGCCACGCCGTGGGGCCTGATCAGCATCGGGCTTGCCGTGCCATTCCTGGTCGGCGCCGAGCGGCTGGTACGCTGGCGCGAGACCATGACCGGCGCCACCGAGGCGCTGGGCTTCCTGGCGGCAGGCGTGGCCTTTTTCATCGCCGCCGCCATTCCGCTCGAGCTCCGCCGCGAGTGGATCACCGTGGCCTACGCCATCGAGTTTGCCGCGGTTGCCGTCATCGCCGCCCGGCTTGATCTTTTGGCCATGCGTCAGCTCTGCTGGCCGCTGCTCGCCGTCGTCGTCGTGCGCTTCGTGCTCAATCCCGAGCTCCTGAAATATCCGCTGGGGGTCACGCCGATCCTCAACTGGATCCTGTGGTCATACGGGCTCTCGATCGCGGCGCTCATCGTCGGTTTGCGCTTCCTGCGGCCGACAGCGGACGCACGGCTGGTGCGCGCGACCGAGGCTGCCGTGGCGCTGCTCATCTTCGTGCTGGTGACCCTGGAGGTGCGCAGCATCTTCCAACCCGGCTCCATGGCGGCCGCCGACGCGGGCTTCATGGAGCGGACATTCTACGTGCTGGCTTGGGGCGCTTTCGCCCTTGCGGCGCTTTGGATGGCGCGCACCCGCCGCGATCCGGTGGCGCTGTGGGCGTGGCGTGCGAGCGGCACGCTTGCACTGGCGACCGTCCTCGTGGTCCAGGTCTTCATCGCCAATCCGGTTTCCCAGACGGTCGATGTCGGCCGTCTGCCGATCGCCAACGGCCTGTTCCTGGCCTACGCCGTGCCGGCGGCCATGGCGGCGCTGGCGCGACGCTGGATCGATGTCGAACCCAACAGGAACGTGACACTGCTCGTCGAGGCCGCCGCCTCGATCCTGGCCTTCGTCTATGTCTCGCTCGAAGTGCGCCATCTCTTCGATCCAGGTTTTGAGCGCGCCGGGTTCGGCGCGACCGGCCTGGAGCTCTACACCTACTCCATCGTCTGGCTGATCTTCGGCGTGGCTTTGCTGGCCATGGGCTTCCTGCGCGGGGCAGCGGCGCTGCGCCACGCCGGCATGGCGCTGGTCTGCGTCGTGGTCGCCAAAGTCTTCCTGATCGACATGGCCGGCCTGCAAGGCCTGCTGCGCGTCTTCTCGTTCCTGGGATTGGGTGCAGCGCTGGTCGGTTTGGGTTACGCCTATCGCCGCTTCGGTTTCGACCAAGGACAACGCACGCAACCATGACGCAGGATCTGTTTCCGGAAACGAAATTATCGCTCGACGCGCTGCGCAGCTTGCAGCTCGAGCGTCTGAAGGGCGTGTTGCGCCACGCCTACGAGCACCAGGCGCCGTATCGCGCCAAGTGCCAGGCAGCGGGCGTGCATCCCGACGATCTCCGCCATCTCGACGAGCTCCCGCGCCTTCCTTTCACCGCGAAGGCCGACCTGCGCGATGCCTACCCCTACGGCATGCTGGCCATCCCTCGCGAAAAATGCGTGCGGATCCACGCTTCGAGCGGCACGACGGGCAGGCCGACGGTGGTGGGCTATTCGGCGCGTGATATCGAGACCTGGGCCGACCTCATGGCCCGTTCGCTGTACGCCGCCGGCGCCCGGCCGGGCGACGTCATCCACAACGCCTACGGCTACGGCCTGTTCACCGGCGGTCTCGGCGCGCATTACGGCGCGGAGCGGCTGGGCTGCACGGTCGTCCCGATGTCGGGCGGCTTTGGCGAGCGCCAGGTTCAGCTGATCCGCGAGTTCGGCGCGCGGGTCGTGCTGATGACGCCGTCCTACATGCTGGCGATCGCCGACGAGTTCGAGCGCCAGGGTGTCGACCCTCGCGACACCGCGATGCGGCTCGGCCTGTTCGGCGCCGAGCCCTGGACCGAGGGCATGCGCGCGGAGATCGAGCGGCGGCTCGGTATCGATGCCATCGACCTTTATGGCCTGAGCGAAGTGATGGGGCCGGGCGTGGCCTGCGAGTTCGCCGAGACCAAGGATGGTCCGACGATCTGGGAGGATCACTTCTATCCCGAGATCGTCGATCCGGAATCAGGCCAGCTGGTGGCCGAGGGCGAGCCGGGCGAGTTGGTGCTGACGTCGCTCACCAAGGAGGCGATGCCGGTCATCCGTTACCGCACACGCGACCTGACGCGCCTGATGCCGGGCTCGGTCACGGCGCTGCGGCGGATGGCCAAGATCACCGGCCGCAGCGACGACATGTTGATCGTTCGGGGCGTCAATCTGTTCCCGAGCCAGGTCGAGGAGCAGATCCTGCGCGACCAGGCGCTGAGCGGGCACTACGTGCTCGAGCTCACGCGGACCGGCGCGCTCGACGATCTCTTGGTGCGCGTGGAAGCGCGGATGGTGTTGGACAGGGGAAGCGCCGGCCGCTCGGCCGAGGCGCTGGCGCAGCGGTTGAAAGGAATGTGCGGGCTTTCGGCCGAGGTCGAGATTGCCGCACCCGGCGCCGTCGAGCGCTCGATGGGCAAGGCGCGCCGGGTGATCGACAAGCGCCCGAAGAACTAGCGCGCGCTCAGCTCCAGGGCGCGCCGGCCGCCAATCTTATTTTGGCCTTGATCAGGCCGGGGTCGTCCTGAATTTGGCTGACCTCGGTCGAGAACTCAGGCGAAGACGCGCTGTTGTGGGTCGACGCCTTGGCACGGCTAACGGTTGTGCTGACGATCACAGCAAACGTCAAAATTATGGCAGCGATGACCAGGAAATCGATCCAAGTCAGCGACAGCCTGCTGTGGCGTCGCTTGGCGATGGCGCGGGGCTTGTTGGTCATGCTTTCCATGATCGCCTCTCAAAATGTGCTTCAAACAAATTACGAGGGAACCTTCGCACCCATCCCCAGCTATTCGGCTCTCACACAGTCGCTACATGAGGCGAAACTAAGGAATATTCGTGAAAGCTGAAGGAAAGGTCCGTGCCGGCGGCGACGAAGCGCGTG
>Ga0193729_1001395_pt1 | contig 12371 bp, 9 predicted proteins | sample U1c2metaG_FD_143036 | JGI IMG/M metagenome (GOLD analysis project Ga0193729, IMG submission 143036) | Soil microbial communities from a riparian zone of the East river system, Colorado, United States - U1c2 | ecosystem: Environmental > Terrestrial > Soil > Riparian zone | place: USA: East River... | reverse complement strand
GACGGCACTTACGAACTCTTCCGTCACTTCTACGGCTTGCGCCGGTTCAACAAAGGCGTGGACCGTCCCTACGGCGCGGTCGTCGGCGTGTTGCAGACCGTGCTCCAAATGATCGAGAACGGCGACCGCGTAAAAGGCTCTGCCTCACGCGGTCAGAGAGACACGTACCTCGGCGTCGCCACCGACCACGTGATCGAGTCGTTCCGCAATCGGCTTTGGGCGGACTACAAGACCGGCGCAGGCATCGAGCGCGCGCTGCTGGCGCAATTCCATCCGCTCGAGGAGGCGCTCGCCGCGATGGGCGTTGTCGTCTGGCCGATGATCGAGCTCGAAGCCGATGATGCACTCGCTTCGGCCGCGCATCTCGCGTCGAAAGACAAGAAGGTCGAGAAAGTCGCCATCTGGACGCCCGATAAGGACCTGGCGCAATGCGTGCGAGGCACGCGCGTGGTACAGATCGACGGCCGGCGCAAAACGATTCGCGATGCGGCTGGGGTACGCGAAAAGTTCGGCGTCGATCCGCCGCTCATTTCGGACTTGCTCGCGCTCGTGGGCGACGCGGCCGACGGCTACCCCGGCATCCATGGGATCGGGGCCAAGACCGCCGCCCAGCTTTTGAACCGCTATGGTCAGATCGAAAACTTCCCGTCAAACATTCTCGGCCAACGGCGCGATCTCGCACTGCTCTTCAAGAATCTCGCGACCCTGCGCACCGATGCGCCACTCTTCGACAATTCCGATACGCTGCGCTGGCGCGGCGCGACGCCAGCATTCGCGGCATGGGCGGAGCGGATGAAAGCGCCGCGGCTGCTCGAGCGTTGCGAAAAGGCTGCGGGCCGATGACGATGCGCTATTAGCGCCGGAAAGATTCAGAAATACATTTTGAGAGGTCGATCGACCGCCATCGCTCCGCAGTAACCCGCAGCGGGAGCACTGGGGGGTCAGTCCTGACTTTTGCACGTTTTGTTTATGGAAGGAACGGCTTTCGATCAAGACACGTCAAGGAGCTGCGAAACCGCACCCATAAATTTAAGATGGATTGCGCAACGTCTCAGAATCGGAAGCTGGAGCCGTTATCTAATACAAAGCGAACCGAAACTAAGGAAACGCGAATAGCAGAATGGCAAAATGAACAATGCGCTTTTCGTCATTCGACAAATGAAAGTCGAACGCCAGTGAAGTTTCGTCACGATCGGCAGTCGAGCGAACGAAATACGGGCTTTTCCCTGCGTCCGCTCGAACTTTTTCAACGACAGCAGAGAAATTCTTATTCGGAACAAAGAGTAGCAACGCTGCCTTTGAATCCCGCCAAGTTAGATAGCGATCGAATAATTGTTTGATCGCAGCGTGAAATTCTGCCTCTCCTTTCCACCATTTACATTCTGCTACAAACAAGTTCGATCCGTCTTCGTACTTCAGCAAAATGTCAGTCTTACCTGCCTTATTGAAAGTCTCGCTGGTTCCCGTAGTCGCCGCATAGCGTGTTTCCAAAAAAAGCAAGAACTGGTCACGTAGGTCTTCCTCTTCCTTGCCACGGTAGAGTGAGGGCTTGCGTTCCATTGCCCGTCCTGCCTGTGAGAGGACTTTGAGAACGTCTTCGTACATTTCATCAGCCATTGTCGGCACTGGGCTGAATTGCTTCGTTGATGAAATCGCCGGGCGGGGAACTACTCGTCGCTTAATTGTAGGAGCCGTGAAGATCTCAGATGTCCGCGGATCGGGAGCTACATTTATCGCCGCAAAGAAATCGTTCTCAGCCGCGAAGTGCTTTTTCCGTGCATCAAAGACACTAGTGACCCACTGCGGTAGCGCTTGGTTCCACTCGGCCACATTCTTATTAATGTTTCCCACATTTACGAAACTCTCTCGAAAAGCTTCGTCCTTTCTGCGTCTGAATTCGTCAGCATCTTTCCTCACCATCTCTAATTCGAAGCTGACTGTATCCGAATCAACATTGATCGGATAAGTCGTAACCGTCCACGGATTAGGTTTAACTTGGAATAGCACAGCCGAACCACGAAAGTTATACCGCACGCGAAAAACATAGACGTCTCGATACCCACTCCGGCCAAAATCATCTTGAAATCGCTCCTTTTCTGTTCGTGGAGTGATGTGTTCGGAGTCTGCGAAAATCTCGAGAGGTTCCAGAGAAAATTGTTCGATCAAGTACGATGCGCACTCATTCTCATCAATGCCAAGGATGTATTCCTTAGGTCGATCATGTATATCTTGTCGCACTGCTTGCTGCAGGTTCTGCTGATAATTCGACCAGTCGATTTGTGCAAAGGAATTGCAAGAAAACCGACTACTCATTCTGAAATCGTCGCGGGTAGGTTTCTGCCGCGAGTTCAAGCGCAGCAGTCTTTTGACGCGTCATTGTGTTGGGACTCGTTCTCGTACTCGTCGTGGCGGCGCCACCAGACGCCGGTCTCGTTGCGCCCCCGGGGCGCGCGATCGAGCCATTGGTACATGCCCCAGAGGCCGTCCAGTCCGCGCGCATAGGTGGAATAAGTGTGGTAAACGACGCCGTCCTCGAGGGCGAACGCGCTCATGCCCGGCCGCTCGCGTATGTAGGTGTTCACGTCGGTGCCGCACATGGCAGCGAACTTACTCGCGCCGTCGGATGTCGAGCGCGAAGATATCGGGGCAACCGGTTCCTCGCGTTCGTAGTTGTAGTCGATTCCCTTGTGCTGTTCTTCCTCCGTGAACGAGGCGCTGAAGTCGTAGTTGAATTCGCCGTCGGCCAACGACGCCCATGGAAACGTCCAGCCCAGTCGTTTTTTGTATTCCTGCAACTTCGCGAGCGGCGCTCGTGAGACCGCCCAGAGCATCACGTCATGGTTGGCGAGATGGGTTGCGAACCCGTTGAAGCCGTCCGCGATCGCTGAGCACGACGGACACCCAGCTGTGTAATCTGGCCCGAACATAAAGTGGTAGACGAGCAGCTGGGAGCGTCCTCGGAAAAGATCAGCGAGGGACGCTTTTGAAACTCGTTCGCTGCCGCGCTTACTCGCTCCTACCCTCGTCATTTTACCTTCTATGTCGCTCAATCCCGTTCGCTCCATTCCTTCGTCGGTCTCGAAGCGATATTCCTTGTCGATTCGAACCCAGGGCAATTCCTGCCGCCGCCCCGCCAGCTCATCGCTCTGCCGCGTCAGTTCCTTCTCGGCCTTGAGCAGCTCCAGCCGTGCCGCAAGCCACTCCTCACGTGTTCCGGTCTTATGCTTAGCCATCGTTTTTCGCCTTTCTCAATCTTAATAATCAACCAATAACTGATAGCAAATAATCAGCGATCAGCCCATCGTTCGTCCCGACTAATAACCATTAACAATTAACCGATAACGGCGAAGCTTTAGCTCGCTCGGCGGTTGCGCCCGGCAAAGCCGTAGATGAGCTTCGCTTCTCCGAAACGCTCGACCTGATGCCTGATCTAGACGCAACGCTGCACGTGAAGATGGCACGGCCCAAGAAGAAAAGGAAGCTGCTGCCGCGGATTATCGGCGCGATCAAGAGAGAACTCGCGTCGCCCAGTATCTACGGTCTCCAGTGGGGAGACCCGGACGTCGTTAGGCCTTTGCGCTTCATACGAGATCGATATGTCCTGCCTTATGTAAGCCCGGAACACACCGCGGTTGAAATCGGGCCGGGTGGCGGGCGTTGGACGAGGTATCTACTCGGTTTCAAGAAGCTATATGTTGTCGATTATCATGGGGAGCTTCTGGCGGAGCTGAAGAAAAATTTTCGCGAGCCGAGGATGGAATTCATCAAGAATAACGGGACGGATTTCCCTGGGATTGCGGAGCGTTCCATCGATTACCTTTTTTCCTTCGGCGTTTTTGTGCATTTGGACGCGCCCATTATTGAAACCTATCTCGCGAATATGAAGCTGATCCTCAAACCCGGGGCTAATGTGGTGATTCAATATTCGGACAAAACCAAGATCATGGCGCAACTTAACGAAAGCTTTTCCGAGAACACACCGGAAAAAATGCGAACGATGGTGTTAAACGCCGGCTATACGATACGCGAAGAAGATCTCACCACGATGTGGCATAGCAGCGTTATTCGTTTCACCGTTTGATGGAGAGCGCGAAGCCTGCGAGCAAATCAGGCGGTGTGCTTCCTCGAAATTATCCGGCGGGAAGATGGAGAATTCTGTAACCGTTCTCCGTGTCGTCCGGTCATCGCTCCAAAGGCTTCATCGTTATGACAATTTCGAATCGTCTCAAATCAGCGAGGGCGTGGCTGGGTCTGCTTTGTCTTGGCTGTGCGCTGTTCAATTCCGCCTGTGCTAACGACGACGATGCGGCAAACGATTCTTCACAGCATCACGGACATCATGGTGGTGGCGGTGGACCTTATGGACGTGGAGAAGGACAAGGACAGGGCGGAAGATTCGATCAGGCGAATCCTTACGGTTCGCCGTCCCCGGTTCCTGGAGAGTAGCAGCTACAAAATTTCGGCCCGCTTCAACGCCTCGAGCTAGACGGCTACAGCGAGACGCGTGCGCTCCCCGGACAAAAAACGATTCAAGAGTTCCAAAGACTGTTTCGGTGAGACACCGAAAATCCGAGCCGGAGTGGCGTAGCAGGCGCTTCCGGCTCCGACTCCGTCCCAGAGGGACTACGTCCCGGCGGGTAGAGGCTACAGCTCGGAGAGAGACGGTCGCGCTACCCAGAATGCGGTCCTATTGTCTGCGTTCAGGGAGCGGCAATTCTCGAACTTGGCCATTGCGTGCACAAGTGATCTCGCAAAACTAGACGGAGGTAAAGATGGAACGAATTGAGGCACCCACGATGATCGGGGGGAGCCCTGCGCGAGCAGCGCGTCGCGCCAAGCCGCGCTTCGACGTGTACGAATCGAACTTCGGACGGCTCGCCTCCGATCCGAGCTGGCGCAGGACGTGGTCGGCAATCGTTGCAGGCAAGTTCACATCGTCTCATTTTAGCAGTCTTCTCTTCCTGGAAGAGTCGACAGGGTACGCTGAGTTGTATGACACTGACGGCCAGGGACGAATCATCGCGCCTCCGCTTGGCCAATTCAATCCGCTGGGCGATCGCACAACATGGACCCACGTCATCCCCGGTCTGTTCGGACCTTCGGGATTTACCGGCCTTCTACTCTACGACCAGTTAGCTGGTTTTGGCCGGTTCTATGACGGAAACGGGGAGGGCGACTTAATACTCCAAAGCGAATACTCCGATTGGCGAACTTCGTGGACCCACATCGTAGCAGGGCGGTTTGTCGCATCTTCTCCATACAGCAGCCTTTTCTTTTACAGCGCTATCGAGAACTACGGCGAGATCTGGGCCACCGACGGGAAGGGACTTGCCGGACATTCACCGTCTCAGGTGTTCTCCAACTACCTGGCAGGGGCGGTCACTCATATTTTGGCCGCGGATTTTCATTGGACCCCGGGACCCATTGGTTCTGTCCCAACGCTGTCCGACTTATTCTTTTACAACGCCGCAACCGGACACGGAGAGATGTACCGATGCGGCATGATCGATGACGAGAACTCGATCATCTTGTCTGATACGCCTGCCGCTACCAGCGATAGCCTGCCGCTCCAGGCGACGCGCGTCGTAGCGGGCAACTTCGGGGGCTTAGGCAATACCGATCTAGCTTTCTACGACGGAGCCTCGGGAAAACTTAGCTTCTACTCCTTCCAGGACATAAGCGATACATTAGCAAACCTCGTATTGCGCGAGGAGCAGTCGGGATTGCGGCCGAGCACCGACCTCATCGTTGCCGGAAACTTCTGGATGTCCAACCCGGAAGATCACTGGTTTAATGACGGTCCGCCAGTGTCTTCCAGTCCCCCATTTGACCCGAATTGGCGTTACGGGACGGGCGCGTTTTCGGATCTCTTGTTCTACGATCGGAATGCCGGGCTTGGTGAATTCTACTTCCATGAGCCCCTCCCGCCTCCTGTGGAAGCAGTCGATGGATACATCACTTCACAAAGTTCGCATGGCGATGCGGTGCCCGTTTCAACTGGAAGCGTGCTTCCTGGAGAGTCCATCTCCTTCCATGTCAGTAGCCACGCTGGCCCCTACTCAATCACGATCTATCGCACGGGGTTCTTTGCCGACGGGGCGACGGAAGAAATGATGGCGGTGATCGACGGACTTCCGAGCAATCCGACACCGTTCCCGATTGCGCGCAATGCTTATCAGGACGGCGCGGGATGGCCCTCGGTAGCGCAGTTTGTTGTTCCAGATTGGCCGAGCGGTCTGTATCTCGCGCGCGTCCAGACTAGCGGAGCAACGCCATCCACAATGGATCTTCCGTTTGTGGTTCGTGCCCCTGCTGGGTCTCCTTTCCCCGTCCTACTGGTGCTCGCTGATCCTACCTTCTGTGCCTACAATGCCTGGGGCGGTCGGAATTCCTACGGTCACGTATCAGGAGTCGATTTGGTCGGCGCCTTTCCAAGTACATCGGCTCTTCGTATCCCCTTTGGATTTCAACTCTCGTTCGAGCGGCCTTTGCATGGCCTTTGGGGTAATATGCCACAGACAAGGGAGATTCCGTTCATCCAGTGGATGGCGCGCCGAGGCTTCCCAATCGACGTGTGCACGTCTCGTGATCTGCACTTCGAGCAGCCGAACCCCGATGACTATAGCCTGCTCTTATTCGTCGGGCACCACGAGTACTGGACGGCGGAGATGCGAACGAGCGTGGAATCGTTCGTTAAGTCAGGCGGGAATGTTGCCTTCTTCAGCGGCAACGTCGCCTGGTGGCAAGTCCGCATCACTCCGGATGGTCAGCGACTGATCTGTTACAAGATCGCTGAGTTCGATCCGGTCTCGACAACTCCCGATCATGCGTTGACTACGGTGCACTGGTTCGATCCTCTGGTGAAACGTCCCGAAACGGCGTTAACCGGAGTCAGCTGGGAGGGCGATGGCGGAATTTTCTATGACGAGTGCCACCGCTTCGTTGTCAAGAAAGCGGATCACTGGGCATTTGCCGGAACGAACCTCGCAAATTTCCAGACCTTTGGTGTCAGCACCCTTGCATACACTGAAGCTGACCGCGTGCAGAGAGGGACAACTGAGGGCTTGGTTTCTCCGCCCGATTACACGTTGGCGAGTATTTACGATACAACTTATTCCTTACTCGAGGTAGGCACAATGGGATCCTTCAGCCCGGGCCCCGGGGCAGGTGTGGTTTTCAACGCCGCTACCGTCAATTGGCCTTTGGGTCTTCATCTGGAAGAAGACAAGTTGGATGTGATCGATCAAATCACGCTCAACGTCATCACGCGACTAGGCCCCTCCCACTCGATTCCTTGGACAAGCGTTTCCGAAGGCAGCACCACGCCCGGTGCCCCAGTCACGGCAATTCTCTCCGCCCGAAATCAGGTTTCAGTGTTCTTAGCTGATACGGGCGGAGGCGTATATACCACATCGGGCAACGCGCTCGATGGCTGGCGGCCCTGGACGAGTGTCTCAGAAGGTCAAAGCACACCTGGCGCACCGATCACGGGGGTGCTCACCGGGCCAAATCGGATCACATTATTTCTCGCCGATCCCGCGGGCGGCGTTTACACCACCTCCAGCAATGGAGGCGACGGCTGGCAGCCATGGACGAGTGTCTCGGAAGGTCAAAGCACGCCCGGCGCTCCGATCGCGGGAGTGCTCAGCGGACCGAATCGGATCACATTATTTCTCGCCGATCCCGCGGGCGGCATTTACACCACGTCGGGCAACGCACACGACGGATGGGAGCCATGGACAAGTGTTTCGGAAGGTCAAAGCACACCTGGCGCGCCCGTCACCGCAGTGCTCACCGCTCACAACCGCATCTCGCTTTTTCTCGCTGATCCCGCGGGGGGCATCTATACCACTTCCGGTAATGCGCAGGATGGCTGGCGTCCGTGGACGAGTGTTTCAGAAGGCAGCAGCACACCCGGCGCGCATCTCAGCGCAGTCCTCACCGGGCCGAATCGGATCGCGTTATTTCTCGCCGATCCCGCTGGCGGCATCTACACCACTTCCGGCAACGCGCAGGACGGTTGGCAACCGTGGACGACTGTCTCAGAGGGTCGCAGCACACCCGGCGCACCCGTCAGCGCAGTATTCACTGGAACAAATCGCATCGCGTTGTTCCTGGCAGATCCGTCCGGCGGCATCTACACTAGCTCCGGAAACGCTGATGACGGTTGGCGGCCGTGGAGGAGTGTCTCGCAAGGCCAAAGCACACCGGGCGCATCCGTCACCGCAGTTCTCACCGCGCCCAACCAATTGATGTTGTTTCTTGCCGATCCCGAAGGCGGCATCTACACGACGAGAGTTCAACTCTCGTGAAGAACGTTCTATCTCGTAACCGCAGTTCGAGGAATTTCAGCTGTCGGCGTTGGAAGAGCCCGCCACCAAAGCTCGTAGACATGCAAGCCCAGAATTTCCGCGTAGATGACGTGTTGCGTGCGTTGAGCATTGAACGCGTACCCGACGAGAGGCGCGAAATCTGACAGAGGCGCACCCGTACTGCTCAAATCGGAATGATGCCAACCACCAGCATCCCACCAAAGTTCATGGATTCGGCCTAGCCCGTTGGTGTATACGACGTGCCGGGTACAAGTCGCATCAAACGGATAGGCCGAAAGGACTCCGTCGCCGGGTCCCTCGGTGGCGGTGGCGACGCTGAGATCGTCCCAGTGCCAGCTACCATCAGACCACAACTCGTGGACGTGACCGTCCACGCCGATGTAATTCACATGCTGAGTGCCGGCACTCGCAAATGCATACCCCGTGGGTGAAACGAGGCTCGCGGGAGCACCTGTGAGTGTACCCAGGTTGTTGTGCCTCCAGTTGCCATTCTTCCATTCAAGTTCGTGAATAAAGCCGTCTGTTCCGAGATAGTCCACGTGTTGCGCACTAGCGCCGGCTAGAACGTAGCCCGCCGGGGACCGCGGTGCGGCAGCGGGAGCACCAGCAGCGTCGGTCAAGTCATGATGATGCCAACCATCCCCATCCCACCATAGTTCATGAATATGGCCATCACTGGCAACGTAATCCACATGTTGGGTGCCTTGGGAGTCAAACATGTAGGCTCCCGGCGGAACTGCGATCGCCAACGGACCTCCGCCAGCATTCGTTAAATCGTTGTGACGCCATCGGCCATCCTTCCACCAGAGTTCATGGATGTGACCGCCGCTCTCGGTCTCTTCTCCAACGAAGACCACATGCTGCGTGCCCTGCTCGGCAAACACATAGCCCGCGGGACCGTTCGCTCTGTTGCCACTCGAGAGTACCGGTGCTCCGCTGGCATTGGTTAGGTCATGGTGATGCCAGCCAGTCGCGTCCCACCAGAGTTCATGGATACAACCATCGCTGCCCACGTAGTCCACGTGCTGTGTGCCCTCCTGATCGAATACATAGGCGCAGGGGCCGCTGATCGCTGCCGCGCTGCTGGTATCCGCCGTCAGGTCCCGGTAATGCCATCCCATAAAAGTTCCGTCTGTGACTCAGCCCAGCCGATCATAAATGTTGCGGGTGATCTGGTCGATTTCGTTCCAGCCATCATCCTGATTACGTTACCCAGCGTTCAATCGTCTTCATGTCGAATCCGCGGATCTCGGCGGCGCGGGCGGCCGAGAAAAGCAGAATACTGAAGATCCCAACTACAACGACAAACATAACGAAGGGTTATCAGATCAGGAAATTAAGGAGAAGATCGATGCGAAATTTGCGATCGGCACGGCCGCCTCTACACCAAACATATCGCACGGGATCAGCGCGCACGGACCCAATTGCCGGCCAATGCGATCGCTGCGTCGGCTTCCGGGAAAGAGCCGGCCCAGATCGGGAATATGTGCTGCATGCCCGCCGCGATAAAGAGCGTTGCGTCGATTCCAGCGGTGCCGGCGTTGCGCACCAGACGAATGGAATCATCGAGAAGTATCTCGTCCCCACCAACCACACAGAGCAGCGGCGGAAGCCCGGCGAGATAAGCGAACACGGGCGAAGCCAAAGGTTGAGAAGGATCAGCGCCGTTCATGTACCAGCCGGCCATCTCCAGCAAACCGGCGCGCGTGCATTCGATGTCGGCTGCGGCGCGACTCGTTATGCTCTCACCGCTGCAGGTGAGATCGGCCCAGGGACTGAGCGCGACGATACCGGCGCACATCGGCAGGTGACGATCGCGCAAGGCAATCGCAGTGGAAACCGCGAGACCGCCGCCAGCGGAATCGCCTGCCAATACTGTCTTCGATGGTTCGCCGCCGTGATCGAGCAGCCATTGGTAAGCGTGCACCGCGTCAGCGATTGCGGCTGGAAAAGGATGTTCGGGCGCGAGACGATAGTTGGGCACGAGCACGCGCGCCTTGGCCGCAAGAGCGAGATGGCCGGCCGTCTTTCGCCGGGTGTCGGGAGAGCCAAGCACAAATCCTCCGCCAAAGAAATAAAGAATGGTTCGATCTGCTCCCGGAACTTCTGCCCATAGACCGTCGATCTCAGAAGCCGGCATGAAGTTTACTCCGACCGGCTCGCTGGTGAAATCTTCGGAGCGGGTGTCCGCCTCGCGTGCCTGCGCAAGCGGCATCGCAATCTGCTTCGGGTAAGTCTTTAGCAATGCCCAGAATTCTTGTGCTTGTTTGCTGATCACAGGGACACGGAAACGTGAATGGTGATCGGTGAATCGCGATTCGTAAATTAAAAGTTCGGCGAGTTGCAGAACAGAACACCAGCGTTGCGGCCGACGCGGCCGCCTCTACAAGGGCCTTTCCGCTGAGAAGCGGCGGACGCAAAGAGCGATGGGTAATCCAACCAAAAGCGGATGCCCAATCGGGCCGGTGATGTAAGTGGCGATATTAAACTGCGGATGACCGATTGCCGAAAGCGGAATAACCACGAAGTACATGAACACGAATACTAATTCGCCGTAGAAGAGACCGCACAGGACCGGGCGTTCGACTAACAGACGAAGTTTTCTGCTGGCGAAGTAATAAACTGTCGCTGCGCCGAACGCGACAGTGAAATGACAGACAAGGCCAATGGCAGCAGAAGTCCATCCCATATCACGAGAGTGCGTTCCGAAGATGCCTCCAGCGATACGCTGCAGAATCCGAAACGGAGTGGACCCCATCAGGCTGAATCCGATAAACGCCTGAGTAAGATCTAACACGCCCGCCAGCAATCCGCCCCCGAAAATCGCTGGCAACGGACCCTTGGGGACTGCCTTCATCATTTATTTTCCAACAGAGTACGGTCGGATTGGTGGCCAGTAAGGCGCGGGTAGACAGGGCTAGCCCTTTGGTTCATCGGCCACTTGAAATACGATCTTGCCCCGGGTGTGGCGGGTCGAAATCTGTTCCTGCGCCCTGGCCACCGCCGATAGGGGAAACGTCTGCAAGACGATCGGCGTAATTTTTTTTGCGTCGATCAGACGAGTCAAATCCTCCAACACGCTCGCCTTGGGCGATGCTCGGAACTCGACGCCACGAATGCCGCGGGCGTCGACTTCCTTTTGATCCACTTCGTCCACGATGGAGACGATGATACCGCCTTTTTTCACTACGCCGTAAGATCTCTTCAGAGTGTCGCCACCGACCATGTCAAGCACCACATCGACATCTTTTGCGACCTCTTCGAACTTTGTTTTGGTGTAGTCAACAGCCACATCGGCCCCCATCCTCTTAATAAAATCTTGGTTTGCTGTGGAAGCGGTCGCGATGACCTTTGCGCCGAGTGCTTTCGCGATTTGAATAGCAAGATGTCCGACCCCGCCAGAGCCGCCGTGAATCAGTACGGTCTGCCCCGCACTCAACTTTGCCGTTTCGATTAATACCTGCCACGCCGTCGAACCGGCAGCGGGCACCGCCGCGGCCTGAGCGTAAGTAACCTCTTTTGGTTTGGTCGCCGCTTCGCTTTCTTTCGCGACTACGTACTGCGCGTATCCGCCTTCATCCGTTAAGGTGAAAAAGGCATAAACTAAATCGCCCACTTTGAACTTACTGATCTTTGTGCCCGTTTTTTCCACGACGCCAGCCGCGTCCATGCCGAGAATCAAAGGAAACTTGTTTCCGATCAATTCCGCCAGGTAACCTTTCCGAATTGCGACGTCGACCGGGTTAATTGAGGCGGCCACAACTCGAATCAGAATTTCGTCCTCTTTCGGTTCTGGTCGCGGAACGTTTTCGAGTTTCAGCACTTCCGGCCCACCGTAGGCGTGAATGACTACCGCTTTCATCAGCGGTTTGTCCGGCTGGGTCGTTGCCTGATACGACGGCGTGATCAGGAATGTCAGGACGACAATCGTTACGGGTAAGAGTTTTCGTGAGGTTCCCATTCAGTAAGCGTCTTCTCCGATTGCGGGAAGAAGCGAGCAAAAAAATGTTACGCAAATCACGCGGAAATGTCACGAAT
>Ga0193729_1001394_pt1 | contig 12372 bp, 6 predicted proteins | sample U1c2metaG_FD_143036 | JGI IMG/M metagenome (GOLD analysis project Ga0193729, IMG submission 143036) | Soil microbial communities from a riparian zone of the East river system, Colorado, United States - U1c2 | ecosystem: Environmental > Terrestrial > Soil > Riparian zone | place: USA: East River... | reverse complement strand
GCTTTCTGCCTAGCGTTTATCCATGCCAAGGACAGAACCTATGTGTATAAATACGGCGAAGTGATGTCTTCATCCCTGTCACGAGCCAAACTAGGCGACGTCTGTTTCTCCCTGTTTGCATCAATGGACGCGGGTGATTTTTTCAAAGGGCTGGAATACAGAAAGAAAACCGCAAACCATTTTGCTAGCGAATTCCGCAAGAATGGTCAAATCGTCTCGGTTTTCCCCGAAGAACTTCAAATCGGCATTGGTTTCCAGACGGTGCCGTGTACTGGAACCAAGCAGCCGGAACTCTCACCGGCGCAGGTAGATGACCTCCTGCGCTCAATCGATCTGCAGGTCTCGTGGAAGAGTGGCCTGGAATACCGCTCGGCGAAGTTGGTTGGCCCACCCGTGCTCCTGGCAAAACCGGTGACCATACAGAAAGTAGTCGGGGAGATGTACACACTCCATGTCCGCGCCAGAGGCGTGCCGATTACAGACCACTTGGTCGTGTCAGTCCTCGACCCTGACAAGAGAGTCTTGACCCACGTAACGTTTAGTATAACCGTTGACCTACTCCCGCCAACGATACCCCGTGAACCGTAGGGGCGGGTGGCCCAGACATTGGTCATTGAAATGAATTTGGGTGCCCCACGTGCCGATTTTACACGTGGGGTCTTTGACTTCGGTTTTGGCGCGTGGCCCACCATAAAGCGCCAAGAGGGGGTGCCGCACTCTTTTTGGTTTTCAAAGGGTTTACCCGCCGTGGCGGGTGCGTCTTCGCTTGCGGGTATTACTAGCGCCCCGGGTGAAAGACTCGAACGCTTGCCGCTCCAAAAGCTTATCCATAACCCCCCCCAATTACTTTCATTAAGATAACTAACTAGTATAATTGTCCATGTTCGCCGCAACGATTGCGCACCTATCCGCCTGTCCTCACCGCCGACCGTTATGTCTTCTGCTTCGCTGCAAAAGAGCACCTCAATGTTTTCAATCACATCCAGCCTCTTTTTTCGGCCTTTCTCGACGCCGATCCTTGGTTCTCAACACGTTCCAGCCTCTTTTCACCAAAACAGGGGGGTAGGGGTATAAACCCGTGTCCAAAATACGCTGCGCCCAAAAAGATGAGAACATCATCTAACGCTGCTTACTCGCTCTTCGCGTCCGACGGAGGATTCCACCATGCCGCAACCCCATCGGGTCATTGTGCTGGGCGGCGGCTTCGGCGGCTTGAGCGCCGTCCAAAGTCTCAAGCGCCCCCCCGTCGAGGTCATCCTCATTGACCGCCGCAACTTTCACCTGTTTCAGCCGCTTATGTATCAGATAGCTACCGGCTCGCTCTCGCCCGGCGAAATCGCCGCTCCCTTGCGCGGAGTTCTCAGCCGCCAGAAAAACACCCAAGTCCTGCTCGGCGAAGTTTCCGACATCGATCCCGCCGCCAAAAAAATCCAGCTGCTCGACGGCGCCATCTTCGACTACGACTCCCTCATCGTCGCCACCGGCTCGCAAACCTCCTACTATGGCAACGATTCATGGCGCGAATGGGCTCCCAGCTTGAAGTCCGTCGAAGAAGCCACCGCCATCCGCCACAAAATTCTTTACGCCTTTGAACGCGCCGAACGCGCCGCCACCCACGAAGAATCCCGCGCCTGGCTTACCTTTGTGATCGTCGGTGCCGGAGCCACCGGAATGGAGCTCGCTGGCGCTCTCGCCGAAATCGCCAACGAAACCCTGAAGAACGACTTCCGCCACATTAATCCTCAGGAAGCTCGCATCCTTTTAGTAGAGGGCGGCCCGCGCGTCCTGCCTTCCTTCCCGGAAGATCTTTCCGCCAAAGCCGAAGAGCTCGTAACCAAACTCGGCGTCGAAGTCATGAAAGGTGTCATGGTCACCGGTATCGACGCCAATGGCGTGACCTTCCGCCGCGGCGACAAAACCGAAAGTCTCGCTGCTCACACCGTTCTCTGGGCCGGCGGAGTCGAGACCACCACCTTCGGAAGAAAACTAGCCCAGCGCACTCACGCCGAAACCGACAAAAGCGGCCGCATCAAAGTAAATCCCGATCTCACCATTCCCAATTATCCCGACATATTCATCGTCGGCGATCTGGCCCACGCCACAGACAAAGACGGCAAGCCCATGCCCGGCGTCGCCCAGGTAGCCATCCAAGGCGGAGCCTTCGCCGCCAAAACCATCAAGGCCCGCATTGAAAACCAAAAAGCCGAAGCCGCTTTCCACTATTTCAACAAAGGAGACATGGCCGTAATCGGCCGCGCCGCCGCCGTCGCCAACATTTTTGGTTTGCATCTTTCTGGATTCATCGCCTGGTTCACCTGGCTTTTCATCCATCTCATCTACATCGTGGAATTTCAAAATCGCGTGATGGTCTTTATTCAGTGGGGTTTTGAATATTTAACTTTCAGCCGTGGAGCCCGCCTCATCACCGGGGTCGCCGCCACGGATTCAATCAAGCAGGCCGGCTCCGTCCGCGCTTCCGGCGAATGTGATTAAATCGCGTCGCAGCAAGGCATCGACTCGCCGCGCCCGCCGCGGTCCATCGCGAAAAAATCATCGCGACCAAAGCATCGCCACAAAAAAAGTTTAGTTCAACAAAAAGTTAGACTATAAAAAAATCTCGCCGACAAAAAACCTGCCCGCTCGTCCTCACCTGTCCGTTAGCCCACGAATCCTAACAACTCTCCAATCTATTTTTCACTGAACGTATTCTGACCCTGCCACCAGTAGTTGCGCGCTACACCAAACCCCATTCTGCATGTGCGTCGGACACCCCTTCCATACCTCCGAGCAAACAAATTTAGGCCGCCTTCCAAAGGAAGATCGGCACACACGCAATCGGAATGGGGACTATCGTGCCAGTCACAAAAAACAATCTTGTCACAAAAAACAATTGCCGCACATCAAAAAACAATCTCGTCACAAAAAAGTTCAGCTTCACAAAAAACAATTGCCGCACAAAAAAGAATCTGCTGGCCTCGCTCTTCACCTTGCTTCTGCTGTCCGTCGCTGCGCCGGCCAGCTTCAGCACCACAGTAAATTCTCAAGGTTGTTTCTTGTCATCCGGCACATGGACTAACACCCCGTTAGCGCAAGCCCAATCAGGCAGCTTTCGCATCACCTTTGACGCCACGCCATCCGCTTCCAAGGTGGATGCCGTGCACGGGCTGTCTTACGGTCCCGCATCCGCCTACGCCAACATGTTTGTCGCGGTGCGATTCAACGCCAACGGGCACATCGACGCGCGTAGCGCTTCCACCTATGTAGCGGCGTCGTCAATTCCGTATGCCGCGCGCGTCACCTACCATTTCATTCTCGACGTGAACGTCGTGACTCACACCTACAACGCCTACGTAATGATCGGCTCAGTGCAAACCACCATCGGCACGAACCTCGCATTCCGCAATGAACTCGCTCCAGTGTCCTCTCTCAACTACGTTGCCGCGATGACCACCACAGGCACAAGCACCTTCTGCAACATTACTGTGAGCAACTGGTCGATGGCCCCGTCTATCGTCACGCAGCCGGTGAGCCATTCAGTCACCGCCGGTCAAATCGCCAACTTCTCGGTCGCTACTACTGGATCAGCTCCTCTGACGTATCAATGGATGAAGAATGGTGTCGCCATCAGCGGCGCCAATTCTTCCAACTACTCCACGCCAGTAACGACCATCACCGACAACGGCGCGCGATTCTCCGTCTCGGTCAGCAACGCTTCCGGAACAGCAATCAGCAACTCGGCTCTACTGACCGTCACCGCTCCCATCATTGCCCCTGCAATCACTTTGCAGCCGCTGGCGCAGTCCGTTACCGCAGGACAAGCAGCAACTTTCTCCGTGGCCACCACCGGCACGGCACCGATGACGTTTCAATGGAGCAGAAACGGCTCACCCATCATCGGAGCGACTTCCTCTCTGTACACCACCGCGTTGACGGTTGCTTCTGACAATGGATCGCAGTTTACCGTCCGTGTTAGCAACAGCGCAGGCAACGTGCTCAGCATCCCGGCAACTCTGACCGTGAAACCGGTTACAACTCCGCCGGGATGCTTGCTGTCAGCGGGCACGTGGGTTTCTACGCCGCTGACAGAAGTGCAGACCAGCAGCTTCCGCATACAGTTCGACGTTACCCCAGTTGCTGCCATCGAAGATGGCGTGACGGGTTTGTCGGCAGCGCCGGGCGCCGCATATACCGCTTTGGCCGCCGCTGTGCGATTCAACGTAGGTGGAATGATCGATGCCAGGAACGGTGGCAGCTTCGTCGCCGCCACAGCAATTCCTTACACCGCGGGTACCGCGTATCACTTCATTCTCGACGTGAACGTCGGCACGCACACCTACAACGCGTACGTCGTGCTCGGTTCCGTGCAGGCCACCATCGGCACCAACCTGGCGTTCCGCACTCAACAAGCCGCCGTATCTTCACTTGCTTACTTGAATGGTTTCACTGTTACGGGTAGCGACACCATTTGCAATGCGGTGACCACCACTTCGACCGCAGCAACACTATTGCTTAATTCCAGCGTAAGCAGCTTGAACTTCGGCAACGTAAACGTGTCCAGCAGCAGCACCCAGAACATGACCATGACCAACGCCGGAAATTCCAGCGTGACGATCGCGCAAGTGATGGTCGCGGGCGCTGGCTTCAACACCACCGGAGCCAGCGGCATTATTCTTGCACCGGGACAGACCACCACACTGACCTCCACGTTCGCGCCGTCCGCGAGCGGAGCAGCCACCGGCAAAATCACGGTAAGCAGCAACGCCACCAATTCTCCGGCCAGCATCTCTCTTTCGGGAATGGGCGTCGCAGCTGCGCCACACACTGCAACTCTTTCGTGGGCTCCGGCGGTTACGGGAGTGACGGGATTCAAGACCTACGTGAGCATGGTTTCGGGCGGGCCGTACGTTGAACTGGGCGCCGTGCCGTCAACCACCCCGTCGTACACCGACAGCAGTGTTCAGTCCGGACATACTTACTACTACGTGGTCACCGCCGTAAATTCGACCAACGTGGAAAGCTTGTACTCCAACGAAGCGGCAGCAATCGTACCGTAAGAAATCAGTACGCTAAGAAACGAATCCGATGCCGGATGCACGAGACGCTGCGTGTTTCCGGCATCTCCTTTTGTGGTTGTCTAAATTGTTAACGACGCCTTCGCGGGTTTCAATCTGAGAGATTTCGCGCGATCGTTTTGTTCCAGGCAGCTAACTGGAAAACTCCCGTTTGTCCCCGATTTCCAGGTTATTCTTCATAGGCGGGGAAACACCTGCAGCCTTTGACAACCACAAAGGATGTGGCACCCCCTCTCGTAACGAGGGATCGGCAGTGTTATCCTCCAGCCGCCCCTCAATCAAATCAATTCAAAATACAAAGGATAAGCCATCCGCCCGCCATCTTCTAATCAGCCGGGGCACCAGTCCTATCAAATTCATCTCAAGATTCATCCTCCCGGCGGCCTTCCCCAAGGTGGCGGAATCGTTTTGTGGACCAATCGACCAGAAAGACAATAAGAAAGACTTCCAAGACAAGCAAAATGATCCACTGCCATCCAAGAATAGGCTGAACCAGTATGGTATAGAAGAGGACACCCAAAGCGTGGATCAGGAATAGAGTACAGATTGATATCCAGAATGCGAACGAGTTTCGGTCTCGCCAACGCCAATGGCGATAAACGCAAAACGCAAATAAGACCACCGTGAACCAAATGGCTTTGCCCATTGTGCCGGCGCAGAGCCTGGTCAATCCATGGGAACCATGTCTCGACGACAATGACCCCTGCTAAGGTCAGGAGACCGATTAGAACCCCGGAGACCATCGGAGATGTTATGAGCTTCCCGACCGACACTCTTTCCACCCACTTGGACCTTTTACCTTATCACTTACTCCAGATCGATCTGCACGTTCCCTCGCGGCGAGCGGTCCACCATTAAGCACCAAGAGGGGGTGCGGCACCCCTTTTCGCCTCGAAGTAGCTACTTAAACAGTAATATCCTCCAGTCGCCCATGAATTTAATCAATTTGAAATACGATGGATAAGCCACCCGCTCATTCGGAGGGCTATCATCGGTGTTCGTCGACCTGTTGACAATCAACAGGAAGATGGCATAGCTTACTCATGTTGGTTGTCTAGTGGAGGGCGGCGTGAGTGCATCTCATGGCGAGGTTTTGCAGGGGACGCTGGACTTAATGGTGTTGAAGACGCTGGAGGCCATGGGGCCGCTGCACGGCTACGGAATTGCGCAGCGCATCCAGCAAGTTTCCAAAGATCTTCTGAAGCTGAATCAAGGGACCCTTTATCCAGCATTGCTGCGACTCGAACAGCGTGGATGGGTGCGCTCTAAGTGGGGCGTGTCGCACAATAATCGCAAAGCCAGGTATTACTCGTTGACGGCCGCGGGCCGGCGGCAACTGGTGACGGAAGCGGCTCGCTGGGAGCGCATGGCCGCAGTCATCGCGGGAATGCTTGCTGAGTCGGAAGGGACGTGAGATGGACCGATTGCGGATTTTTTTCTCGCGAGCATGGGGATTTCTTCACCAGAAACATCTCGATGAACAACTACGCGAGGAGCTACAGGCCCACCTTGATGCGCTCATGGAAGAAAATATTCGCAGGGGCATGACCCCGGAAGAAGCTCGCGCCGCGGCTCTTCGCGAATTCGGCGGCGTGGAACAAACCAAGGAAATTTATCGCCAGCAGCGCGGATTGCCTTTCCTGGACATCGCGCTGCAAGATTTGCGATTCGCATTACGCGGATTGGTTAGAAGGCCGGGGTTTGCCATTGCGTCAGTGCTGACTTTAATGCTTGGGATTGGCGCGACGACCGCAGTTTTCAGCGTTGTGGACTGGATCCTTTTTCGCAGCCTGCCGTACCCGCACGACGATCGACTGGTTTCCTTCGGCTTGCTGGCACCCATCGAACGTGATGAGTTCTCGTTAGGAGCGGGTTATATAGACTTCAGAAAAGAGCCGGGCTCATTTGAAGCGATCACCTCGATGGCGCCCGGCACCACGGATTGCGACATCACCGAGCAGAACCCGGTGCGTTTGAGTTGTGCACAGGTGGAACAAACGTTTCTCCCCACGTTTGGCATTGAGCCCATGTTGGGTCGCAATTTTACGCCGGAGGAAGATCGCAAAGATGCTCCGCCGGTAGCCATCTTGTCCTACGGATTATGGAAAAGCCGTTTCGGCGGAAATCCAGACGTTTTGAGTAAGACGATTTCTTTGGACGGCAAGACCGCGCAAATCATTGGCGTGCTGCCTGCGCGGTTTGAAATGCCCACGCTCAGACCTGCGGACATTTTGATTCCGCAAGCGCTGGATGAAACGCAGCAGCGCCAGTCGGCGCCGGGCGCGGTGCTGCGAACCTTTGCGCGACTGAAACCGGGTGTCGACGTTACCCAAGCGATCGCGGTGCTGCAACCGTGGTTTGAATTAGCGGTGAGCGGAGCGCCACCGGAATTTCGCAAAGAAATTCACTTGTCGGTGCGCACCCTGCGCGAGCGTCAAACATCCGACGCGCGGCTGGCATCCTGGATTTTGCTGGGCTCGGTATTCGCGGTGCTGTTGGTGGCATGCACGAATGTGGCGAATCTGTTGCTGGTGCGCGCGACGGTCCGCGAAAGGGAACTGGCGGTACGCGCGGCGTTGGGGGCCAGCCGGGCGCGGCTTGCTCGACAGTCGCTGACAGAAAGCTTGTTGCTGGGTCTTCTGGGAGGCGCCGCGGGTTGCGGGCTCGCGGCAATTTTGATTCGCGTGTTTGTGTCTATCGCTCCCGAAGGCATCCCGCGTTTACAACAAGCTGGGCTGGACCTTCGCGTTGGCGTGTTTACGCTGGTGGTGGCTTTGGCCTCCGCGTTGATTTTCGGCGTGGCGCCTGCACTGTACAAACCATCGGCAGAAATAATGATGGGGAAAGAACAAATTTCCGCGCGACGAGGCGGATCTTTGCGGCAAATCCTGGTAGTCGCGGAGATTGCTATTTCCATCGTGCTGCTGGCGAGCGCGGGACCCCTACTGCGCAGTTTGTGGAAGCTGCAAAACGCTCCGACCGGAATGGAAACCGAAAATGTTTTGACGGAACAGATATCGCTGGGCAGCCACAATTTTAAAGAAGCAGCTCAACAGGTTGCCTTTTTCACGGACCTTGAAGCGCGATTGAAGCGCTTTCCCGGCATTAGGTCGGTAGCTTTAAGTGACTCTATTCCGCCGGCGGGGCAAATGCGGTCGACGATTCTGGTGGCGGTCGAAGTAGCCGGCAGGCCCGCTCTTGCGGAAGGCACGGGCGGGCCTGTGGGGTGGCGCGCAGTTACGCCGGATTATTTTTCCGCGCTGGCAATTCCGATTCTGGAAGGCCGAGCGTTCCGTGAGGAAGATCGCCTGCCCACGGAAAATCCAATCATTCTGGGCGAGACGCTGGCGCGAAAACTTTTTCCCGGCGAGAGCGCGGTCGGCAAACAATTGCGATTATTCAAGACGCCGGATGGTCCGTGGCGAACGGTTGTGGGAGTGGCGGCGAATGTAAAGAATGATGGTCTACAAACAAATGGCGACCCAGAATTTTATCTTCCGTGGAAAAACGATCCGTTGATTAATCTGCGCGCAGGCTACGCGATTGTGCGCACGCGCATGAATCCCATGTCTGTCGCGTCGTGGATGCGCAGCGAAACAGCCGCACTGGATGCCACTCTTCCCGTGAACATCGAGACCATGAGCCAACGTGTTGGCAAGTTGACCGAGCGACCACGCTTCAATGCCATGCTGCTGTGTTTATTCGCGGGGATTGCGGTGTTGCTTGCTGCCGTGGGCATTTATGGCGTAATCGGGTTCCTGGTAGTGGAGCGCACGCGAGAAATTGGTGTTCGCCTGGCACTTGGCGCAACGCCGCAGAGCATTTTGAAAATGGTGCTAGGTAGCGTGGCGCTCTGTACCATTGGCGGCGCAATGCTGGGTTTGCTCGGAGCTTGGTTCTGTACGCGCTTGCTGGAATCGTTGTTGTTTGAAGTTCGCGCGCACGACCCGATTGTCTTTGGCGTGGCGATTTTCGCGCTGGTGGCAGTAGCTCTTGTCGCTGCGTGGATCCCCGCACGGCGCGCGATGCGGGTTGATCCGATGATTGCGCTGCGCTACGAATAGGACTTTCGCACAGGCTATGGCCTTCTGCTAAACACTTCCGCGAATCACCAGTAGAGTTTCAAACCAAACTGAAACTGGCGCGCGTCGTACGCGGCGGTGGGTTGACCGGCGGCGCAAGCGGATCCAGCCGTTGGGTCGCAGAGTTGATTCACGGATGCCACGTTAGTGCGATTGAAAAGGTTGAAGGCGTCGGCGATAACTTCGAGGCTGAAGCGTTCGCCAAAGGGAATGCGCTTGGACACGCGCATGTCCCACTCAAAAAATCCGGGAGTGGTGAAGCGGTTGCGGCCGAGATTTCCGTCGCAGCCTAACGGCGGGCTGATGCCCGGGACGCTGAAGGTCGTGAAGGAGTTGGTGAGGCACACACTCGCGGGAGAAAAGCTGAAGCCCGAAATGAATGGCGAAGTGGTGCCGCCGCCAACGGAAGGACGCGCTTGCGAGGCGCCTAAATCGAGGCGGGTATCCTCCCCGGTAATGATGTTGTACGGCCGGCCGGAAGAAAGCTCGACGATGGGCGCAATGGTAATGCCGCCGAGCAAATGACGCGCGAAACCATCTCCGCCGTGTGGAGCGGCGGTTTGAAAAACGGCGCTAGTGACCCAGCGATGACGCTGGTCGTTAACCGAGTTGGCGCGTTCGAGGAAAGGGAAGCGACTGTCCTGCGGCTCGAGCGGAGACTGCAGGTCGGTGGAGTCGTCGATGGAATGCGACCAGGTGTAGCTAGAGAGAAGTTCAAGCGAGTGAGAAAAGCGCTTGGTTAGATTGATGGTCAGGCCATTGTAAGTGGAATTTCCGCTAGACTCTTGCGCGTCCACGCTGTTGAACGGGACGGGAACGCCGAAACCTGTTGGGTAGCCGGCAGCTTTTGCGAGCGCCACTTGAGTGGCGTAACCGACAGTGGCGTTGCCTCCTCCAGTGGCGGCTGCGAAAGAAGGATTGGGGCCCGAGCGGCGGAAGAAATTAAAAAATGCCGGCGTGCCAACAAATTGGCCGTTGAGCGCCGCGACCGGGCAACCGAACAGCACACCGAGTGCTTGCGGGGCGATGACTTGCACGCCGCAGGTGTTGGGTCCATGCGTTCCGGGCGCAAAAGTTGCGCTGGGCGCGACGACGGTGACGGGATTCGTGAATCCCAAACCCGCGGCGTCGGCGAATTCGAGATTGGTCGCGAGCAATTGCGGGTCGGTGGAATTTATGTCTATGGGGCGATTCAAATGCAGGCCGCGGGTGTATTGATAGCCGACGCTGATTTTCCAGGTGCCGGCGATTTCGCGCTCAATCGTCAGATTGCCTTGCTCGGCGTAAGCAAATTTGAAATTTTTTGTGACCGGAAGAGTGAATGGCAGGATGGGAAGCGGGAATCCCGCGGCCAAATAATTCTGATTAGCGAAAAGCGAAGTGGGCAGCAAGGGATCGAAGCGCTGCTGGTTGGGCAAATAACCCATGTTGGGGAGAGCGTTGAGGACGCCCTGGAAAATCGAAGAACCATTCAAATTGTTGGGCGTATCGAGGCCGTTACCGCAGGCAGGAGTGACGAGTCCGCATGCCGAGGGAGTTCCTCCGGCGGATAATAATTGAACGGAGCGGCCGCCTTCGGCGGTGACGGAGTCAAAAGCAACCGCGAGCAGCGGGTGATCGTAAAAAAGTCCGTAACCGGCGCGGATTACCATTTTGCCGTCGCCTCGCGGATCCCAGGCGATGCCCAGGCGCGGCGCGACATTTTTGTAATTGCGTGGAATTCCTTCTTGCACGCCTAGAGCGTTTTCGGCAGCGGCGTTTATGGCCGTCGCGGGGGCGAATAATGGCGTGCTCTCGAAGTCGTAGCGCAGGCCGTAATTTACGGCGAAATGTTTGTTGGCGCGCCAGCTGTCCTGAATGAAAAATGAGTAAGGCAAATTGTCAAGAGGAGCGTTGGACGTGCCAATGCCCTGAATGTAAGTGGTGGGGATTCCCAAACCGTAGGATTGCAAGCCGGTGGTGCCGGGGAGCGCGATGGATTGACCGTTGCCGAGCGGCACGGAATCGGGGAATCCAAAGGTGTCGGCATCGAGGCCTCCGAAGTTTACGACGCCGCCGAAATCAAGTGTGAAAATTTGGGACTTGGCGGAACGCAATTGGATGATGTTAAAGTCTCCGCCCATTTTGAAAGTGTGGTTGCCGCGAATAAACGTGAGGTGATCGGTGAATTCAGTGCGGCGCTCGATGCGATCGACGGTGGAATATAGGGCTCGGCCGAAATACGCGTAGCCCGGAATGTTGACGCCGATGTTGGAGCCGCCGGGCAACTGCGAAAAACCGAAGTGCAGGCCGCGGCGCGCAAACTGCACGCGAAATTCATTGAAGGCGGTGTCGCTGACGATGGTGTCGTGCTGTCCGACGATGGAGAAATCGCGATATTGATTTAAGCCCGCGCGGGTTCCGGCGTTCTGTCCGAAGACCTGATTTTGCGAGGTGGATTGCACGCCGGTAACCAACGATGGGGAAACGCCGACGCGCAGGAAGGAAGTGTTGTTATTGCTCCAGCGCTGATCGAGACGCGCGGACCACAGGCTGGTTTTTTCGGTGACGGGAAAATTACCACGAATGGAGTTCAGGCCCACGAAAGATGCAGGCAGTGGAGCAATGCCTTCGCCAATCACCGAGCAAATCACGGCGTTTACCGTTTGACCCGGCGGACAGCTCACGGGCAGCGGAAACTGTGCGCCTGGGCCCGGATTTAAAAATCCGCCGGTGAGTCCTGCGGAGACTGCGCCAAAATCCAGACGGTTGAGCGCCACGCTGGATGCCGAGCCATAGAGAACGCCGTATTGCACCGCCAAATTCTGAAGCGCAGGATTTCCCGTCGCCAAGAGCGAATTTACCGCCGTAGCTTGCGGGCCGGTTAGTTGCACCGACAGCGGACCGCTTGGAGTGGGCAGGGTTACGGGTTGTAACCCAAAGTTATCGATGCCGATGCTGGAAAATCCGGTTTCTTCGCGCAGCGTGTCTTCGTAGGAGAAAAAGTAAAAGGTCTTATCTTTTTTGAGTGCACCGCCAAGCGTTGCGCCCGCTTGCACACGGGTGTAGCCCTGTTTCACTGGATCAAGAGCGCCGGTAGTAGGATTAATCTGACCAGAAAATGCGTTGCGGGCCTGGAAGGCTTTGTTGCGCAAGAAGCCGAAAGCGTCACCGTGAATATCGTTGCCGCCGCTCTTGGTGACGATGTTGATGACGCCGCCAGTGGCGCGGCCGTACTC
>Ga0193729_1001393_pt1 | contig 12385 bp, 8 predicted proteins | sample U1c2metaG_FD_143036 | JGI IMG/M metagenome (GOLD analysis project Ga0193729, IMG submission 143036) | Soil microbial communities from a riparian zone of the East river system, Colorado, United States - U1c2 | ecosystem: Environmental > Terrestrial > Soil > Riparian zone | place: USA: East River... | reverse complement strand
ACGATCGCCTGGGTCGAGATCTTCACGGTCGGCACCGCGATCTTGTCGTTGGGGCCGATATCCCTGAGCGACTTGATGTTGGCATCGCGGCTGATCAGCATCATCGGCTGCGCCGAGCAGGCGACGATGCCCTTGACGCCGCCGCGGGTGCGATCCCACAGCAGCAACAGATTGCCGGTGCCGGTGTTCAGGATATCGACGCCGCCGGCCAACAGCGCGTCGGTCTGCGCGCCGCCGCCGGAGAAGGTGATCCATTTGGTGGTGATATTGGGCAGGCCGAGCAGGCCTGCGTGCTTCTCGATCAGCTTTTGCTTCTCGATGATGTGGGTCGGCATGTAGAAAATGCCGGGCTGCCGCGACAGCGAGATCTCGGTCTTGGCTTGCGCGAGCGCCTGCGGCGCTGATGCCATCAGGCCGAGCAGCGCGACGACGCCCGCGCAGGTGCTGCGGATTTTCCGGTTCATCAAACATCCTCCACCGCCGCCACGATCTGGTTGACCGGGCCGCGGCAGTGCACTAATACATTAGTGCATCTGAGGTCAAGACGGTGCTCCGGGAAATTCGACCTGCCATCGAGGCTTGCCATCCGAATGAGTTCCTCGCCGGCCATTTTACGCCGTTCGCCGGCCCGATCCGCTCGGACGCTCGACCGTGACCGGCAGGCGGCGCCGCAGGTCTTCGAGCAGTTGCGCAAGCTGATTACCTCGCTGGCGCTGCCCCCGGGCTCGCCCTTGTCGCGCAACGCGTTGGCCGAGCAGTTCGGCGTCAGCTCGACGCCGATCCGCGATGCGTTGATGCGCCTTGAGGAAGAGGGACTGGTCGAAGTCTTTCCGCAATACGCCACCGTCGTCAGCAGGATCGACATCGGTCTTGCGCAGCAGGCGCATTTCCTGCGTCAGGCGCTGGAGCTGGAAATCGTCAAGGGCCTGGCGCTCGGGCACCCCGAGCCCCTGATCAGCGAGTTGAACAGCACCATCGCGCTGCAGCAGAAATTCGCCAAGGCCGGGGATTTCGAGAAGTTCATGGCTGCCGACAACGACTTCCATCGTGAGCTGTATGCCGCGACCGGCAATCAGGCACTATGGGACCTGGTGCGCAGCCGCAGCGGTCATATCGACAGGCTGCGCCGGCTGCATCTGCCCTCGCCCGGCAAGGCGCAGGACATCGTGCGCCATCACAGGCTGATCGTGAAAGCAGTCAGCGCGAACCAGCCGGACGATGCACAACGCCACCTTCGAAAACATCTATCGGGAACACTTGGATATCTTGCCGAAATTCGCGCGCGTTTTCCCGAATATCTGAGCGAGTGACGAATGCGCGGAGCCGTTGCTGGAAAACCCGCAAGCGCGCGGTAGCGAACATGACAGCGGTCTTGGCCGCAAATTCCGGTCTGGCGTATCCGTAACTCTACGGAGCCCAACTTTAACGCCCGGATAGCACCGAAGTCATATCCATCATTCGCAGATACCCAATCTCGTCCCAGGCGGCACCGTGCGAGCGTGTCGGTGATGGTGATGCAGTTCAGCACCTTTTCGATGGAGGGCTGGCACGGACGAAAGGTCCCGCTTCGCAATGAACTCCACCCGCCGCGGGCGAAGCCCTACCCACTTGCCGATCTGGGCCGGGGCGTTTGTGGTCCTGATCTGCTTTGCCATTCTCGCGCTGAGCGGCTGGCGAGAATGGTCCTCCCGGGAAGCTGAATTAAGAAATGCAGAAGTGGACGTGGCGAACCTCGCGGAGTCGCTCACCCAACACGCGGACGACACTTTCGAGCTGATCGACAATGTCCTGACCGGCATGGTCTATCAACTGGGGATCGACGGTAGCGGGCCCGATGCCATCGCGCGGCTTCAGGCCTTTATCGATCTTCGCAAGCCCAGCCTGGGGCGTATCCGCGGTCTCTTCATTTACGACGAGACGGGAAATTGGCTGGCGACCTCCGAGGGAGTAAGCCTGAAGGGTCGGAATAACAGCGACCGCGACTATTTTCATCATCACGCTCAATCGGACGACCGCCGCACGCTGATCGGACGGCCGGTGAAAAGCCGCTCTGGCGGCCAATGGATTATCACCGCCTCCCGGCGCTTCAACCACCCGGACGGCAGATTCGCCGGCGTCGCATTGGCTACGGTCGACGTGGCATATTTCGCGCAGGTTTTTAAGAAATTCGACATCGGCCAGAACGGCTCCGTTGCGCTGCTGAATACGGATGGCATCGTGCTTGCGCGCAACCCTGACGATGGCAGCTATGTCGGGCGCGATTTATCGAACACGCCGCTCTTCAATGACCGCAGCCGTTATCCAGCCACCGCCGCCTTCCATTTCAAATCGCCGCTGGACGGGATTCAGCGGTTGAGCTTCTACAAGGTAAGCGACCATTTTCCCGTTATGATCGTGGCGACCAAAGCACGCGACGAGGTGTTGGCGTCGTGGCGCAGGGATGCGGCCATACGAATAATGTTCGTCGTCGCCTTGTTGCTGGTCATTTCCGTGATTGGTTTCTATTTCGTGCGGCAATTGCACGAGCGTCAGGGCATGGCTGCGGCGCTCGAAGCCAAGGAAGCGGACTTTCGCCTGCTGGCCGAGGAGTCCAGCGATATGGTGACCCGCATTGGAATGGACGAACGCCTTCATTACGTTTCGCCATCTTCGGCCCGCGTCGTCGGCTGGCTGCCTGAACAGCTCATGAAGACTCCAGCTTTAGCGGGCGTGCACCCCGAGGATCTGCCCCGGGTCGAGGCAATGGTCGCAGCGCTGAAGCGCGGTGAGATGCAAGACGCGCGAATTGTCTATCGCAGCCGTCATCGCCAAAAGAAGGAAATCTGGATCGAATCGACCCTGCGGGTAACGAAAAATTTTGACACGGAAGAAATCGACGGGGTCGTTGCGATCTCCCGCGACATGACCGAATACAAGAACCTTGAACAGAAACTGGCGGCTCTCGCCGCGATCGACGGCCTGACGGGCCTGGCCAATCGCCGGCATTTCGACGAGCGGCTCGAGAACGAATGGGCAAGGGCGCGCCGCGAGGCAACGACGTTGTCGCTATTGATGATCGATGTCGATCATTTCAAGAAATTCAACGACCGATACGGGCACCCTGCGGGAGATGCATGTTTAAAGTCGGTTGCGGGTGTTCTTGCGGCGCAGGTCCGCCGGCCTGCCGATCTGGCCGCGCGATATGGCGGCGAGGAATTTGTGTTGCTGTTGCCGGATGCCGACGCTGCGGGATGCCAGCAGATCGGCAAACGCATCCGCGAATCTCTTGCTGCGCTTGGCATTGTTCACGACTTGAATCTGCCTTCGAGGCAGGTGACCGTCAGCATCGGCGGAGCCGCAGCCGACTGCCGGGGAAACCAGGCACCCTGTCAGTCGCTGATCGCCGCCGCGGATCGGGCGCTCTATTCCGCAAAGGAAAACGGCCGCGACCGGCTGGTGATGTCAGGGCAGATCATGGATTGGGCGCGGGGCAAGACCGCCTGAGCAAGACCGCTTGAGCAAGACCGCCTGAGCGAGACCCGGATAGCATCTTCCTGACAAAACCAACCACGTCAGACCAGATTGCCACCGCCCTTCGAGGGCGCTCGAATACCCCAAGGTCATGCTGCGCGGATCGGCACGATCCGCCCAAACATTGAAGACGACGCGGTGCGCGCCTCCAAGTTTTCCACAGATAATTCAAGCAATTTTAATTTGGCAAGTGCCTGCAATGGTCAATATTGAACAGCCACAACGGCCTGCGCCATGTATTGGGACGATCGCCGTAAATGAAGAGATTGCAATTGGCGCGAAATTACCTGCTCATTTTGATGACAACGATGGCAGGGGCCACGCAGTAACCGGTCAAATCGAGTTATCCGATGACGACGAGGCATTTGTCTTTGGCGAGAGCGAGACCCGATAGCGCGGAAAAAAACTCGGCGCTGAAAAACTTGGCGCTGAAAAACCTGGCGCTGCCGGCCATCGTGCAATGCACGCATTGCTTCCATGATATTTCGCCGGAACGCCGGACCGTCTGAGCGGTTGGGAGTTGAGCGCCGCACAACGACGGCGCCAGACGCCAAATGGTGTCGCGATACGCGCAAGCTTCCGGCGAATCAAATTCATCGACGCGGCCTGCGGATGGGTGTCTGCCCGCAACCGTGCACATGGATGCGGTTCCCAGACATCGTTTTGACAAATTCAGCTGAACGTCCGAGCCTAAGTGCTTGCGTGCGAATCCAAATTCAGCGAAATGTTGCAACCTGTCGCTGACGTGAGTCCAGATTCGGAGCGGAGATAATGGGCCGTGGCGAAAATCCTGATTGTGGACGATGACAGCGCCGTGCAGGCGACCATCCGGCTGCTGCTGGAACGGGCCGGCCACAGCGTTGTCGTCGCCGCCGACGGCCGCAAGGGTCTGGCGGTATTCGAGGCCGGAGATTTCGATCTGCTGTTCCTCGATATCTTCATGCCCGGCATGGACGGGCTGGAAACCATGCGGCTGGTCCATCAACAGCAACCGCTGATCCCGATCATCGTGATCTCCGGCAATCCGATGACGTCGGAGTCCGGCTCCGGTCCGGATTTCCTGACCATGGCGAGCAGGCTTGGCGCGGTCGCCAGTCTGCAAAAACCTTTCAGGCCGGCTGCTCTGCTGGCGGCCGTTGCGGGTTGTCTTGAAGCCGCAAAACGCCCATCCTTGTCATCCACGACAGCCGGTGATGTTGCTCCCGGTCCATGATACCAGGCAGCGTGCCAGGGGTCCGGAGATGGCGCAAAAGCAAACATGACGCTTACAACCAGACTGGCCGTCGCGATGATTGCGCTGGTTGCGATCGCGGTGTCCGCTGTCGGATGGCTGAGCTATCGCAGCCTGGAGCAGATGATTCCGCCGCGTATCCTCGATCGCACCGAGACGCATTCGCGGCTGGTCGCCACCGATCTTCAATCCCACGTGCGCAACGCGCCGGCCGACATTGCCAGCTTTCGATATGCGGCTGCATTGAATGGGTTGATCCGCGGGCATCTGGCGGGCGGCATTGATCCCATCGACGGCGTCTCCGAGAAGACATGGTACCAGCGGATCGCAGAACGGCTGTCGGCTGAACTCGACGCCAAGCCTGCCTATGCGCAATTCCGTATCCTCGGAATCGAAAATGACGGGCGCGAAATCGTCCGGGTCGATCGCTCGGGACCGAACGGAGCGGTTCGGATCGTGCCCGAAGCGGAGTTGCAGCAAAAGGCCGACCAGGCTTACTTCAAGGACACCATCAAGTTGGGCGCGGGCGAAATCCACGTCTCGGCACTCGATCTAAATCAAGAGAACGGCGTCGTCGAAACACCGCGCATGCCGACATTGCGGGTCGCGACGCCGGTTTTTGCGCCCAACGGCAATCCGTTCGGCATCATCATTGTCAATGTCGACATGCGGCCGGCCTTCGACCGCGTCCGGTCATCGGTGCGGCAAGGCGGAAAGATCTACGTCGTCAACAAACGAGGCGACTATCTCGTTCACCCCGACGCCGCACGCGAATTCGGCTCGGAGCTGGGCGCGCCGGCCGACTGGACGGCTGACTTCCCATACCTGGCGTCGTCGCGTGGAGCAGCGCAAGGTGTAGCGCAAACCGTACCGGATCAGGCCGGACAACCGGGCGGAATAGCAGCGTTCGCTCCCACCATTCTGGCCAACAGTGAATGGGTCGCCGTCATCGAAACCGTTCCGAGTGCCGTCATCCAGGCGCCGGCGGCGGCCATCCGGAATACCTCGCTGCTGGTCGGGTTGATCGCGGTGTTGTGCGCGGCCGCACTGGCTTTGGTGGTTGCGAGATCGCTGACGCGCCCGATCGTCAAACTAACCGCCGCGGTCGAAGGAATTGCCAGCAATGAACGCGCCGCAATTCCCGTCGAAGCTGGCGGCGAGACCGGAGTGCTGGCACGGGCGTTTGCGCGCGTGATCGGCGAAGCCAATGCCAAGACCGCCGCGCTCGAACGCGAGGTTGCCGAGCATCGCCGCACCGAAGCCGCCCGCGATCATTACGCCGCGCGCGAGCGTCTATTCAGCGCCGCGGTCGAATCGTCCAACGACGCCATCGTTACGAAATCCCTTGACGGCACGATCACCGGCTGGAACCCGGCGGCCGAACGCATGTTCGGATTTGCCGCGGCCGAAGCCGTAGGCAACGGCATCGATCTTATCGTTCCCCGCGATCGACTGACCGAGATGCACGACATACTGCGCCGGATCGGCCAGGGCAAAAGCATCGAGCAACATGAAACGGTGAGACAGCGCAAGGATGGCAGTCCGGTCGAGGTTTCGCTCAGCATCTCGTCGATCAAGACCGCGTCGGGAGAGATCATCGGGGCATCCAAGATCGCCCGCGACATTACTGAAAGCAAAAGAACTCAGCAGGCACTCGATCAGCAGATCGAAGAGCGGCGCCGGATTTTTGAAACCTCCCAGGATCTGATCCTGGTCTCGGACCCAAAAGGCGTTCTGGTTCAGGTGAGCCCAAGTTCCCAAACCATACTGGGATACGCGCCGGAGCAAATGATCGGCCACAGCGCGATCGAATTCATCCACGGCGACGACCTCGACAGTACCCGCGAGGAAATGCGGGCGGCGCGGCGCGGCCTGCACACGCGGAACTTCGATGCGCGCTACGTCCATAGAGACGGACGAAGCGTGACGCTTTCGTGGATGGGCACATGGTCGGACCCTGTCAGGCGGCACTTCTTCGTCGGCCGCGATATGACGGAAAGCCGGTTGGCGCAGGAAACATTGCGCGAAAGCGAACAACTGGCGCGTGGCATTGTCGATACCGCACTGGATGCCTTCGTTCAGATGGACGAAAGCGGAACCATCTCGGACTGGAATTCTCAGGCTGAAAAGATATTCGGATGGTCGCGCGGCGAAGCGCTTGGGAGAAGTCTCGGCGAACTGATCATTCCGGAGATTCACCGCGCCGCTCACAAGTCAGGCCTGCAGCGCTTCCTGCGCACCGGGGAAGGCGCAATCCTCGGACGCCGTCTCGAAATCGAAGCTCGGCGACGCGACGGAAAGGAAATCAAGGTCGAATTGAGCATCACCGCGTTGCAACGCCGTAACGGCGTGGTCTTCAACGGATTCGTCCGCGATCTCACCGACAAGATCGCGGCGGAGGACCGGATCCGGCAGGCCGAAAAAATGGAAGCCGTCGGCCAGCTCACTGGCGGAGTCGCACATGATTTCAACAATATCCTGACGGTGATCACGGGAACGATCGAAATTCTGGCCGAGGCCGTCGAGAACGATCCGCAACTCGCGGCCATCACCAAGATGATCGACGAAGCCGCGGCAAGAGGCGCCGACCTCACCCAGCATCTCCTTGCGTTCGCCCGCAAGCAGCCGCTTCAGCCGCGCGAAACCGATCTCAATACCCTGATCATCGAGACCGCCAAATTGCTGCGGCCAACCCTGGGCGAACGGATCGAGATCGAATCGGTATTTCAAGACGAAGCATGTTTGGCCAACGTCGATCCCAACCAGCTTGCGACCGCCATCCTCAATCTCGCGATCAACGCCCGCGACGCCATGCCCGACGGCGGCAAGCTTATCCTCGAGACCGCGTCGGCTGTTCTCGACGAAAATTACGCGAGCCGCCACAGCGAGGTTCGACCCGGCCGCTATGCCTTGCTTGCCGTGAGCGACACCGGAACCGGCATTCCCGCTGCCATCCTCGACAAGGTGTTCAACCCGTTCTTCACGTCGAAGGAACCCGGCAAAGGCACCGGCCTCGGCTTAAGCATGGTCTACGGCTTCGTGAAGCAATCCGCGGGGCACATCAAGATCTACAGCGAGGAAGGCCACGGCACCACGATCAAGATTTACCTGCCGCCAGGTACGGGCGCCTCTCTTGCTCCCGAGGCCGCCATTGCACCGGCCATTCCAGGCGGACACGAGACAATTCTTGTCGTCGAAGACGACAAACTGGTGAGAGAGTATGTGCTGACGCAATTGCGTTCGCTGGGCTACGTTACGCTGGATGCGGCGAATGGGGCGGAAGCGCTGGCGATCATCGCCGCGGGCAATCAATTCGATCTGCTTTTCACCGACGTGATCATGCCGGGCGCAATGAATGGCCGCCAGCTGGCCAGCGAGGTGCAAAAGACCAAGCCCGGGCTAAAGGTGCTGTTCACCTCGGGCTACACCGAAAATGCGATCATTCATCACGGCCGGCTCGACACCGGAGTCCTGCTGCTCGCCAAGCCATATCGCAAATCGGATATGGCCGGAATGATCCGAAAGGCGCTCGCCGACCAGGGCCGCCTTTGATCGAAGCGGCGCGGCGTCTGTTGCGGAATGCGCGCCCGCGCCGGATCAGGAATTGCGCGAGACGGTCATCACGATCCGGATGAGATCGGCGGCATTCCTTGCGCCGAGCTTTTTCATGATGTTGGCGCGATGATCCTCAATCGTACGCGGGCTGATTCCGAGCTCGCGCCCGGCTTCCTTGTTGGAGGCGCCGGAGGCGAACTGCTCCAGCACTTCGCGTTCGCGCCGCGTCAATGGTTCCCGCCCCGGAAAATGAAGCGATGCGACATTCGACGCGGAGTCTTCTGCCTGTCGACGTGCATACGCGCTGATCGCCTCATCCAGCCGCGCGACGATTTCGCTGCCCCGGAACGGCTTTTCGATGAAGTCCAGCGCGCCGCTCTTGATCGCGCTGACCGCCATGGCGATATCGCCCTGCCCGGAGATCATGAAGATCGGCGCGGGATAATCCTCGCCGTGAAGCTCTTTTAGAATATCGAGGCCCGATTTACCGGGGATATGGACATCGAGCAGGATGCAGGAAGGGCATCGGGTCCGCGCCACCGCCAACAGCGCCGCCCCATCCGCAAAGCAGATGACCTTATAGCCACCCGCCGACAGGACCATCGACAGGATTTCACGAATGGCGGGATCGTCGTCGACAACGAAGATCTCGCCTCGGGGGAGTGGTTTATCGGCCATATGCCATCGTCCACGGACAGTAAGAAATGACGCGCGCACTCACGAGAGATTCGGGCCCACCCGTATTTGTACGGGAGCAAGACTTAACGCACAAGTAGTACCGGAGGCATTAAAAACGTAGTCGAGGAGAGTATTTATGCAGAGCGCAGAAGGCGGCGGATTTTCGGCCCGATCCGACGATCGAAACGGCGGAGAGGGTTCGATTGTTTCGGAACTCGTATCCCTGATCGAGCACGTCCGCGCCAGCATGAAGCTGATCGAGTCGGCCATCGCGATGGAACCGGCTTTCGGCGATCCCGGAACTTCCGCCAACGTTGTCGTGCTGGATGACGTCACGCCTCGTTACCAAAATGCAAGGGCCGCGCTGAACGCGTGCAACACCAATCTTGAGGTAACGTTTCACCTTCTGCGCGATACCAAGAGATCACCGCATCGAACGAACGAGTCTGCCGCATACGAGCTTCGGTCGGCTCGTTTGGTCGGTCGCGCGTGAAGCGCGTCGGATAACGGTACCCTCACATGTCAGCCTCCGTTGTGATTCGTTCAGGCTTGATCGGCGCCGCCGTCATCGCCGCCACGATCGGATTTGTCAATATCACGTTGGGATCGGCGATCGTCGGAGAGACGCGTCGAGTTCCCGTTGAGCTCGCGACGGCTGCGAACACCGACGCGATGAAGGCCGAATATCGGCGTCCGGTATTTATCCCGTTTCCCAAAGAGAACCCCTATACGCTGGCCAAGGCCGCGCTCGGCAAGAAGCTGTACTTCGATCCGCGCCTCTCGGCGATGTCGGCGCAGTCCTGCGCAAGCTGTCATACCCCCGGCTTTGGCTGGGGCGACGGGCTGGCGCTCGGCGTCGGGCGCGGCATGACAAAACTGGACCGGCGATCGCCAACCATCATCAATTCCGCCTGGGGCGAGCGCTTCATGTGGGACGGCCGCGCTCAGAATCTCGAGCAGCAGGTACTCCTCCCGATCCAATCCGCCGGCGAAATGAACATGCCGATCGACCAGCTCATGGAGCGGCTGGCTTCGATCACCGAATACGGTTTGCTGTTTGCCTCGACCTTCCCTGAAAGAGGCATGAATCCGACGACCCTTGCCGAGGCCATCGCCACCTATGAACGGACCGTGGTTTCCGAGCGATCGCCGTTCGACGCCTGGATCGAGGGTGACGAGCGCGCCATCTCGGAAGCGGCCAAACGGGGCTTTGCGATTTTCAACGGCAAAGGTCAGTGCTCGCTCTGCCACGAAGGCTGGAATTTCACCAATGACAGTTTTCACGACACCGGCCTTCGAAGCACCGATAGCGGCCGCGCAGCTTTCCTTCCAAATATTCCCAAGATGATGCACGCGTTCAAGACCCCGGGGCTCCGCGAGATCGAACGCCGGGGCCCGTATATGCACGATGGATCGATCGCGACCCTTGAAGCGGTGGTCGAACATTATGACGGCGGCGGTACGGACCGGCCGAGCCGGTCCGACCTGATCGGACCTCTCGGTCTCACGCCGCAGGATAAATCCGATCTCGTCGCCTTCCTGAAAACCTTAAGCGGTAATGCCGGTCCGACCATCATCCCTGTTCTCCCCCGCTGAGATCGTCAGCCCAGGAAACGCTCCATGCGAAAGATTGCCACGCTCCTTCTCGTCATTCCCCTCGGCCTGGCGGCCGGCGGCCTTGTCGCCACGCAGACCATCCGCCAACAAGGCCGGTTGTTCTCGATCGACAGCGTCGCCATCAAGGCCGGCGGATCGCTGACATTTCTCAACGACGATAACGTTCCCCATAACATCGCGTCGATCAGCAAGGGAAACGAGTTCAATCTCGGCTCGCAGCGCCCCGGCGCCTCGACAGATGTCACCTTCACGGCAGCAGGCGAGGCGCAGGTGTTCTGCGCCATCCATCCGCGCATGAAATTGACGGTCAAGATTTCAGACTAGTTACGCCTAGAGCATGATCCGGAAAAGTGGGTACCGGTTTTCCCTCGGGACAAACGCGAAGCGTTTGCCCGGAGATCATGCTCAAACAAAAAGGTAGAGTGGGATGACGATTCGAAGAAAAGTCATCCCGCTCGAGCCGCTCGCTGGAGCACGATGATGTCCATTCGTTACAAGTTCTTTCTCGCGTTTAGTGCCCTGGTGGTCATCGCCTGCTCCGTGGCTTTTTCCGGCTTCCGGGGAATCGCAGGGTCGGGAGATCTGGCCGTGCGCCTGTACGACGGACCGCTGATGGGCATCAATCATGCTCGTTCGGCGCATGCGGCGCTGAACGAAGCCCGCCGCCTGATACCGCCCGGCCTGGCCGATGCCGTGCCGGCCGAAACCGTCATCGCGTTCCGCGCGCTGCTCAACGAAATAGCAGGCGATCTGAAAATCGTTCGAGAGCGCATCGACAATGACGACGTCACAGCCGCGCTAACCGGCGCGGAAGATCGCTTTCGCGATTGGTCGGAGACGGAATTGCAACTTCTCAGGCCCCCGTCAGATGGCCTCGCGATGGTGCCGGCTTCTTTCGCGTTAATGCAAAAAGGCAATGACGCCGCAAAGGCGCTTGACGACCTCGTCGAGACTGTCGCCGCGTATGGCTTTGAATATCGAATGGCCGCCGAGGCGGCAGTTGCGGATGCCCGCACAACCATGCTGACGCTGGCGATAGGAACAACACTGGTCGGGATCATGCTTGCGATCAGTTTTTCCTACTCCATGAGCAAGCCGATCTTTGAGGCCATGCAGGTCGCCGAACGCGTGGCGGCCGGCAATTTCACCGACCAGATCGCCAGTCAACGGCCCGACGAACTTGGCCGCCTGCTGCGATCGCTCGATGCCATGCAATGCCATCTCAAGACGCGTGCCGATGAAGACCACGCCATGATGATGAAGCTGGACGCCGCACTCAACAACATGAAGCTTGGACTGTGCATGTTCGGCTCCGATAACCGCCTGATGCTCTGGAACGATCTTTATCTGAAGATGTACCGGATTTCACCGGAACGGATATTCGTGGGCTGCACCCATGAAGAGATGCTCAAGGCCCGCGAAGTCGCGGGAACAGTTTACCGGGACCTCGGGCAATATGGCGCAAAGCTGCAGACGGCGGTTGAAACGCGTTCTCCCGACAGTTTTACCGCGGAGCTGGTCGACGGCCGGATCGTCAACGTTGCCTACCAGCCGATTGAAAATGGCGGATGGGTCTCAACGCATGAGGACATCACCGAGCGCACGCAGAGTGAAGCCCGCATCGCGCACCTGGCCTTTCACGATCCGCTCACCGAATTGCCCAACCGAGCTGCGTTCGGCAATTACCTTGCGAAGACATTCCAGAGCGCATCTGCGGGCAACGAAACACTTGCGCTGCTTTGCATCGACCTCGATCGATTTAAGGAAATCAACGATATGTACGGTCATTCGGCA
>Ga0193729_1001392_pt1 | contig 12386 bp, 10 predicted proteins | sample U1c2metaG_FD_143036 | JGI IMG/M metagenome (GOLD analysis project Ga0193729, IMG submission 143036) | Soil microbial communities from a riparian zone of the East river system, Colorado, United States - U1c2 | ecosystem: Environmental > Terrestrial > Soil > Riparian zone | place: USA: East River... | reverse complement strand
CTCATTGTCCGCTTGCTGCGCAATCGGCCTTAGCTTCAGGTCGGGCGTGAGACGCAAGCGTGCGCGCCAGCGATCCACCGCAAAGGGCATTCCCAGTGACAGCTCGCTCCGTCGCGGCATCTCGTATTTTGTCGCGCGGATCGTGAGCAACCCGCCAGTCACCGCGCCTGCAACAAAGATTGCAATCAGCGTCAAAACGACTTTCCATCGATCTACCGCGTTCATGATTATAAAAAACAAAGAGAAACCATTAAAAGCGATCTTTTTTGATGCGGTTGGGACGCTCTTTTATCTGACCAAGGCGGTAGGGGATCATTATGCGCTGGTCGGACGTGAGGTTGGTTTGACACTTGATGCACAGCAGCTCGATCGCGCGTTTCATGGAGCCTGGAAGCAGATGCCACCGCGCCCCGCGATCGTCGGGCCGCGCGAGAATGACGACAAAGGCTGGTGGCGCGAACTTGTCGATCTTGTGCTTGATCAGGTCGCGCCTTCACTAGGCGAATTTGATCGCGACAATTTCTTCGAAATCGCCTACGAACATTTTGCCGAGGCCGGCGTTTGGGAATTGTATCCCGAGGTTGTTGACGTCTTGGAGAAACTGCAGCCGCGCTTTCAGCTTGGGGTTGTCTCAAATTTCGATGGGAGGTTGCGATTCATCCTCGAGCAGCTCGGCATCTCGAAATATTTTGCGCACGTTTTCGTTTCCAGTGAGATCGGTGCGGACAAACCCGACGCGGAACTTTTCCGCCGCGCGCTGAAGTTTATCGATCTAAAACCGAACGAGGTCCTCCATGTCGGCGATGATTCGGAACGCGATTGGAAAGCGGCCAGCGAGGCAGGCCTATCGATTTTTCGTTTGGATCGACAAAAAAATTCGCTGCGCGATTTGCTGGCGACTTTAACCACGAATGGACACGAATGAACACGAATTATTTGGAGCGAGCGTGGCTTCGGGGCGTCCGATTCTACTGTACCCGCCGCCCTGTGGGGCGCGTGGGCGGGTCTCACAGAGACACGGCTACAACATCATGGGTCGGCCGGGACTCGAACCCGGAACCAACGCCTTAAAAGGGCGCTGCTCTACCGATTGAGCTACCGACCCGGGGCGAAGCTTCACTTTCTGATGCTTGCCAGATTTTTCAATATACAATGAGCGGCAGCCCAGAATGATCTCCCATAAATACAAGTCCATCTTCGTCGAGGTGCCCAAGACTGGCTCGACCAGCGTCCGAGCCATTCTCGGCAAAGCATGGAAGCCGCATCTGAATTTGTGGCAGATCAAAAATCAGATGGAGACGTATTGGACGCGCTATGGAGGAAGAAAGAACCGGATCCTGGCGTCTCTGTATCTGTTGCTTCCGGAGGAGCGCCGGAGAGAAATCGGGCGCAAACAATTCGAGACGTACTTCAAATTCGGATTCGTGCGCAACCCGTGGGACCGTGTCGTCTCGCTTTATGAGCGCGCAGAAGCGCTACAGCTCAGAAACGAAATGACCTTCGAAGAGTTTGTCGATTGGATCGAGTACAGCAGCAGCACTTGCGTCCACTCGTCTCCGCATCGCTATCAATTGGATTGGTTTGTCGATCCCAATGGAAATGTGCTTGCCGATTTCATCGGGAAGTTCGAACGGCTCGACGAGGACTGGGCTTTTGTAGCGGAGAAGCTCGGTTTGAGCGAAAAGTTGCCGCATCGCCGCGCCAACCCTCGCGAGCGCCACTATACTGAATATTACAATTCACGAACACGCGACGTGATTGCAAACAAGTTCAGAGTGGATATTGAGCGGTTCGGTTATGAGTTTTCCCAATAAAATAAAGGCCATCGTGCTTACCTGTGATCGGTATCGAGCGATCACGCGGCACGTCATCTTTCAATACGACAGGCTGTGGCCGGATCATCCCTTTGTTTTCCACGTTCCTTATCAGGAGCTTGGCGGAACTGACACGAAGCGAGTCAAGTATATCCCATCCCCTTCGGATATTAAGGGGACGATCCTGCACTTGTTGGCAGAGATTGATGACGAGGAGTGGATTTACTGGTGTGTGGACGACAAATACCCGATTGAACTTCCCACAGACAAGGTCGCCAGTCTCATTTCTCATGCCATGCGCTCGCCGGAGGTAGATGGCTTCTTATTCTGTAGATGCAGGGCGACATTGAGCAGCCCCAAGCTCACGCTTTACCCTCACAAAATTAAAAACCTATTTGGCGATATTTACCTGGAGCGAAAGGGCTGGTCCCAAATTTGGATTCATCAGATCCTGCGGGCCAAAGTGCTCAGGCATCTGTTCACGCATTTGCCCGACCACATTCCAAGCGCGAAAGCAATGGATGATCTGAAAGACGAAGTGCCAAAGATGCCCGAGCACCGGCTGTTTGTGACGGAGAAAAATTTCGCAGTCTTTGGAGAGAGCACCCGACGTGGCGATATCACGCAAAACTGTTACGAGAACATGATGGCGGCTGGCATTGAGCTGCCAGAATGGTTTCAGCATCCGAACGGCGAATACGTGACGCTCGGAAAACTGTAGGGCTTACTGCCGTTCGAAGATGTAACCAAAGCGCTCGATCTCCGCGGCAAACCGCGCGCACACCAATTCGCGAAGCTCATCATCGTAGTATTTCGAATAATGTTCGCGGCTGGAGCGGTTGTATCGTGGTAATGTTGTCGGCGAAATCCCCAAGGTCCCGCAAACGGTGCGAAAGTCGTCGGCCAGATTCTCGAAGCGCATTACGTAATCCACGTTGCCGAACGGATCTTCTTCGACCTTATCTAGCCGCAAATAGTCGGCGACTGACAGGGCCTTAACAATGGCCTTTCTGAATTTCTTCCGATCCCAGGCCGCCATGTTTTGCGTAGGGGTAAAATAATACGAAACCATCCGGTCCCATGGATTTCGCACGCACGTAAACTTGTAGAGGTCGCCAAACTGAACTTCCCCGAGGGCAGCCTTGTACTCGGCCAGCGTTGAATGCTTCTTAATTTTGTACTTCGGATTGCGCAGCCCAAAACGCTCGATCCCATCCTGTCCGCCACGTAAAGCTACGAGTTCATCCTCCGAGTAATCTCGAAGGATGCTTTGAATCGAATTACCAGCCGTCTTTGGAATGTGAACAAACAGAAAACGTTTCTGAGAAGAGATCATCGGCGCGCGTTTATAAGTTACGGTGCATCGTTCAATTGGGCGAGTAGTGGCGGGCATTTATCAATCGTGCGACAGATTGCGCTGTGCTTCCACGCTTCTGCGGCATAGACGCATGATCCTGTCTCACAAATATAAATTCATCTTTATTAAGACGGCAAAGACTGCAGGCACCAGCATTGAGGTTTTCCTTTCGAAATATTGCGGCCCGACTGACGTCGTCACGCCGATCACGCCATCGATTGAAGGGCATCAGCCGCGCAATTACCAGGGATTCATCAACCCGATTCCCGAAATTCTCGAAAGACGGGGCAAACTCTTCTCCGCGTTGCGGCACACAATCACGAGTCGCGAAAAGTTTTACCGTCATATGCCGGTATCTGAGGTGCAGAAGCGCGTCCCCACCCGAGTCTGGAACAGCTACTTCAAATTCTGCGTGGAAAGAAATCCGTGGGACAAAGTTTTGTCTCATTACCACATGCACGCCGCCCGGCAGGGCGGCTCGCTTTCACTCGATGAGTATCTCGCTCGCGGCAGGTTTCCTATTAACTATTTCCGATACACTGATCGCTCCGGTACGAAAATCATCGTGGACAGAGTTCTTCGTTATGAAAACCTTCTTGCCGAACTCGGCGAAGTATTCTCGCAGTTACAAATCCCCTTCGACGGAACGCTTGGCGTGGCAGCGAAATCGGAATACCGGAGCGATCGAAGACCGTATCAGCAAGTATTTAACGACGAACAACGAAAAATCGTGGAAAAAGCTTTTGCAAAGGAAATCGAACTGCACGGCTATCATTTTTAAGCCTTGGCTCTGGTGTAGAGTTGATTCGGATTTGCCGTTGCCCCGATGCAGTCTTGATTTTCGGGCCACCTTTCACTTGGATTGCAGATGTGCCTGCTGACGATAGCCGGGCTTCACTGAGGGCGACGGACTCCGATACGCAAAACGGAGCGGTCGCATTTGCCACCACACATTGGAGCGTGGTGCTGGAGGCACAAGGCCAGTCCGCCGCAGCACAAGAGGCGTTGGAAAAACTTTGCCGCGCCTACTGGCGGCCGATTTATAGTTTCATCAGGCGACAAGGCGCTGGACGCGAGGAAGCGGAAGATTTCACTCAGGGTTTTTTTGCGCTGCTGCTGGAGCGGCGCGACCTGGATGCTGTTCGCAGGGAGAAGGGACGTTTGCGTTCTTATCTGCTCACGTCACTGAAACATTTCGTCGCCAGCGAGCAGCGCCGTGCGCTGGCGGTTAAGCGAGGCAAAGGACAACAGCTGGTGCCGCTGGAAGAATTGAGCGCGATCGACCGAACCGAGATGGAACCAGCAGACCATCTCAGCGCGGACCGGCTTTATGAGCGTCGCTGGGCCTCGACCCTCATGGAGCAGGTGTTGCGGCGACTAAAGGACGAATACTGCACCGCGGGCAATGCCGCGTTATTTGATTGGCTGAAACAATTGCTACTGGACGAACCGGGAGCGCCGTCCCGGGCGGAGATCGCTGCGCGGTTGGGTATGAAGGAGAATGCAGTTTGGCAGGCCCTCCATCGGTTTCGCCACCGTTATCAAGTCTTGTTGCGCGAGGAAATCAGCCACACTGTTGCCATTGGCAGCGATATCGAAGATGAGCTGCGTCATCTAATTTCCGTGTTGCGGACGTAAGGTATGATAGAATTCCGCGCAGTACAAGATGGGGAGCTCATGGACAACTCTCCTGTAATGAGCAGCGTACTCAGAGTCTGTCGAAAGTGCGGAGCGGAAATTTTCGCCGACGCGCCGGAAGGACTTTGCACAGCCTGCCTGTTTGAGACAGGCCTTGATCTGCTCACGCGCCCATCTGTGGCCGCTGGCGACTCGTCCTCCGTAGCCTCGGCGAAGGCGGATGACTGCGCCCCCGTTGAAAATGTTGAAACGAGTGATGCGAATGCTGCGCCCCATGTTAAAAAAGCTCCGCGTCCGACAAAGACGCTAGCCGACTTTGGCGACTATGAATTGATGGAAGAAATCGGACGCGGCGGTCAGGGCGTGGTTTATCGTGCCCACCAGAAAAGTCTTAACCGCACAGTAGCTCTCAAAGTAATCGGTCTGGGTCACTGGGCTACGGAAGCACATCTCAAGCGATTCCGTCGCGAAGCGGAATCCGCCGCCAGCCTTGAGCATCCGTGCATTGTTCCGATTTACGAAGTCGGCGAGCGCGATGGGTCATGCTATTTCAGCATGAAATTCGTGGAAGGCGGGCAGCTCGACGAAGTGGTTCGGCGCGAACCAATGCTAGTTCGTCGCGCCACGGAATTAATCGCCAAGGTCGCGCGCACCGTTCATTACGCTCACGAGCACCACATTCTGCATCGCGACATCAAACCGGGAAACATTCTGCTTGATCAAAAAGGTGAACCGCACCTCACCGACTTCGGGCTGGCGCGGCTGGTCGAGACAGAGAGCACTGTCACGCGCACGATGGAAGTGCTGGGCACGCCCAGTTACATGGCGCCGGAACAAGCTGTTGGAAACAATGCGGCGGTGAGCAGCGTCACTGATGTTTATGGACTTGGCGCGGTGCTTTATCAATTGCTCACAGGTCATCCGCCTTTCGCAGGCGGCACAACCTACGAGACTATCAAGTTAGTGCTGGATACTGAGCCGCGGCAACCGCGCCTGTGGAATCCCAAAATAGATCGCGACCTCAACACCATTTGCCTCAAGTGTCTCGAAAAAGATCCAAAGCGCCGGTACTTGTCCGCGCTCGCGCTCGCCGAAGATCTTGAACGCTGGCTAAAGCACGAGCCAATTCGGGCGCGGCACACTGGAATTTTGACGCGAGGAAGGAAATGGCTGCGGCGCAACCCAACCAGCGCGCTTTTGGCAGCATCTCTGGTTGCCTTGGCAGCGGGCGCCGGCTGGATTGTTTGGAAAAGTGAGTTCATCCGGCAACCGGTCACAACCGGAATCGCGGTGCTTCCATTTGAAAACCGAAGCGAAGACAAAGCGAATGCTTATTTTGTCGACGGCATCCAGGATGAGATTCTAACGCGGCTATCGAAGATTGCCGATCTGAAGGTGATCGCGCGCACATCCACACAGCATTACAAAAGCACGCCTAGAAACCTGCCCGAGATCGCCAGGCAACTTGGCGTCGCCCACATACTGGAGGGGAGCGTGCAAAAGAGCGGCGACGCCGTGCGCGTGAACGTGCAGCTGATTAAAGCAGCCAATGATTCCCATCTTTGGGCTGATACCTACGACAGAAGACTGACCGACATCTTCTCGGTCGAGACCGAGGTGGCCAAAGCCATCGCCGACCAGTTGCGGGCGAAACTCAGCGGTCAGGAAGAGCAAGTCATCGCCGCCAAACCGACGGACAATGTTGAAGCTTACGATGCCTACCTGCGTGGCCTGGCTTATACACTGAAAGCTGGCAATACACCCGCCGACCTCCTTGCCGCGCAGAAATATCTCAGAGAAGCGGTGCGCTTGGACCCGAAGTTCGCCCTGAGTTGGGCGTTGCTGTCATTCGTTGATGCGGGCGGTTACCGCTCAACGGTTCTTCAACCAACGGTCGCCCTCCGCGAAGAAGCGCGGCAAGCAGCCGAAACCGCCCTCACTCTTCAGCCCAATCTCGGCGAGGCACTGCATGCCAAGGGGTATTACCACTACGCCTGCCTGAGGGATTACGACACCGCGGTGCGTTACTTTGAACAAGCACGTCAGCTCCTGCCCAATAGCAGCCGGATTCTTGAGTCGCTGGCGTATTTGGAGCGAAGGCGAGGCCAGTGGGACCGGAGCGAGTCGTACTTCAACGAAGCCGAGCGGCTCGACCCGCGCAACGTTCACCTACTCACCCAGCACGCGGTAACGTACAAACTCCTTCGTCGTTTCCCCGAAGCGCTGCGAAAGTTTGATCAGGTTCTGAATATTACGCCGGACGAAGTGGATACCATCGCGGAAAAGGCATCTATTGCACAAGCCGAGGGCGACCTGCCGCGTGCTGCTGCACTACTCGCTCCGCTGCATCCGAACGCCGCCAACCGCGACGCCTTAGTAAGACAAGTTTACCAGGCGATCCTGGAGCGCCGCCCTGCACAAATCATCCTTCGGCTGAAGGAAATATTGGCCAAACCTGATCCAGCATTGGGTTACATCAATGGCGAACTGCGCTTTTGGTTAGGCTGGGCGCAAGAAGTCGCCGGCGACCATGCCGCTGCCCAGGAAAGTTGGCGAGAGGCGCGCAGCGAACTGGAACGTTTTCTTAAAGAACAGCCGGAAAATTTTGCTCTGATTGGCGATCTCGCGCTCGTCAACATGAACCTCGGTGATAAAGCCGCCGCATTGACTCTGGCGGAACGCGCCGTGGCCGTGAATCCGATCGAGAAAGACGCGTTAGATGGTCTCGCTTCGATCGAGACCGTGGCCCGGGTGGCGGCGCAGATAGGGGAACCCGACCGCGCCATCGCCGCTTTGCAGAAACTACTCTCGATCCCGGGTGGGGGTGCACTGGGTGCGAGCGCACCGCTCACTCCTGCACTGCTCCGGCTCGATCCCATGTTCGATCCGCTCCAGAATGATTCGCGTTTCCAAAACCTCGTCGCCTCGTCCACGCCGAAGTAACATCTGGGGAGCGCACGCGGCTCGCGTGTTGGTTTCGGCGGCTCGCCGAAACACTCTTTTCATTTAGGATTCATCGAGCCTAATGCTCGCTGAGGATCGGCACAGCAAGTGACAAAGTCATTCACTCGCTCCCGCTCTTCATGTTCTAGGCTGCCCATGCCATCCACGGTCAGTGCTGCATGCCCCCAGCTCAAAGACCCAACGGTTCGACAGTTCCCTGCCCCATAGAAGGCGAGCGGCCACAGAAGAATTCGCCTGACCGCTCCCGCAATCCGTGAAATCCGCGCCCTCCGCGGTTCCGCTTTAACGATTGAACGCTTCAACTCCGAAAGCATTCGCGAGCAGGCGATTTAACAATTTTCTCCAACTTTCCGCGTAAGGCCCGGCCAATTTTCGCGCAGTACATCAGTGAAGCGCCAGAAATGACTTCCTCACGACGAGGAGCCAAAGAAGGCCAAAACAACAGAAAGAAAATTAAATCATGAAGAACAACAAAACGAAAATACGATCAGTCATGCAAAAGTGCGTGTGGAGTCTTTCGACTCTCGGGGCAGTCATCGGCCTCGCAATTGCGACGCTTACGATCAGCCCTGCGAATGCTCAGGCCACGCAAAACCTCCAATTCGATGTCTTCATAGACGCTAACACGATCTATTTCAGTGGCACCCCCGGGCCCAACCCTGGCACCACCTTTATCGTGACAGGATACATCTATCCGGGGGGCACGCTTGCGTTGAATCCTCAAGTAGCCCCGCCGAATCCGATTGGGGAGTGGACCTGCCGTGGAACGTTCACGCGCAATGCTAATGAACAGCGTCCCGAGGTCTTCACCGTTCAGGAATTTTACCTTCCCGATGACACCACCGCCATCGCAACGGAAGGTATTGAGCATGGACTCGTGGGGCCGGACCACCGTGACATGCGTGCCACCATTGGCGGTACGGGCATTTATCAGAACGTTAAGGGACAAAACACAGAGGTCCGAATCGGCGTCAACGGAACCGGCTTATTCAATCTCTCGTTCACATTCACCCACGATCGGGTCATACGACATTGAGTGAAACCTGCACGAGCGCGATTGCATCGCGGCGCACCGGAAGTGCACCGCGATGCCGCCATCCAAGCGCGGCCGCCGCAAGCAAACCTTTATTAGGCAACCATTCACTTATGAAAACCTTCATCAAATTTCTTTCATGCTCCGTTTTAACGGCACTTCTCATCGGCACCCTGGCCCACGCAGATGTTGTCACCGAATGGAACTCCGCCGCGCTCGATGCGATCCGCGTCGGCCACACGCCCCCACCTATCGCCTCTCGCAGTCTTGCCATTGTGCACGTCTCAATCTACGACGCGGTTAACGGTATTGCCCGTACGCACGAGCCTTACCTGGTACAAAGCGCAGTGCCGGCCAGTGCATCGCGTGAAGCCGCTGCCAGTGCCGCGGCGCACGCGGCGCTCGTCAATTTATTCCCGCCTAGCGCATCCAGCTTCGATGCGCTTCATGCGGCGATTCTAGCTGCAATCCCTGATGGCCCACACAAGACCGCTGGCATCGTGTGGGGTGAATTCGTCGCAAACCAGATCCTCGCCGCGCGCTCTAATGATGGTTCTGATGCCATAGTCCCGCCGCCTGGCGGAAGCGGTCCTGGCGTGTGGGTGCCGACTGCTCCGGCATTTCTTCCCTATTTGCTGCCGCAATGGGGATTCGTCGTGCCCTTTGGCATGAGTAGTAGCTCCCAGTTCCGTCCGCCGGGTCCGCCCTCCCTCGATAGCGAACGGTATGCGGCGGATTACAACGAGGTAAAGGAACTCGGCGCGGCAGTCGGCTCAACGCGCACAGAAGAGCAGACCCAGATCGCCTTGTTCTGGGCTGACGGCGCCGGCACCGAGACGCCTCCAGGCCACTGGAACAGTATTGCGCAGAATATCGCCGCCGCACAAGGCAACACGCTGGAAGAAAACGCAAGGTTGTTTGGCTTATTGAACATCGCCATGGCTGACGCTGCCATTTGCGCTTGGGATGCCAAGTACACGTTCCACTTCTGGCGCCCGGTGACTGCGATTAACTTCGCCGAACCGGAACTGAACTGGGCGTCGTTCATCGTGACACCACCATTTCCTGATTACGTCTCGGGCCACAGCACGTTCAGCGGCGCAGCCGCGACCGTGCTACCACTGTTTTACGGCACAGAAGACCTGCCCTTCACAATCGGCTCCGATTTTCTGCCCGGCGTGTACCGCAGCTTTTCAACCTGCCTCGATGCAGCGGAGGAAGCGGCAGTGAGCAGGCTGTACGGGGGCATTCACTTCCGCTCGGCAAACGAAGATGGCCTGCAAGCGGGCATTAGCATCGGCGAGTGGACCAATTCCAATTACTTGCAGCCAAAGGGCAATCACTCGCGAAGGTAACAGTCGACGGAAGACGCCGCCATCATACCACCCGAGGGTGATCCCAAAATCAGGCGTCGGAGGTGCGTCAGCCAGAGACCATGCTAGCCAACAGCCTGCCTACTCAGATTTTCAGCCTATCATTTGTGGATTCCTGCCAACGGTGAATCTCGCCCGCCAAACGTGAAACCACCGAAGCGTATTCTCGATCCGAGTGCAGGTTGCGCGTTTCCAGAGGATCATCTTTCAGGTTGTATAATTCGTTCAAATCCTTGTCGCGCAGGCAAAGTTTCCAGCCGTCAGGAGAAACTAAAGCTCGAGTAGATTCATCGACGGCGCGCTTGATCATACGCCGCGAAGCCAGTGATGTTCCCTTTTTGATTTTCGTTCGGTTTGGAGCCCACTCGATGAATACACTTTCCGGCGACAGGGCTTCTTCGTGGATAAGTGGCAGCAGGCTCTTGCCCGCGCACTGTGAGTGCTTTGGCTGGCCGAGAAGATCGAGCAATGTCGGTACGAAATCGATGTGACTCACCGGTTGCGAAACGATTTTGGCGCGTCTGTGACCAGGCAGCCGCACCAAGAGGGGAACCCGTACGGCTTCTTCGAACATTACTTCTTTGCCGAACAGATGATGCGCGCCCAAGCTGTCGCCATGGTCGCTCGTGTGCACGACGATTGTGTCGTCGCTTAAGCCGAATCGCTCCACACAACCAAGAATGGCACCAATGCTTTGATCGACCAGGGTGACTAACCCCAGATAGCGCTGTTTGATGCTGCGATATTCATCGGCCGTGACGCCAAAGAAAAACTGACGAGGCAGACGCTGCCGATCAAGAACCGCTTCCGCTTGCTGCCATTCTCGCATAAGCCGATAGCGAAGCGGAATGTTTTCGCTCTCGGGAACCATGGCGGTAGGATCGAGATCGATCTCGCTGAGCGGATGCTCATCGTTAAGCGGGCCGTTGTAAGGCGAGTGAGGTTCCACAAAAGCAACAACCAGAACGAAAGGATCGCGACTATGTTTTTCGATGAACTCGCACGCGTGCTTTTCAAGAAATTTCGGCCTCGATAGTCCGAGCGGCAGGTTGCTGATAACCAATTCCGAGAATCGTCCGTCTTGTTTGTCAGGCGTGACGCCCGCTGCGATGAGGAAATTGGTGTAGTCACCGTGGTCCTCAGTGGAAATCCATTGGTGAAATCCGCGTCCGGCAGGTCCTTCCTGGCCGAGGTGCCATTTACCCATGTATGCGGTGCGATAGTCTCTGTCCTCCATCAGCTCTGGGAACACGCGGAACCGGCGATCGAGTGGCACGCTGTTTCTCGTGCATCCGTTAATATGCGGCCACGTTCCGGTCATGAGCGAGGAGCGTGAAGGAGTGCAGACCGGATGAGTCACGTAGGCTCGCTCGAAAACCACCGACTCGGCAGCAAGTTTGTTCAGGTTAGGCGCGTGGACTTTCTTGCCTCCATAACAAGCGATGGTGTCCCCTCTTTGCTGATCCGGCAAAAAAACGATCAAGTTCGGCTTGCGCGGAAGTTTGGCTGGCTGCGAGACCATGCAGTTAAGCGTTTGAGCAGTACATCACGCTGGGCCATCTACGATGATGCTTCGACTTTGTCATTCCGAGCCGTTCGACTTCGCTTAGGACAGGCTCCGTCGAGGAATCTCTCAATGTCATCCGATGAACCGCGATTCACGGAGAACAGTAAGAGATCTCTCCACTTCGGTCGAGATGACAGAAGTACCCCAACACGAGCGATGATTCTTCAATCTTGAGCGTCGCAATGTTCGTAATTTCGATGTTTCATGTTTCGCATGAAACGGTTTTTGATCTTGCAGGTATTTGGCGCGTTAATTGTCGCCATGTCATACGGCGCAACAGGCTACGATTTGGCAGCCACTGCCACCAATCAGCTCGCTGTCGATCTTCATCGTCAGCTTGCTACAGGCAACGAGAATCTTTGCGTTTCACCTTATTCAATCGAAAGCGCGCTGGCCATGACGTTCGCAGGCGCGGACGGCGAAACGCGCACAGAAATGGCGCGGGTTTTGCATTTTCCAAGCGACGCGAGCGCAGTGTCCGCCTCGTTCGCCTCGCTCCAGCATTCGCTGGAAGAGATGAGCGTGAAGACGGCCGAACTCGTAAAAGAATCCAAAAGATTCGGCGGTCCCAGCGAACCGATTACACTCAGCATCGCCAACCGGCTCTTTGCGCAAAAAGGATACGACTTTCGCGAGTCGT
>Ga0193729_1001390_pt1 | contig 12391 bp, 10 predicted proteins | sample U1c2metaG_FD_143036 | JGI IMG/M metagenome (GOLD analysis project Ga0193729, IMG submission 143036) | Soil microbial communities from a riparian zone of the East river system, Colorado, United States - U1c2 | ecosystem: Environmental > Terrestrial > Soil > Riparian zone | place: USA: East River... | reverse complement strand
GAAAGCAGTCACGCGATGACAATTCGAACATCGCACGCGTGCAGAGAACCAGCCGAAGGAATCGTTTCTTTTCGTCTCGGCCACACCGGTCAATGTCTCAGGGTCTGCGTCATAGACGGCGGACACAGCAATTTCGAACCTGTCACCTCCGCACAAGCACCCGTACACATCGTTAGCAACGCGAGGCTGGTCGTTCTTTGGGGGCCAACCGCACAGTGCGGCATCGTAGCCATTGACGGTTGCATCGAAAAGCGATGTCAACTGCCCGCACTGATCGCAAGACAGATCTGCTCGCTGATAGACATTCTCCGAGTTGCACAATGTCCCATCACCAGAGAGCGCTCCCAGGTATTTCAGTCGAAATATCTCATTGCCGCACGCACAACTCGCAACCGCCAACCATGTTTCAGGGTCCGCTTTAAAAGCAAAACACTCGAGCTCCGACGGGGTCGGGTGTCGTACTCGTTTTGCTAGATTTGCCGGTCCGGTGAATGATAGAGCGCGCTCTGTCCGTCGCTTGACTTCGACCTTCTCAATCATTTACAGCCATTCCGGGGATTAGTGGGATTCCATTGCGCCACACATGCGCAAAATGCGTCGTTATATGCCACTAATTGTCCGCACGCAGCACTAAGAACGTACTATGTGACGGCGGTCGAACATCAACCGCATGGGTTGAGAACTGATCGCTCGTCCACGCATGCTCGGAATTGCACTATCAACCCTCGATCCAATTCGTGGGCGGGGAGGGAGTGTTTGTGTTTAGCGAATCATCAGACCGGCTGGCCACCTCGCCCAGAACGCGAAGGCCCTCACAGTTTCGAAAGATTGGTGGCGCCAGACAGACCGAATGTCAGCTTCGCGCAAGGCTCCCCCGGCAAGGTAACCCGATGGAAAATCGGTTCAGTCCAATGATCTCTAAACGTCAGCCGACCAACAGTGGGCGTGGCGGAAGGGTAGATATGTGTGAATCGAACGTCGAAACGAAGGAAACGGGCGGCGCGAGCCGAGGCTTCACCCTGGTCGAGTTGATGATCACAGTGGCCGTGGTTGCCATCCTCGCTGCCATTGCCATCCCAAGCTATCGCCAATACATCATTCGAGGCAATCGTTCGGCCGGGGAATCGGTGATGATGGATATTGCCAATCGTGAACAGCAGTATCTATTGGCCAACCGCTCCTATGCCGACAAGCCCACGCTCACGGCGAACGGTTATACGTTGCCCAGCGATACCAGCCAAAACTACACGTGGAACGTCACTGCCGGTATCGATGTCACTTCGAGCGCTCCGGTCTTCACGATCACTTTCACGCCGATCAACGGACAGAGCAGCGACGTAACCCTCACGTTGGACAATCAAGGCACCAAGACCCCCATCGCGAGCTGGTCGCACTGAGGAGCGCACTTTCATGAATAGCCAACGCGGTACCAGCCTGATCGAAGTGCTAGTCACGATGGTCATCCTTGCTTTCGGTCTGCTCGGGGCAGCCGGATTGCAGGCGCGGTTGCAACTGGCCGACATGGAGTCTTATCAGCGAGCACAAGCACTGGTTCTCATGGATGACATTGCGAGCCGGATCGCCACCAACCGCGGCAACGCGTCAAACTATGTAACAACTGCTGCCAACCCGCTCGGTACCGGCATGACCTGCCCCGCCGTTCCTGGCCCCTCGCCCACGCGCCAAGCGCTCGATTCGAATGAATGGTGCTATGAGCTCCAAGGCGCCGCGGAAGTCATCGGCGCCAACAATAAAATTGGCGCGGTATTGGGTGCGCGTGGTTGTGTCGAGCAACTCCCCAACAACCAGTATCTGGTAACCGTGGCGTGGCAGGGTGTGGTTCCGATTTCCGCGCCGCCGGCAAGCGTTGCTTGCGGCGCAAATCAGTACAATGGTGCGATCGGCTCGACCAGCTCGAACTGCGTCGCCGACCGTTGCCGACGCGTCGTTACCACCGTTGTGCGCATTGCAGTACTGACGTGACAACGATGAAACTCGAATTTCCACTGCGCCCTCGCATGGCAAGGGCCTTCCAGTACAGCAGCGGCCTCACGCTGATCGAACTCATGGTCGCAATGACCATTTCATTGTTGATATTGGCCGCGCTCGTCAGTGTTTTCGTCAACATGTCGCGCACCACCAATGAAATGGCGAAGACTAACAGCCTGATCGAGAATGGCCGCTTCGCCATCCAGTTGTTGCAGGACGATCTGGTTCATGCGGGGTTCTGGGGTGGATATGTGCCCCAATTCGATAATTTCAGTTTCTCCGCTGTGCCGGCCGACGCACCAACCGTCGTGCCGAACCCGTGCGCGGCATACAACACTTGGGACAGCACCTACCGGAACAATATCCTGGGCACTCCCGTGCAATCTTACGACACACTACCGACCGGAGCCGGTTGCCTGTCGCCGCTCGCGCAGAAAATCAATTCGGATGTGCTCGTCGTGCGCCATGCTGATATCTGCGTTCCGGGCGTGGGTAATTGCGGTGCAGACGTCGCCGGCAGGCTCTATTTGCAAGTTCCATTTTGTGCCGCAGAAGCGAATGCAGGAACCGTGCAGTCTGCGACAAGCAATACGATCACATTGGCATCTTCTGCATCGGCTGTCGATACGACGTATGTTGGATTGACCATTCGCACGGTCAGCGGTGTCGGCGCGGGCCAGAACCGCACCATCAGCGCCTACACCGGCGGCAGCAGGCTTGCCACCGTGACCCCGGCGTGGACGACAATCCCCGACAGCACGACGACCTATTCGTTTGAATACATGCTCGGTACCAATTTATTTCCTCTGCATGCAGTCCATTGCGTTGGCACAGGGACCCCTGCGACGTTGCCCATCACCTCGGGTACCGTGGCTGACAAACGCAAGTGGGTTTCGAATATTTATTACATCAGCAATATCGCGAATCCGGATCAGCCCAATCAAGTGATTCCCACCCTGATGGTTTCGCAATTCGATTTTGCGAGCGGCACCCTCGCACAACAAGCACCGCTTGCCTTGATTGACGGCATCGACGCGTTCCGGGTTGAACTGGGTATCGACAACATAAGTAAGACGCTCGCCCCCGTGGATTACACGCAGGCGGTTGTATGGGCCAATCCCACCAACCAAGTCTTGGCGACCAACCGCGGAGATGGCTCGCCGGAGACTTTCGTTCGCTGCACGACCGCGGTGCCCTGCACGGCCGCCCAGCTTTCCAATGTGGTCGCGGTAAAGATCTATGTGCTCGCGCGCAGCCGCGATACGACGCCCGGCTATACCGACACCAAAACTTATTGCCTCGGCGAGCTGAACCCGGACGGCACTTGCCCCGCAGCCAATCAGATTGCCGCTGCCAACGATTCCTACAAGCGTCATGTCTTCAGCTCCAGCATGCGCCTGATCAACGTCTCCGGCAGGAGGGAAACACCATGACGGCATCTGCCTCCCCTGATTCACAGCGCGGCGCCACGCTGGTGGTGGGCTTGATCATGCTCGTGCTCATCACCCTGCTGGTCACCAGCGCGTTCACGTTGAGTACTTCCGGCCTGAAATCGGTGGGCAACATGCAATCTCGCGACGAGGCGATTGCCGCCGGCAATAGGGCCATCGAGCTGGTAGTGAGTTCACCATTCACTGCCTCGCCCACGAGTCAGAGCATCAATGTCGATCTCAACAACGACGGAACGACGGATTATGTGGTCACACTCAATACACCGACCTGCGTCAGTGCGTCGACAATCGCCGGCACGATCGTGCCGCCCAGCAGCATCTCGCTAGGCCCTACGTTCTCCCCGGCAACGAACAACCTGTACGAGACGGTATGGGATCTCGATGCGAATGTGGCTGACCCCAAGGGGAGCGGTGTCGCAGTCGAGGTGCATCAAGGCGTACGCGTGTTGTTGACGCAAATCCAGTACAACGCGCTCATTGCATTGTCCATTTGCAGCTAAAACGGCAACAGCCCAGAGTTCCATATGAAAATTGCTAACATCAAGTACGTACTGGCGACGACTTTATTGATGTGTCACTGCATGGCACATGCGGAAGATATCGATTTGTTCGTCAATAGCCCCGCCGGTTCACAAGTGCCCAACGTGCTGTTCATCGTGGATAACACCGCCAACTGGACACAGGCATTCACGAACGAAATAGCGGCTCTCAAGGCCACTTTCAATGGCATGCCCGTAAATCCCGATGGCACCGCGAATTTCAATGTGGGCGTGATGTTCTTTACCGAATCCGGCAACGGCAATTCGGGTCCCGATGGCGGGTATGTCCGTGCGGCCATTCGTCCCATGACCGCTGCCAACATAGCCAAGTATGTAGCGATGTTTGGGAATTTGGACGTGGGCAATGACAAGGGCAATGCCGGCCAGGCCAGCTTGGTCATGGCCGAGGCGTACCGGTACTTTTCGGGAGGATTGGCCTACGCCGGCAATAACAAAGGGAAGGCAGACTACACCGGTAATACGGCTGCGAACTACCCCAACAACACACCCGCCGCCGCCTTGACCGCGATGAAGGCGGTCTACGCCCTGCCGGGCAATGCACTAAGTTCGCTGACCGCCTCCAGGTACAATTCACCTATCGGCAACGGTTGCGCGAAGAATTTCATCATCTACATCAGCAACGGCCCATCTCAGGACAGTAGCTCCGTAACTTCGCAGGCGACTACCATGCTGACTGCGGCCGGCGGTGATACCGCAGCGATTCCGGTTTCGCCCAGCGGCTCGCAAGACAATGTCAGCGACGAATGGGCGCGCTTCATGAAAACGAGCAGCCTCGGCGTCGTAACCTACACCATCGATGTCAATCCAGGCACCACGGGCCAAGGGCCAGGCTGGACTGCCCTGTTGAAAAGCATGAGCACCGTCAGTTCTGGACAATACAACGCGGTGAGTTCGAGTATCGGACAACAGATCAGCGATGCGCTCAACAAGGACCTTTCCGAGATCCAAGCGGTGAATAGCGTGTTTGCGTCGGTCAGTTTGCCTGTCAGCGTCAATACCCAAGGCACTTTTCTCGATCAAGTGTATGTGGGTATGTTCCGGCCGAATGCCAGCGCATTGCCACGTTGGACCGGCAACCTCAAGCAGTACAAACTGGGACTGATCAACAACGCACTCAAGTTGGAGGATGCCGATTCAAATAGTGCCATCAACAACAACACCGGCTTCATTACCGAATGCGCACGCAGCTTTTGGACGCCGACCACGACGGACAGTTATTGGGTTTTCAATCCACAGGGCGGCTGCATTCCGCCAAGCGGGTCCGCCAAAGACCTCTATACGAATTCGAATTTCCCCGACGGCAATATCGTTGAAAAAGGCGCGCAGGCCTACACGCTACGGAGCACGACCACGCGCATCCTCAAGACTTGTTCGCCAACTTTTGCGTCGTGCGTCTCCCCCCTGACGGACTTCAATACGGGTAACAGTGCGATCACTCAATCTCTGCTGCTTGCATTGACCAGCACAGAACGGACCACACTGATTAAGTGGGCGCGTGGTTTGGATACCGAGGACGAAAACAACAACGGCATCACCACCGCGGAAATGCGGCCGTCGGCACATGGCGACGTGGTGCATTCGCGGCCCGTGGCTATCAATTTCGGGAGCGATACGACACCACAAATTGTGGTGTTTTATGGTGGCAATGACGGCGTATTCCGCGCAATCAACGGCAACCGCACTGCCAATATCAATACCGTTACGCCCGGTAGCGAACTCTGGGCGTTCATGCCGCCGGAATTCTATGGCAGCATCAAGAGGATACATGACAACAGTACGCTGATCAGTTTTCCCAACATAACCAACCCTGCCGCGTTGCCAAAACCCTATGGCATCGACGGCCCGATTACCGCTTACAGGGACAGCAGCAACGCGTGGATATACGCCCCCATGCGGCGTGGCGGACGCGCACTTTACGCTTTCAACATCGATCCCACCAATCCAGCCAACATCACGCTCAAATGGAAGATCGGCTGCCCTAACAATTTCCCAGCCATCGGCACGGTGGATGATACCGGATGCACCTCTAACTTCTCCGGCATGGGCCAAGCATGGTCGTCGGCAAAGACCTTCTTTGCTCCCGGTTATTCTTCCGGAGGCTCGCCGTTGATCATTATGGGCGGCGGCTATGACACCTGCGAAGACGCCAGCCCGAATACCTGCACCGCATCGAGCAAGGGCAATACAATCTACGTCATGGATGCCAATACCGGCGCCTTGCAAAATACCCTGAACACCGACCGCGGCGTGATCGCCGACGTGGTGATTGTTCCGGACAGCAATACCGGTCTCGCCAAGTTAGCCTATGCGGTTGACCTGGGAGGAAACATCTATCGCATAAATATTGGGACGAACGCCCCGGCCAACTGGACGATTACGAAGATTGCGTCGCTCGGATGTACCAACGCCAACTCAAATTGTACGAATAATCGAAAGTTCATGTTCGCGCCCGATGTCGTTGTAGACAATGGTGCATACGATCTTCTGCTCGGCTCCGGCGATCGTGAAAAACCACTGCTCTCCAACGGCAGCGTCAGCAATTATTTTTTCATGGTGAAAGATAATCCGACCGATAGTACTTGGCTTTCCGCCGAGACGAGCAATTGCGGCGGCAACGCTGTGCTATGCTTGAACTCCCTGGTCGCCATTACCAGTGCTACTCCTTCCGCAGCGACTTTGAGCGCCAAAAAAGGCTGGTACCTCGCGCTGAATGCCAACGAACAAGTAGTGACTTCGGCCATCACGATCTTCGGCGTAGTCACCTTCAGTACGCATGAGCCGACTGCGCCCCAGCCAGGCGTGTGCAGTTCCAACCTGGGTACGGCGCGGGTCTATAACATTTCATATCTCAACGCCGCGGGCGAAAGCGGCACGACGGTAAACGGTATACAGCAACGCTTCGATGTCCTGCCTGCCGGCGGTTTGCCGCCATCGCCCGTTGCGGGCACGGTGGCGTTGGATGGTGGTGGCAACGTGCCCTTCTGTATTGGCTGCAGTAAGGACTCGTCGATCCAAAGTACGGAACCTACAGCGCCCCCCGGCATCACGTTGACGCAGCCCAAAGGACGGGTGTACTGGTACATTCAACGTCAATGAGGACAGCCAGCATGCCTACGCGGACGCCAAGGAATCGAGGATTTACGCTCATCGAGATGATGATCGCCATAACGGTGGCTGGGATCCTGTTGATGATTGCCGTGCCGTCGTTCAGAAATGCCAGCCTCAGCAGCCAGCTGCGCTCAGCCGCAAATGACTTCATCGCAAGCACCAACTTTGCGCGTAGCGAGGCCATCAAGCGTGGTGCTGCAGTCACCATGTGCGTGTCGACGGACGGATCGAGTTGTGCTGCGGGTGGCTGGGAACAAGGTTGGATCGTGCTCAGCGGCACGACCGTGTTGCAGCATGAGTCTGCGGCGCCGAGCGGGTTCAAAATGAGCGCAATCGGCAGTATCGCCACCCTCAGTTTTCAACCGATCGGCGTGGGCGTCGCACCTGCGACGCTGACCGTGTGTCGCGCGACCCCTAGCGTGGGTAGCCAGGAGCGGGTAGTGACGCTCGACTCAACCGGCCGCTCTTGGTTGAAAATAACAACGAACGGTGTTTGCTCGTAGGCTAACGCCCGGTCCATCTCCGCCGTTGTTCGCACGCAATGAAGCCTGAAATCCGCCCTGCGCATGCAAGAACGCATGGCATATCTTTCCACGCAACTGGCTGCACACAGCGCCGCAGCCCATGCTGCGATGGAGTCCGGTATCTCCGACGGGATTGTGTGAGCCCCCGATTGCGCGGGGAAGTTTGGGCCGTTGACTTTGAGCCGCAAACTCACAAACAAGAGCCTGGGAACCACGACATCGCCCTCTATTGTCAAATGGGCCCCCCGGCATCGCGAACCTTCGAGATACTCATAGCGTCGCACACTGACGCGGGCGCTGTCGTATAGGGGAGACAGTAGTGGCGCATCCCGTCCGGCGGGATAATCGCCGCGGCTCCCATCATGTCGCATCGCGGCTCGTGCGCTGCCGAATATCAAGAGCAAGGGTAGCCGCGTGCGCCGGCACGCTGTTCGGTCATACGCGGCATCCATGAAGGAGTACAGCATGCTTCAGCAATTACGCTTTCTTGGACTCGTGCCATTACTCGCGGCGACCGCGCTCGGCGTTGCCGCCTGCGGCGGTGGCAATTCGATGATGCCTGCGACGAGTCAGGCTCAGCAGATGAATCAGATGAAGTTGTCGGTCTCCGACGCCCCTCCGGCCGACAATGCGACGCATGTGGTCGTCGTGTTCACCGGCGTTGAGTTGACGGGCAACAACGGAAATCCGGTGACCATCACGTTTCCCGCCCCGAAGAGCATCGATCTTATGACGCAGAGCGGCACCGCGTCTGCGGTGCTGTTCGATCAACCGATCCCGGCGGGCTCGTACGGCCAAATTCGGCTGATGGTGACGGCGGACGGTAGCGCCAATAATTCCTATATCGATTTCGCCGACGGCTCGAGGTTGGGGCTGCGAGTGCCAAGCGGCTCCGAAAGCGGTTTCAAGCTGGTTTCTGGGTTTACCGTCCCGAGCAGCGGCGTGGTCGACTACACGATCGACTTTGATCTGCGAAAGGCTATTACCTGCCCGCCGGGGCAGGCCCCCGCGTGCATCCTGAAACCGGTCGAGCGCCTCGTCGACAACACTTCGGTCGGCAATATCCAGGGACAAATCACCAGTACGCTGCCGAGCGGATGCAAGCCCGGCGTCTATTTATACAGCGGCGCCGTGACGAAGCTTGAAGACATGAACAGCACGGCACCGTCCACCGATACCAACCAGCCGCTGGCCTCGAAGGTGCCGGTCGCAACCTCGGCGCCGCCGTACTACTACCAGTTCACGTTCCTGCCGCCCGGCACGTACACCGTGGCGTTCACGTGTGAGGCCGCGCTGGATAACGCAGATCAGACAGACCCATCGGTGATACTCACACAGGTCGCGACGACGGCCGTGACTGCCGGCCAGACCGCGACGGTCGACATCGCTCTCGGCAGCATCCAAGGGCAAGTCACCGCCACGCTGCCGAGCGGATGCACGCCGGGCGTCTATCTATACAGCGGCAACGTGACGGCAGCGGAAGATTGGAACAGCGCGGCACCGTCGACCGACACCAATCAGCCTCTGAACTCGACCCTGCCCGTTGCGACATCAGTGCCGCCTTACAGTTACCAGTTCGCGGCTCTGCCCCCCGGCACATACACTGCGGCGTTGACCTGTCAGGCTGCGCTGGACAACAGGGCGCAAGCGGATCCCACCGTGACCTTCAGCCCGATCATGACGGGCATCGTGGTGACCGCCGACAACGCGACGACGGTCAACATTACCTAGCCTTCGTCCGGGGCTAGCCTGCGTCCGTGGGCTCGGGCTTCCCAGGTCGGGCGGCGGTTTGCCGCCGCCCGGCGAACGCGCTAGCGCGACGAATTTAAAAATAATTGACGGTCAGCAGCGGCGCAAAAGAACCTCGATCTGCTCCCGTGGTGTCGTCGATTTCAAGCAGTATCGGAATGGCCGGCCCCAGGTCCTGCATGATGCGCACTTGGAAGTCGAGCAATCCCAATTTCTGCGCTTCAATCATCAAGGGAGTTACGTCAATGGAGACATTGGTACCGACGTCCGCCTGAGAGAGCGGCGGGGAGACTACTACGAATGCCAGAGACGGCTGGAGGCTACGGTCGAAATCAGTATCGATCAGTGTCGGTGGTTGGAAGGATACAAGATCGATCAAAATGGGAATATTGCCGACATTCGGTTGCAGACTGTCGATATAAATATCGAGGAACGCGGAGTCAATGATTGCGTTTCCCGGGACACCACCCCCACCTGTCAGGGGGAAATCCAAGAACGCCCTGAATTCCGTGCGGGCTACCGGATCGATGCCGGCAAACAAACTCTGCACCGTGGGAGACATTCCCTGCGTTATCGTGAATGAAGTCGGCGAGATTTGTTCAATATCTCCGTCGAAGCCTGGGTCGCTCAGTATCTGCGTAGTGACTAGGATTGGTGGGCCGATGTCGCCGTCGTGGCCATTGCCGCAGCCTGTGAGACTGATAACCGCGCAGGCTATGGCAAGCGTGAAACTTTTAATGTTGTTCATCTCGTATTCCCCTGATCCGTAGTAATCGAGATCGAATCGAGATTAGAAGAGAAACGCTTGCGAATCACGAACGCATTGCTCGATGGTTGCGTCGGTGCGCCGTCGATTCTTAAATCAACGGCTCATGCAGAAGGTCTACCGTATGATATTCCTCGAATCGCATCGTAGGGACATATTTGCGCCTGTATACAAAATATCAGATGACATTCCCGCGGCGATTCGCCAACGGCCGCTCACTTCCCGGCTAGGAAGCCACGGCAGGCGAATTGGGCTGACAGTGATCGCAAACGCAAGGTAGGGCGGATACACAAATGAAGCGCACATGGACAATCATCGGCGTCAGAGACGTTCCGTTCAGCTTCAAATGGTACCAGTCGCTCTTTGGACAGCCCGAAACGGCTCCCGGTCATGACTACTGGGGTCAGATCTGCGACTCGGATGGAACTGTGTTGCTGTGTCTCCACGAGTGGGGCTCGCACGAGCATCCGTCCTTGATGAGCCCGGACGAGGCGCTACCTGGAAACGGACTGCTCTTGTTTTTCCGCGTCGATGACTTCGACATGGCACTGCAGAGAGCTCGCGCTCTTGTCTCCCGGCTCGACGAGGAGCCGCACGTGAACCCCGCCACTCAAACGAAGGAGTTCTCACTCCGAGACCCGGACGGATACTACGTCACAATCAGTGCGCTCTCTGCGGCATAGCCCGCGCGTCGAGATCGTTTCAACGCGGCAGTGCATAGGCAACGAGATAGTCGCCGCGAGTGCTGTCGCCCTTGTAGCCACCGGCGGCGATAACGACATACTGTCGCCCAGCGATGGAATAGGTCATGGGCGTGGCCTGGCCGCCCGCCGGAAGCTTCACTTCCCACAACAGCTTGCCGGTGTCGGTGTCGAAGGCGCGAAAGCGGTCATCGAGGCTCGCGCCGATGAAGACCAGGCCGCTTGCCGTAACGATGGGACCGCCGATGGCCGGCATGCCGAGGTTCAAGTGTATGTACGGTATGTCGCCGAGCGGTATCTGCCACTTGATGGTGCCGCGCTCCATGTCCACAGCCGTGAGCATGCCCCACGGCGGCTTCACGCAGGGGATGCCGAAGCCGGATGTGAATGCCGTGCGGCGCATGCCATAGGCCGTTCCTTCCTGGCGCCCGAATTCAAAGCCCTTGAATTCGTCCGAGATCGCCTGCTCGTGAAGATTGGCGCGCGGAATGAGCGCAACGACGAATGGCAGTTGCACGGTATTGGCGATCGCGAGTTGCCGCTGCGGATCAAAAGCGATGCCGCCCCAATTGGAACCGCCGGCGTTGCCCGGCTGCATGAGTGAATCCTTGAGTGACGGCGGCTGAAAGATGCCCTCCGAGCGATAACTCTCGATGCGCTTGCGGCAGGCGCGCGCGTCGAACCACGCGATGCCCCAAGCGTCCTCAGCCGTGACTGGTACCTGTCGCGTCAGCGGCGGCGGTGCCACGGGATAGGGTTGCGTGGGCGATGGGTGCTCACCGGGGACCGCATCTTGCGGCACCGGTTTCTCCTCGATGGCGAAGATCGGGGCACCGCTGTCTCGATCGAAGGTGTAGAGAAAGCCGGTTTTGGTTGCCTGGATCACCGCCGCCACGTGCTTGCCCTCATGGACAAGCTCCGCCAACGTCGGCTGCGAGCCCACGTCATAGTCCCAGAGGTCGTGGTGCACCAACTGCTGACCCCATTTCAGATTGCCGGTGTCGCCTTCCAGTGCCACCACGGAATTGGCCCAGCGATTGTCGCCCGGCCGCTCGCCGCCGAAGAAGTCTGGGCTTGCTGAACCCGTGGGCACAAACACCAGGTGGCGGGCTGCATCCACTGCCAGTGGCGCCCAGGCGTTGGCGGCGCTGGCGTTTTTTATGCTTTCCGGGTTCCACTCCTTGTACATCGGATTGGATGCATCGCGCGGGATCGGGTCCCAGCTCCACACCAGTTTGCCGCTTCTCGCATCGAAGGCGCGCACGCTGCCGAGCTCCTCCAGTACTGCGCGATTGTCACCGATACCAGATCCGACGATCACCTTGCCATCCAAGATGGCAGGCGGCGATGTGACGAGATAGTTTCGCCATTCGTCACCATCCTTGAACTGTGAGCGCACGCCCTCCAGCAGGTTCACCGCGCCGCGTTCGCCGAAGTCCGCGCAAGCCTTGCCGGTGGCCGCATCGAGCGCAAGCAGCCGGCCGTCCAAGGTGGGCGCATAGATTCGCGCGTGACATACGGCCTCGCGCTCGCTCGTTTCGTC
>Ga0193729_1001389_pt1 | contig 12396 bp, 23 predicted proteins | sample U1c2metaG_FD_143036 | JGI IMG/M metagenome (GOLD analysis project Ga0193729, IMG submission 143036) | Soil microbial communities from a riparian zone of the East river system, Colorado, United States - U1c2 | ecosystem: Environmental > Terrestrial > Soil > Riparian zone | place: USA: East River... | reverse complement strand
CCAGGCCAGTACAACCTGCATCTCCGTTCCCGGCGGCAGCGAAACCACGGCGTTCAATTGCGAGTCTGCTTCCGAGGTAGGGATGTTGGACGTGGCAACGAAGCTCGCTCTGCTCGCTTTCTTCGTGTTCGTGTTTTCATGGATTCTTGACCTCTATGGTGGGTGAAGCAACATGAGCATCGGGGACATCGTCGGCACCGTCGTTATTATCTTCATCATCCTTTTCATACTCAACAAGGTCTAAAAAATGGCACTCATCCCGCTTGCAATTCAAATCCTGTGGCTTCTGATCGGCATCATCGTCATCCTTGGTGTGGTCTGGCTGGTGTTCCTGGCGCTCAGTCAGTTCGGGATGATTGTTCCACAGAACATCAAGAACGCGGTCTATCTGATAATCCTGATCCTGATCATCATCTTCGCATTGACCATGCTGAGCGGGGCAGGTGGCGGCATGTCAGGGGTCCGGCTCAAATAGCCATGCCCAAAGAAAAGATAAAAGTCGACCCTGAGACGAAAGCCAAGCGCCGTAACTTTCGCGACGTGATACGTGACGAAATCTACGGTGCGGCCATGAAGGCTGGCGGAGAAGTCGTGGTCGCGGGCAAAAACGTCATCCGCCTTGATACCAAGGACGTCGACAAAATCGCCAAGAGAATCGCGAGGCGATGGCTGATAGGGCCGAGATGAACGATTGGGACGTGGCGTTTATCATCCTGCCGATGATGGCGATGGTCTTCATCGTCGCACCAGCCATTATTTTGAGCAAGTATGCAGCAAAACGACATGTGAGTGAGCGGTCGAAGTTATCTTCCGCCTTCGTCACAGGCTGGCTTTGGGCGCGTTCCGTCGATGCGAGGTGGGATGCTCGAGGAGATAGTCATAGTTGCGATGCTCATTGTTATCGTTGCCGTTTTAATGGCATGACGTGATCCTGCCACTTATCCTCGCGGCCAACGTTTACTTATGCGACCCGCATGGGCTCTGTTCATGGCAACACGACTGGGTAGGCATAGGAGACAAGCCGTGGCCAGTGCCGCGACACTATCCTGGCTGGTGGGGACATGAGAAGACAAAGAGAAGGACGTGCAAGCGCGGCGACCCGCATTGGAAAAATGATTGCAATTAATTCGTAGGTAACATTATGCCTGAGCCGAGTGGTGATTCCTATTCAGGCCCATATTCCGGGCCATCCTACTTTGACAGACGTCGCGATGAAATGGCAGCTGCAGGAAACTACAAGAACGGAGACTTTTCTGGCAAATACGCAAACATATTACAGACGCTGACGGTTGTGGCGATAGCTGTTGGCGGCATCTATGCGGCCATCATCATGCCATTGCACGAACAACTGATAGAAGTGAAAGCGGATCTGGCACGCGTATCCTCCGGTGATATCCAGAACCTTGAAAAAACCAGCGATTTCTTTATTGCCCAAATGAAGGGAAAAATTACACGGGAGGAGCACGAGGAGTTCAAGCTGCGGGAAGACAAGACGATTGACGGAGTCAAGTCGGAGCTTCAAAGCGCTAAGTCGGAGATTGCCTACCTCCGCGACAATCAGGTGACCCGGGCGGAGCAGGTCAATCACTGGGACCAGCAGAAGGAGAACCTGGCTGAAGTGCGCAAACAGATAGATGACCTGCGCAAAGATTTTGGCGGACAATATACCGTCTCCCAGAAGCTACTAGACATACAAAAACAACTCGACGATATGAGGGCGTCATCTGCCACTTCCCACGTGCAGTTGAACAGCCCGTCGCCAACTATCACTGTGCCATCAAGGTAAATAAGAGTGAGGCGCTGGGATGAAAAATATTTCTGTGGCGGCATTTGTAATCTGGACCAGCCTCGCCACTGTCGTCGCCCACGCTGATAAATCTGATCCTCACCATGCCGCAAAGTCGTGCCCTGATGGTTATACCGTTAACGGCGATATGTGCATACCTATTACAACAGTGTGCGAAGGAACAGGTCCAGCAGCTGTTGTGGAGGCTGTCTGTGCTGCGATCATTAATGCGGCGCGGGCGGCGGCTAGCAAAGTAAACGATCTTGGCCAATGACACACCGCAGCCGAAGAAGACGGGGCTACGAAGGTCGACGAGACACATGGCGGCATCTCACTCCTGAGGTAATGGCGCTAGTCAAATCCAACCTTCTTGAAATTAAAACCGCATGGGAGACACCAGATGGCGAAAAGCGACAAGAAGCCAAAGAGCGACAAGGCGAAACTGAAGAAAAAAGGAAAAGGCAAAACGAAGGCAGCTAGTAAGTGACGAAAGCCGAGGACATCGAGGCCATCCTGACGAAGGCGAGAAATGCGGCGCAGCACCCGATGTGGATAAGCGTGCGCCGGGTTCATATCAACGGAATTGGGCGTGTCGAATTCCCATCCTGGCTTTCCGAGTTGTGGCTGCTCGACGGTCACTGGGAGGAGACAAGTGCGCGGTTCCTGTCCAAGGATCAATTTGTCAAAGAGCTCGAGGACGTACTCGCGGTGGTGAAGGATCAACAGCATGAAGACGAGCTGCAAGATTTGCGTCGCGGCTAGGAACTTGTGGGCGCGCGCAGTCAAGGCACGTGCTGTGATACGGACACGCAAGAATATCGACACCGAAGAAACGCTTGCGGAGAACTTTCGTCGCTATGAGATGTGGCGGGATAGCTGCTTCACGTCCCGCGCCGGTAAAGAAGGATAAACCGAATGCGGTGGGATCCTAATGCGACCGAGTTTGCGGGACTTCCGGCTTCGACGCTCCGAGGCTATCTCGCGCAAGCCCAGGTGGCCTACCAGAATTTGATGATTGGCGGACAGCCGCAAACAGTTTCGTATGAAGGCAAGAGCGTTACCTATCGCGTACCGGACATGGGCGCTCTCGCCCAGCACATCATGTATCTTCAACGGATGCTCGGGAACCGCGCCGCACAGCGGCGGGCTCTGAGGCCATATTTCAGATGAGCGGCGATACCATCCAGGCAATTATTCTGGTGGCTGGTGTCATGTGGTTGGTTGCTGCATCTATCGGGCCGTGAGATGAGGAGTCGCGAACATGGGCTTGGTCAAAGCAGGCGTTAAAGGCGAGACTGCAATCGCGGGTGGCGCCACGACGATCCCTGGCAATCTGTACACGATCTTTCACGCGACGATTCCCAACCAGAACGGCATCGTCAAGGTGTGCCCCGTGGGCCAGGTCACAGCGACCGCCATGCTGGCAGCGCTTGGGTTCAGTGGGGGCACCGCCGCGCCGACGAACATACCTGCTCGTGCTACTGGCGTGCAGGCCGGGCCGCTCGACGAGGGAAACGATGTCTTCAACGTTTGAGACGCCCAAGGTCAGCGCCATCCCTATCAGAACGGTCGCGCGGCAAACGGACGTCGTCGACTTCAAAAGGCAACGCAGGAGACATGAGGTAGAGGCTCGCTATAAAGAACTTGTGCTTACCTGGGAGGAGCACTTTCAGTTCAGTATGAGAATGCTGAAATCCGAATACAAAATGAAATGTCATGTCGCGCAGTCGCTACGCGATGCGCAGCTTCGACTCATTGACGAAGGCCATAATGACTGAGCGACCTCCAAAGATAACTTTCTTAGACTGGGACGGTACGCCGTTTAAGCCGGTCGACCGGACTCCTGCGCAGACTCGGCCTGGCCGATCTACGCCGCGCGCGCTGACTGGAGGAAGTGGAAACTTTGGCGGTCCCCCATATGACGCCGCGGATCTATGGGGCCAGCATATGGCGGCGTGGCAGCCGATGCTGCTCAGCCCTGATGCCGAACTCAACATGTATCGCGACCGGATTGTGTCCCGCGCGCGGGATATGGTTCGCAACGACGGTTGGGCATCAGGTGCCATAACAAGAATTCTCGACAATACGATCGGCTCGCTTCTACGGCCGGTTCCGAAACCTGATTATAAGCTTCTTGCCGACGCGACTGGAATCAAAGGGTTCGATCATGAATGGTCGAACGAATACTCGCGATGCATCGATGCTCTCTGGCGCTCATGGGCGGTCGATGACATCGGACGCTATGCTGACGCAGGGCGTAACAATACGTTTTCACAGTTGATGCGGCTGGCCTTCCGGCACAAGCTGATTGACGGAGATGCGCTAGCTGTTCTTCTGTGGATGCCAGAGCGCATTGGCCGTGGCCGCGCATCCTATGCAACGGCGATCCAACTTGTCGACCCTGACAGGCTATCCAATCCTCAACTGCGTTTTGACCAACACAGCATGCGCGGCGGCATCGAGATCGATCAATGGGGAGCTGCGAAGTTCTATCATATCAGGCGTGCGCACCTTGGGGATTGGTTCAGCGCGGCGGAATCGCAAATATGGGATAAGCTTCCACGCGAGACATCCTGGGGGCGGCCAATCGTCGTGCATGACTATGACAGTGACCGCGCGTCTCAGCACCGTGGTGGGGCCGGCATTTTCACGCCGGTTCTGGAACGGCTTAAAATGCTCGTCAAGTATGATGGCACAGAGTTGGATTCTGGTGTCTCCATACGACCACGAATTGATGGCCGACGCCGTCGACGACCAGGAGAACTTCCTGCCGCTCTATCAGCAGCAGCGCAAGGAGTTCCACAATCTTTCGAACATCATGATCGGGAATGCGCGAATTCCCAGTCTGTTCCCGGGCGAGGACATCAAGGCCGTCATGTCCAACAGGCCGTCGGCCAACTTCCATGCCTTCGAAAGTGCTCTCCTGAAAAATGTAGCAACTGGTCTCGGGCTATCTGCGCAGCAGGTTTCCAACGATTGGTCGGATGTGAATTACTCAAGCGCGCGTGCGGCGCTCCTCGAGGCGTGGAAAACTTTAGAGCGTAGGCGGGAAAATTTTGGCGAGGGGTTCTGCGACCCCATCCGCGCTGCATGGCTGGAGGAAGCATTCGACGTAGACGATATACCATTGCCAGCTGGGGCTCCTGACTTTCCTACTTTCCGCGGCGCGTACTCGCGCTGCAGATGGATGGGGCCAGGAATGGGATGGGTCGATCCTGTTGCTGAAAAGCAAGGTGCCGTGATCGGCATGGATGCTGCGATTTCGACTCATCAATTTGAATGCGCGCAGCAAGGTCTAGACTCCGAAGAAGTTCTGGAGCAGCGAGCCTACGAACTGAAGCGGTTCGATGAATTGGGAATTCCGCGGCCGGCATGGGCAGGTCAGTTCATAACGCAGGGTGGCGAGGGCCAGGACACGACGCAAGACCCTGCATCGAAGAATCCTACGAACGCGACCAAGGTCAGTAAAAAACCGGTGGCGGCGTAAAATGCCAATTGGATATCGTCCACACCCAGACGTTGGGTTCCCACCCAAGTCCCCTGAGGACAAGCGAGAGGAATACATGGAGCAGATCGTCGAGCATCCGTTTATTGCCGGCGCCCCAGATGACAAATCCCGCTGGGAGGCGGCTAGGGTTCTCGTCATGATGGAACTGCGCGACAACAAGGAGTGACTTCATGGCCGCACAAGCAACACAAGCCGTCATTTCCGTGGGCGCCTCGTATGTTAGCCTCGGCACGACTACGGCCGCAAGCGGCATGCTAATTTCACCGGAGGGGGAGATCGAGTTCATTGCAGCCACGGGCCAGCCGGCGGCAACTGCGGCCGGTCATCCTTTGGGAATGCAGAGCGTTCCATTCTTCTTTCCAACGTTAGTAGCTACTCAAATTTGGGCGATCTCCGTCACTGGCGTGGCTGTCAACGTTGTGGTCACCTTCTGATGACGCCATTCTTCGCCCAGCGTCTTTTCAACGTCCCGCTTCTCCTGGAAGGGAGCCGCGCGGCTGCAATGCTGGAGTCGTTACGGGCGCGCGTGGACTACGAAGTCGTCGTCCAAGAGAAAGCCGAGTATCGGCCATATACTCTCGTCGACGGGGTCGCAGTCATTCCCGTCATGGGGATTCTTGTGCATGCGCCCGGATTTGGATGGGGCGAGTGTCTGTATCAAGACCTTTCAAGGTGCATTGATTGGGCAATTAACGACGTCGATGCCTCCTGCATCGTCCTGCATGTCGATTCGCCGGGTGGAGAGGTCGCGGGATGCTTCGATCTTGCCGATAAAATCTTTGCACTGCGCAAAGTTAAGCCGATTTACGCGATTTGCGACGAGTGCGCCTACTCGGCGGCCTACGCGATCGCCTCCGCGGCGACAAAAGTCTATGTGCCGCGCACTGGTGGCGTCGGATCGGTCGGCGTAATCGCTCTGAGGCTCGATATCACGGCTTCTCTCGCCCAAATGGGCGTAAAAATCACGACTTTGCAGTTTGGCGACCGGAAAACCGACACTTGTCCGACGACTCCGCTCTCGGAAGGGGCGGAAAAGCGTCTTCAGGCCGATATTGACGCCCTCGGCGAGCTGTTTCTCTACATTGTGGCCCGAAATCGGGGCAAAACCATCGAAGAAATTCGTGAAATGCAGGCGGGAACCTTTTTAGGGCAACTCGGGGTCGACTCTGGCCTCGCCGACGCCGTTTTAACGCCTGATGCGGCCTTCCTCACCGTGATGAAGGCAAAAACGGCGATCCCTCGCCAATAACAGGAGTACCCACTATGGCAAACACGCAAAAGGCGCCCGCTTCGGTGGGTGCAATCTCTTCGTTCGCCCATCTCGCCGGCGTCCTCGCGGCCAAGGCCGACAATGATACCGAGGAAAAGAAGGACGAGGAGGATCGCAAGGAAGACGAAAAAGAGGACACCGAGGCCAAGAAGAAAAAGGCCAAGGGATCCGCGAAGGCCGAGGACGAAGAGGCCTGCGACGAGGGCGACGACATGCCCGAGAAGAAGGGCAAGAAGGCCAAGGCCGAAAAGGAAAAAGACACCTCGGATGATGATAGCGACTATGACGACAAGAAAGCTCGCCATGCAGAGCGTGTCCGTATCCATGCCATCATGACCTGCATCGGCGCCAAGCATGCGGTCGAAGAGGCCGAGCGGCTCTCCTTCAGCACCGATATGTCGGCGGAGCAGGCGATTGGGCATCTCAACGTCAAGGCGATTGAGCTCCTGTCGGCGAAGGCACTGAAGCCGGCGCCTAAGGTCGACGCTTTGCGTGATCGTATGGCTAACATCGACGTGCAGGTCGGGCCTGGTGATCCGAAAGAGCCAAGCGGCGGCACTGGCAACGCCTATCAGGATCAGGTCAGCATGACTGCGGCTGCGATCATTGCAGCGGGCAAACGGCGCCGCGGCGAGAAAGCCTAACCATTACGCGCGCCGGCGGCCCGCGCTTCTCCATTTGGCAGCACTTTTATAACAGGAGGCCTCCATGGCTTTGAATCCCACTGTCTTCCAAGACAACCCGCAACAGCCGGGCATTATCGCTGAACTTTACAACCCCGATCAGCTACTGATGGGCGGACCGTATCGCACGGAAGGTCAGGCGCTCATCTCTGGCTCTGCGGTCCTATTGCGCGGCACTGTTATGGGCCAGACCATGGAGGGCGCCTATACCGCGACTCCAGGCAAGGCGTTCGGAACCGGCACCATTACGGTTGCTCAGGTCCCAACGGGTGGCTCCGTCGCGGGCGGCGGCGGCACTCCCGTCGGCGGTGACACGATGACCATCAACGGCACCGTCGTCACTTTCGTGGCGGTTCCTAGCGGCACCGTATCAGAGCCAAGCGTAGGCAACGAGGTCGTTCTTCCAGCTGGCCTCGTGGCGGGTTCGACAGCTACGGCGGACCTCGCGGCAGTTGCGAGCGCCATTGCGTCGTTCCTGAATGGTTCGGTTGATGTCAACATCTCAATGCCTATACTCTGGTCGTCTCGAACGCCACCTCGCTTACCGTTTCGGCCGGAACTCTTACCGGCGGCACGGCGAACACCGGGGCTGAGACGATCGGTTCGGTCACCGCAGGACCGCAAACGCTTCCAGGTATCTACACGATCGCTCTAATCAGCACGACACAGGCGAATGTCACCAATCCTGTGGGAGAGTCGGTTGGCGTGGCTACCGTAGGTACGGCATTCGTCGATCCCCAGCTTAACTTCACGATCACCACTGGCGCGAGTATCGCGGCCGGAGATACGTTTGTGATTGTTCCGGCGGCTGTTGGCGCGAGTGTCTGGAAGAAGGCTGTGGCAACCGCGACGGACGGAACCGAGGTGCCCACCGGCATTCTGCTCGATACCTCAGACCCGACCGGCGGAAACGTCAACTCTGGCATCCTGCTTGAGGGCGCTGTCAACGGCAATGCACTCATCTTCGATCCAAGCCTCACTTTGGCTGGGGTCAAGCAGGCGCTCCGCCTCTGGAATATCTACGTCAAGGCGTCGCTCTCGTCTGCGCCGCCGCAATAATCAGCCCGGCCAGCTTCGGCTAAATCGCATCATCATTTTAAGGAGTCACTACAATGGCCGTTAACGCGCCGGGGCCAGGAATCAACGCCATTCTCGATACGAATGTGTTGATCCAAGTTGTCCCCAATTTGCTACGACCCACTACCTTCCTCCTCGACAAATATTTTCCCAATCTTGTCACCTCTGACACCGAGTATGTGTCGATCGACGTCGATATCGGCAAGCGCCGTATCGCGCCGTTCGTCTCGCCTCTTGTCGAGGGCAAGCTTGTCGAGCAACGCCGCATGCAGACCAACGTCTTCAAGCCGGCGTATATCAAGGACAAGCGCGCGCCAGACTTGCGCAAGCCGATCCGTCGTATGATCGGTGAGCGTATCGGCGGCGACATGTCCGGTTCCGAGCGAGAAATGGCGAACATCGAATTTGAGATGACGGACCAGATCGATATTCTGACCCGTCGCCTTGAATGGATGGCAGCTCAGGTTCTCCAGAACGGAACCGTGACGATCATTGGAGACGGGTTCCCGACCCAATTGATCGATTTCGGCCGCGATCCATCGCTGAGCGTAACTCTTACGAGCACTCTGCAGTGGACGATTGCAAACGTCGTTGCTGGAACGGCAACCCCGACGCTCAATATCGAGGCCTGGCAGCGCCAGATTCTCAAAAAGAGCGGCGCCACTGTTACGGACATCATTTTCACGACCTCAAGCTGGGAAGGCTTTATCGCCGACCCGCTGCTCAAGGGCGCGATCTACTATCCGAAGCTGGGCGAGTTCGGAAACGCCATCGACCCGGGTGCGCGTATCGAAAAGGGAGCTGTCTACAAAGGGCAGTGGGGACAATACTCGCTGTGGATCTACAACGAGTGGTATGTCCAAGTCGACAGCGCGACCAATCTTGAGGTCGAATTGCCGATGCTGACTGATGGCACCGTCATTCTTGTTGGCCGGGACATGATGGGAACCCGCGCGTTCGCGCAAATCCTTGATCCCGCGTTCAACTACGCCGCGCTTCCGTTCGCCCCGAAGACCTGGGTCGATAATGACCCGGCGCAGCGTTACCTCATGATGCAGTGCTCGCCTATCGTTATTCCGGCGCGCCCGAACGCATCGTTCTCGGCCAACGTTTGCACGGCTGTCTTCAACTAATTCTGAATCAGCCCCGAAATGACCTGAGCAAGGCGGGGTAATTCCTAGCCGTAAGGGGCGGCTGTACCGAAAGGGCGGCGGCTCAGGTCCTAAACTGAGGATAATCATAACAATGCTTAAATACGTCTTCATCTTCGCGCTCGCCATCACTCCCGCGGTTGCCGCTGACCTGGCGCCAAAGAAGCCCGCAGCCCAGGAAAAGTCCATGGGCAAGGACAAGACCACGACGGAGGAAAAGACAACCATCGAGAAGAAGTCCAAGACGGACAGCAATGACAAATCCCTTCAGGACAACGGCAAGTTCAAGGAAGACTGCGATCCGACGAAGGAAGTTTGTCCCGATAAGAAATAAATTGGAGCTTTGAAAAATGGTAGAAGAAACAAGACGCCGCGGCCGTCCGCCGCGCGTCATCGACGAAGGGGAAGTGGTCGTGCCACACTGGGACGATGACCTTCCAACTGAGCGCGTAGTCGTCGCGCGGGGCAGGACAGTACTGGCCCCGCACCCGACCGAAACGCAGATCGTAAGGCAGGGCGAAGACGGGCGTCCAGTGAGAGCTCCGATATCGGTTACCTATGAAGAGGGATTCGAAATAGAGCTCGATAAAAAGGAGGCAGAGCGTCTCATCTCACTCGGCATCGTTCATAAGCCAGGAGAGCCTGAGATATACCCTGCCGCCCTGTCTGAGGGCTCGAGAGTCGTCGAGCTCGGGCCGCCTCGGTCGCCGGTCAATCAGGCAATGCGGACGTAGCATGGACTTTGACACGCTCGTCCTCAATCCTGCGCAAAATTCCTTCGGGAAGCCGCTCACAATCAATCCGCTCTTCTCCATACCCGGCGCCGCGCCCTATGCGGCGCGCGGGATATGGACCGTCAAGGTGGTCGACATCATCCTCGATGATGGCGGCCAGCTGACGACGCGGACGCTTGAGATTGATGTGCGGCTATCTGAATTGCCGATACTTCCTATGCAGGGGGATCAAATCACGATCGTAGGGGACGTGCAGACCGAGTTCTCCGGCGTCACTATAGGGTCACAGATTGTTCTGCAGGTCGATGATGTCAGGATGGACAGCGGCGGTGCGGCAAAACTTATCATGAAGCGAGTGACGGACCTGTGAGGCACCATCATGAAAATCATGATTCTGTCCGTCCTCGCATTAATGCTTATCCTTGCGCCGCTTAAAAGCCAGGCATCCACGTGCCACGCTCATACGCAATCCTGGCACCAAACGATCCTCAATCTCGGCGGCGTAGAAGCAGGCGCTCTTCTAAGAATTTATGCGGTTGAAGGGTTGAATTGCTATGTCGGCGACCATGGAAGGTCGTTCGGACCATTCCAGCTTCGCTATCCCGGCATGGGCTCTATCTTCACGCGGCAAACCGGCCTGAACGCGCGCAACCCACACACCGTTCCTGCGCAGATTGCCTTTATGAGGCGGTGGGGTTCTTCACATGGTGGATTTTCTAGCAGCATTTGGCATGGTCTTCGTCACCATACTCTTCATTCTGTGCATCGCCACCATCATCACCGTCATCATTGGCGCCATTAGACGATGACCGTTTCAACCCACGCCGTCACAATCCGCGATTACGCGTTTGACAGTCTTGTCCCTATGACGATCAACGGCCGCGGCATGAAGAGCGCCCGCAAGGCGCCGATTACGACAGTGCAGCCGGAACAATTGCCGGCTCTTGGCGTGTTCATAGTTGCCGAGGACGAGACGCAGCTCGATGCTTCCAAGGGAGTGACTCAGCCGAGGTTCAAGGACTCGCTGGTTCTTGGACTGTCATGGGTCTTTATGGCGTCCGATGAGCAACTCATGGACGGGACGCTTGATGTTTTCGTCGGAAAGGCCAAAGCGCGCCTTCTAGGCGACACGCAATTTCTTCTTCTCTACGAATTCACTGAGCTGGTCACCCGCGAATATGTCTTCTCGAAGGTCGGCGAATCCTACATCGCTGAAATTCGCGTGCGGATGCATATCAGCTTCACGAAAACATACGAGCCGCTCGCGCCCTACGATCTCAATCTCATCGATATTCAGACCGAGGCGCCTTCTGGAACGACTATCATCGAAGTGCAAATTCCGATCGAGGTCGGAGACCAAGAGGACTGAATCAATGGCCAAAATTATGGTTTACCCGACAAAGGCTTCCGCGCTGAATGTGGCGCATCCAATTGATGGCAAGCCGAAAGTCGGAGGCTGCCTATGGGAGTACGACGGCGAGACATGCCGCGGGCTCGTGGACGGATGGCTAACGGATGACCCGGCGAAGCAGTGGCGCCCGGAAGAGAAGCCAGCATACGAAGGCCCGGAATAACGGCCGCAAGGAAACTCGAGAAACACCAGCCCGCTTCGGCGGGTTTTTTATTTGCCAATTAGGAGGCCACTATGTCGGTATCAACCGGACTTCCCGCCAACTGGAACGTCCCATTATTTTGGGCAACCGTCGATGGTTCGCTCGCTGGGAATCTAACCCAAAACCAGCCGGCGCTTCTCGTCGGCCAGTATAATTCAACCGGAGCGAATGCGGGAACAGCGACAGCAAACGCACTTGTCGCGGTTGGCTCTCCTGCGCTTGGACAGCTGCTGTTTGGCAGAGGCTCCATGCTCACGCGCATGGTCAATGCGTTTTTCAAGGTCAACCCAAATCAGCTTCTGTACTGCATCCCGGTCCCAGATCCGGGCGCCGGAGCCGCGGCTACAGGGACGATCACTATCGCAACGGCCCCAACTGCTGCCGGCACGCTGTTCATTTATATTGCAGGGCAGCTCGTCCAGGTGTCCGTTGCGGCTACAGACACCGTGACCATTGTGGCCACAAACCTTGCGGCTGCGATCAATGCCGCAGTAGATCTGCCGGTCACTGCCGCATCCTCGCTTGGTGTCGTCACCTGCACCTGCATTTGGAAGGGCCTCACCGGCAACGACAT
>Ga0193729_1001387_pt1 | contig 12404 bp, 12 predicted proteins | sample U1c2metaG_FD_143036 | JGI IMG/M metagenome (GOLD analysis project Ga0193729, IMG submission 143036) | Soil microbial communities from a riparian zone of the East river system, Colorado, United States - U1c2 | ecosystem: Environmental > Terrestrial > Soil > Riparian zone | place: USA: East River... | reverse complement strand
GGAGGCGGCGCGGCCGAAAGTGACGCTGATGAGTAAAAATGTGCAGTTGGGGCCGACGCCGACGGCGCTGCGTTTCGGGAGTGCGGATGAGTTGCCGCAGGACGGGCGGTTGTCTTTCTTTTTGAAGGCGGTGATCCCGGAGAAGTTTTCGCACGCGGAAAAGATTGAAGTGGCCACAGCGGATGAAGCGTTTCACGTTTCGCTGAGCGTGAGTGACGGGAACCTGGTGATGCAGGATGCGGAAAATGTGCTGGCGACGCTCGATCCCTTGAAGGGTTTTGGGGCTTCGGCGTTTGGTCCGCTGCGGTTTCGTCCTGTGGATGCTGAGGGAGCGAAGGGCGATTGGCAACCGCTGGCGAATTTGGTGCGGTTGCCTACGCTCAAGGAAATTCGGTGCCCGGATAGTCCGGACAAGCAGTGCAAGTTGAGTGGGACGAATTTATTTTTGATTGATTCGGTGGCGTCGGATCCGCAATTTACGCATACGAGTCCGGTGCCGGCGGGATTTATGGAGTCAACGATGAGCGTGCCGCGGCCGAATGGGACGCTGCTTTATATTAAGTTGCGCGATGATCCCGCGACGGTGAATACGCTAGTGTTGCCGGTGTTTCCAGAGGAACGGTAGAAAATATTCAGCCAGCGATTTTGAACGGCGAAAATGGTAATGCAACGCTGGGCACGAAAAAAGAAGGACCCAGGTTCATGACTCAACTGCGAACCTGGGGACCCTGGGTTTTTATCGCTGCGGAAAATGGATATTTGTTTCCTGCCAAAAAACGGATTATGAGGATTTGCGACCGGCCAAGACTGCTATGGCGTTGCCCGCGTAGTGAACGCTCGCGTCGGCGCTCTGGCTGGCAGGCAAAGTAACTCCGGTGATGGCGCGGCGGATGGCGGCTTCGGGAGCGTCATCGCGTAGGTGGACGGCGGAGCCGTCCCACTCAATACCTAATTGCTTCCATTTTTCCCGGAGGTCAACGCTTACGGGTTTGTCTTTCATTTGAGTGTACAAATCGGTGAGGACTGTCGTTCCCGTCGCCTGGTCTCCGATTTTTAGAGCCCTCGTCAGCTCCCAATCCTGAGTGATGTTGCCATCGGCGTCGAGGATGCCTCGCAAGGCGTCCTGCAGGCCTTTTTTGTTGTGGGTCTGGCGGCGGAGTTCGACATCGGCGTCGAAACAAAATAGTGCGCCGCCCCAATAGGTGCGTCCCCAGGTGTGCGTGCGATCGAGACCTTGGTCACCGGCTTGGGGCTGGCCTTTGGGCATGTCGCGAATGAGGTCGGCCCACATTTGTTCTTCTTTCATGTGGCTGGCGCGGATGCGCGCGATGGGCTCGACGTACGTCGAGATGCCCTCCTCAATCCAGTGATGTTCGTCGGCAACGGAAGGAAAAGCCAGGTGGATCATTTCGTGGGTCAACATCCAGTCGTTCATTAATTCGGCTTTGCTGGTGTCGCTGCCGAGACCAATTTTTATGAAGCCGCCGCGCATACCAAAAGTCATGCCGTGGCGAACGCCGTGGCCGGAGAATGGCATGATGCGCAGCGTTAGATGAGGCACGGGAAAACGGCCGTAATAACCGGCCACAGATTCCGCGGCAGCTTGAATCCAGGCGATGAGGTCAGCTTGAGGGACGTTGTTCTTGCCTTCGTCGACAGTGATGTCGATGTGGGAGCCGCCAACGATAAGAGTCGAAGTCATTTCAGGCGCGCGAGCACCAAGGGAACAAGATATTGTGAGCAGCGCCAAAAGTATACCGAAGACCTGGAAGCGCGAGATCGCGGCTTGCAGCATGCGGACCCCAAAGAGCTGTTTCCGGCGAAGGGTTGGTCACCAAGCCAGTGGAGGTTTTTTTTCTCCGGGCAAGGAGGGAAACCAGCGGTTGAGCGCGGTGTCCACAGCGAATTTTCCCGGGCCGAACAGTAATACGATGACGGATGCGACGAGAAAGGTGTATGGGGCCGCGGCATAAAATTTGTCGGGGTCGGAGAAGATGGAGAAGAGGGCCTCGCGATCGGCGGTGATGTAGGCCACGATCAGGTTGATGGTAAGAGCGAGCGCAGTCAGGCGGGAGAGCAAGCCGATGGCAAGAAAGATGCCGCCGAAGAATTCAAGGCAGGAAATGGCTACGGCGGTTTGCGCGGGCATCGGTAAATTCAGGCTGGTGAAAAATTCGGTGACTTTGTCGAGATGATGGAGCTTGCCCCAGCCACTTTGGATGAGTTGATAGCCCCAATAAAGGCGGACGAAAAGAAGAAAGGGCGACTGTCCGAAGGCTACGTAATAGAAAAATAAGTTGTAGAGTTTTTTGAGGCGAAGAAGGAGATCGTTCATGGTGGGCTGGACGCTCCTTTCAGCTGGGGCTAAACAATTTTTCGTTTTCGCCGTGCACCAGTGGGCTTTCCTTTTATACGACTCTTAGAGCGGGTAGAAGTTTCAGTTTTAGGCTCAGGTTGGCAAAACCAGCCGAGGGCGGCCCAATTGTGGAACCAGCGCTGAACGAGAGCGGGCAGCTCTCGCGGCGCGATTTTAGATTCGATAAAGGCGTGGGCGACGGCTTTCTGGAGCGTTCTTCCCTGCTTTAGTTCATTCAAGAGCGCGAATTCTTCAGGCTCCAAGCGGCGGAAATAGACGCTGTTGTCGATGCGATGGACGGCCAGGGCGATGGCGGCGGGTTTTAGCTTTGCCACGGTTTGCACGCGCTTACGCTTGCGGCGTTCCTGGAAGGCGTTGCTGGCGACTTCATTGTCTTCGCTGGTGTTTTTTATTTCGAGCAGAAGATCGTCAACTGGGTAGCGAAGGCCTAATAATTGGATATACGGCTGAAGACGAAGACGCAGATTGGCCCCCGCGTCGGCGGCTAAATCCTCGGGGCGCAAAGGCGTCTCGGCTTTGCCATCGAAGGCTTCGATTTCGGCCCACTCGAGTTTGACGATGTCGAGAGCCAAAGCTTGCTTCTTCCCTGCCCAGCGCGGATGCTGGTGCAACCAGGATTCAAGTTGCGAGCCGAGATTGCGAAGCGTGAATGAACGAGACGGGCAATCAGTGATGTACGCCTTGGACATGGCTTCGAAGCGCGCGGCACCGAGAACGGCGCGCAGGCCGGGAAAATCTTCGACCATGCTGGAGAGCAGGCGAAACCAGTATTGGCGATTGTAAATTTCGAGGCGCTCGAAGGAAGTGAGCCGATCGTTGGGCTTGATGAAGCGCGCGGCATAAGCGCGCATGGGTTGGCCGTCGGGAGCGGTGCGCTGCATGCGCTCCGTAAAGGTGAGCGGCTGCATGACCGCGCGGGCCATGGTGCGCTGGAGTTCGAGTAGCTTCATACAGCGGTCGCCAGCGCGGTGGCAGCGAGGAAGCGATTGGCCTTGAGCGCTTCGTTGTGGACTTCTCTGAAGCTCGGGATGCTGTCATCCCATTCGAGCAACGTGGCGGTATGGCCGGCGCGTTGAATGGCGCGCTCGTACAACTTCCAGACCGGATCGATGACCGGATGATCGTGAGTGTCGAGAATATATTTGCGGTATTTGGAATGGCCGGCGATATGGATTTGCGCGACGCGCTCGGCGGGGACACTGTTCACGTAGGTAAAAGGATCGAAGCTGTGATTTTGCGATGAGACGTAAATATTATTTACGTCGAGTAAAATGCCACAATCGGCGCGCTCGACCACTTCGTTAAGGAATTCCCACTCGGTCATTTCGGAAACGTGATATTCGGCGTAGCTGCTGACGTTTTCCACGGCGATGGGTACTTCGAGATAATCGCGGACTTCACGCACTTTTTGCGCGGTGAGTTTGGCGGCTTCTAAAGTGTACGGCATGGGGAGAAGGTCGTGGGTGTAACGGCCGTCCACGCTGCCCCAGCAAAGATGATCGGAGAGCCACGGGGTTTTGGTGCGTTTGACTAGTTCTTTCAAGCGGCGGAGATGCTCGCGATTGGGTTTTTCCGCGGAGCCAAAATACATGGAGACGCCGTGCTGTACGACTTTGTATTGCTCGAGGATCTGATCGAGGATTTGAAGCGGGCGGCCGCCATCGATCATGAAATTTTCGGAGATAATCTCAAACCAGTCGACGACCGGCTTGCGAGACAAGATGTGCTCGTAGTGCGGCGCGCGCAGGCCGATGCCGATACCGTACTCGGTGAAATTGTTAAAGCGGTTGGTGCCCATGCAAAGCTCCGGTTAAATCTGATTCACAAAGGCAGAATTAGATACAGAGTTAAGAAAAAGCGGATAAAGGGCCGGTGGAGTGGACCGGCCCTCTATCACGCGGAAGAGTATCGGTAGTGTTTTAGGGCTTCTCGTCCGGCATCTTGGAGCCGTCGGTGGCGCAGCCGCCCTTACCCTTGCAGGAGTTCTTGCCTTTGCAGCCGTTGTCGCTGGACTTGCAACCGCCCTTACCCTTGCAGGAGTTTTGGCCTTTACAGGCGTGCTTTTCTTTCACCTTCTTGCTGGAGGCCTTGTCGGCACTGTCATCCTGAGCGGTCATTGCGGACTTGACGCCAGGCAACAGATTGGACGCCTTGATGCTTGCGCTGGTGCCTGCGAGCAAGCCCGCGACAGCCGCGCCGGTGATGAGAAACTTATTGGACTTAGTCATATGCTGAAGAACCCCCATTGATTTGAAATTTAACTGCATCCCTCAGGCACAACCGCTGCCGTGAAGATCTGTGGGCCGAGTGCGGGCGAGCAGACTCGAGCCGAAATTTTTGCACTACGCTGAGCGGCGCGAAGCTGGGGAGGCGCCAATGAAGCAGCCAAACTGTGGGATACGTTACGCCGATAAAGGTTACGTTGCCACTGAAAATTTGATTTGGCTGATTTGATTCTTGAATGAGTCCAAAGATGGAGGCCGAAAGTGGCGCAACGGGAGAGTGGGGATTTCTAGATGCCGGCTGCAATTGCTTTGTTATGCGCATATTGTGAGCGGCAAACCAGAAAATTCTGTGGTATGCCAACCAGCCCGTCAAGGCCGTAGATGTAAATTCTTCAGGTTAGACGGCCCACCGTGTTATACGGTTCTCCGTGGTGTTTGGATTTGATGAGTGCTGCAAGATTGGCAGTTTACAAGCGCGAGGCCGCTAAGGACTTGAACTGACACTGAGGGCTACGGGGAAAACAATGATGAATACGCTCTCGATACGCGTGATCGCAGCCGTTGTGGTGGCGTTGTTGGGCGTTGGTTCGCTGGGCGCGCAGGTGCAGGTGCGCACGGAAGCGGGCTTGGTGGCAGGGAATAACAGTGCGGACGGGAAGGTGGTGATTTTTAAGGGCATACCATTTGCGGCGCCGCCAGTCGGCGAGTTGCGGTGGAAAGAGCCGCAGCCGGTGGCTCGGTGGAAGGGCGTGAGGAAGGCGACTGAATTTGGCTCGCGATGCATGCAGGCGCGGATTTTTGAGGACATGGTGTTTCGCGATTCGGGGCCAAGCGAGGATTGCTTGTATCTCAATGTGTGGACTCCAGGGATTTCGGCAAACACGAAGCGCCCGGTGATGGTGTGGATTTATGGCGGGGGCTTTCAGGCGGGGTCGTCTTCGGAGCCGCGGCAGGATGGCGAACCACTGGCGCACAAGGGCGTGGTGATCGTGAGCATGAACTACCGGCTGGGAATATTTGGATTTTTTTCGCATCCGCGATTGACAGCGGAGTCGGCGCACCACGCTTCGGGAAATTATGGGTTGATGGATCAGGCGGAGGCGCTCAAATGGGTGCATGAGAATATCGGTGCGTTTGGCGGCGACCCGAACAATGTGACTATTTTTGGAGAGTCGGCGGGGTCGTTTGCGGTGAGCGCGTTGATGGCATCACCGTTGTCGAAAGGATTGATTCACGCGGCGATCGGGGAGAGTGGGGCGTTTTTTGGGAAGACGCTGAATGTGAAACCTTTGGCGGAAAGCGAACGACGCGATGCGGTGTTTGCTGAATCGTTGGGGATGAAAGGGGTGGGTCAATTACGCGGCGTGAGCGCAGAAAAACTTCTGGAAGCGGCAAGAAGTGGAAACGACAATGAGCGCTTCAGACCCAATATCGACGGGTATTTCATGCCCTCGAGCGCTTACGCGATTTATGCCAAGGGTGAGCAAGCGCATATTCCTTTGCTGGCGGGATGGAATCGCGATGAGGGGAGTTATCGGCATTTTTTTGGGAAGGAGCAGGTTAGCAAGGAGAATTACGCAGCAAAAATTCGGCAACTTTTTGGGGAGGCAGCGCCGGAGGCGCTGAAATTATTTCCAGGTGGGTCGGATGAAGAACTGAAGAGTTCAGCGGCGTTGTTGGACACGGCGGACTTTATTGCACTTGGAACGTGGAAATGGTTGGAGATGCATTTGCAAACTGGGGAGGCGCCTGTTTACCGTTATGAGTTTGATCAGGTAGCTCCGACTTCGGAAGGACATGAGGCTGAAGCGGGGCTGGCATATCACTCCGCGGAAATTGAATATGTTTTTGCGACGTTGGATTGGAAACAAATTTCATGGCGGCCTGAGGATTATAAATTGTCGGAGCAGATGGGGACGTACTGGACAAACTTTGCGAAGAACGGGAATCCGAATGGGGCTGGTTTGGGGGCTTGGCCTATGTATAACCGGAAGAGCGGATATGAGGTGATGCATCTGGGAGCGGCTCCGCGGGCGATGGTGGATAAGCAGCGAGAGCAATTTGTGTTTTTGGATAAGGCTGCGGCGAAGGCGAATTAACGCGCGCGATTTGACTATGAGGCTTGGGGGAGCCGAGGGGGAAAAATAAGAGGAGAAACCTAGGACCCATGTTCATAACTCAACTGCGAACATGGGGCACCCGGTTAGACTCTCACAGTGGAGCCAAGATCAAAGATTCATACTGCGAGCTAAATTTGCACGCTCCGATTCATTAAAAATAAATTCTTTCACTACGCTGCAAGCTGCGACTGCTACGGGTTTGGGCGGGTGCCGAAGATGGCGGTGCCGATGCGGACTTCTGTGGCGCCTTCCTGGATGGCGATTTCGAAGTCGTGGGACATGCCCATGGAGAGGACGGGCAGCGGCAGGCCGGATGAGGCTGAAAGATCGTCTCGCAGTTTGCGCAGGCGTTGGAAATAGGGGCGGACTTTTTCTGGGTCTTCGAGGAATGGTGGGATGCACATCAAGCCGGCGACTTCTAGGCTTTTTAGTTGGGTGAGTTTTTCGAGTAATTGCGGGACGGTGTGGAATTCGGCGCCGGTTTTGGTGGCTTCGTTTTCGACGCGGACTTCGATGAGGACGCGAAGTTTTTCCTTAATGTTCAATTCTGTTCGGGCGTGATCGAGGCGCTGAGCCAGCACGAAATCGTCCACCGAATCGACAGAATGAAAAGCTTTGGCGGCGCGCGCTGATTTGTTGCTTTGCAGATGGCTTCCCTTCCCATTCCTGGACGCGATTTTCGCCGAAGTGGCGGAGGCCGGCTTCGTAGGCTTCGCGGATGGATTCGGGGGGGTGAGTTTTAGAGACGGCAATTAAGGTGACTTCCGCGGGATGCGGGGATTTTTGCCGCGCTTTGGCGATGCGGTCTTGAATGCGCAAAATATTTTCGCGGATGTTTGGCGGCATGGCGGCGCATCGATTGCGAAGCTGGGGCGCGCCACTCTTCTATGAGTTACACGGTCGAAAGAAGAGCCGAGAGACAAGACCCAGGTTCATACCTCAACTGCGAACCTGGGGCACCCCTTTCTAAATCGTAGCACGTGATTTGCGAGGTGGGGCTGGCGCGGTTACACTGGCTGATAATGCCGGCGCGCGGAAGTTTTCCAACATTTCGACGAATTTTCCAACACATCAGACTATGACCACGGGCGGAAAACTGATCGCTATTGAGGGGATTGATGGGAGTGGGAAGCGGACTCAGGTTGAGTTGCTGAAGAATGCACTGGGTGCGCGTGGGCATCAGACTTTTGTGACGGGATTTCCTGTTTACGATTCGTGGTTTGGCGGGATGGTGGGGAAATTTTTGGATGGGGGATTTGGGCCGCTGGAGAAAGTTGATCCGCATTTTACGGCGCTGCTTTATGCAGGGGACCGATTTGAGGCTAAGGAGCAGATTGTTGAGGCGCTGACGGCGGGAAAAATTGTTTTGGCGGACCGCTATATTGGATCGAACATGGCACATCAGACTGCGCGAGTTGCGGCGGCAGAGCGCAGAGACTTTGTGAAATGGATCGAACATCTGGAGTATCAGATTTATGGGCTGCCGCGGGAGAGCGCGGTGATCTATCTGCGCGTGCCGCCGGCAGAAGCGCAGAAGCTGGTGGCGTTGAAAAGTGCACGGGGCTATACGGCGTCGACACACGATTTGCTGGAAGCAAATTTGCGGCATCTGGAAGATGCGGCGGCCATGTACGATGAACTTGCGAAGCGCGCGGACTGGACCAGCGTGGAGTGCTTTGATTCGCGGGTGCAGGCGATGCGGGCTCCGGAAGTAATTGCGGCGGAAATATTGGCGGCGGTAGAAGCGGTGCTTGCGGTGACGCATGGGGAGAAATCGTAGGTATGGGCTTTGGCGAATTTGTTGGCAATGAGCGGATCGTGAATGCGCTGCGCGGGGCGTTGCGGGCGGAACGAGTTCCGCATGCGTTGCTGTTCACCGGAGCGAGTGGAGTAGGTAAGTACACGCTGGCGCGAATGTTTGCGCAGGCGGCGACGTGCGAGCGGATGAAGGATGATTTTTGTGGGGAATGCGACACGTGCAAACGGGTGGCGTTGCTGGCCGATCCCGCGACTTTGGTGCAACAAGGATTGGCGGAACGCGGGGAAAGTGCGGACGCGGCTATAGTGGAGCGCACGCCGCTGATCTTGCAAACGCATCCGGACGTGTGGGCGGTGGTGCCCGATCCGGTGAGGTTGAAAACTCCAGTGGTGCGGCCAATGTTGCGCGTGGGGCAGATTCGCGCGGTGCAACGGGCGGCTTATTTTCAGCCGATGGGGCGGCGGCGGGTATTTATTCTGGATGGCGCGGATACGATGCGATGGGATGTCGCTAACGTGTTTTTGAAAATATTGGAGGAGCCGCCTCCGTCGGCTACTTTGATTTTGATTGCGCCATCGCCCTATTCGCTGCTGCCGACGATTGTGTCGCGGTGCATGCAGTTTCATTTCGCGCCGCTGCCGCAAGCGGATGTGGAACGGATTTTGAAAGAGAAGACGGACCGCAAGGGCCCAGAGATTACGCTGGCGGCGCAATTTGCGGAGGGCAGCCCGGGTCTGGCGATGGAGATGGACGTGGAGATAACCGCGCAGCGACGCGCAGATGCGCTGAGGATTTTGACGCGGGCAGCGCAGGGGCAAGGATTTGCGCAAATGTTTGCGGATACCGCCGCGATGGCGAAAGACCGGGAGACGACGTTTGAGCGGCAATTGGGGATTTTTTATGGGCTGCTTACAGATCTTCTGGAGTTGAGCGCGAAGATCAAGAATCCGATGTTGCGGAATAAGCCGCTGGCTAAGGAATTGCAGGCGTTGAGCAAGACGGTGGATGTGGCCTGGGTGATGCGGGCTATTGCGGGGGTTGATGAGTTGCATGCGGGGGCGCGGCGGAATTTGAATCGGCAATTGGGGTTGGATGCGCTGGCGGCTTCGCTGGTGGTGAATGGGTGATGGTTTGGGGTGATGGTTTGGGGTGATCGTTTGAAGCGGATAGATATTGTGGCCCTGAATTAAACGAGAGTTAGACCAAAAGCAAGAAGGAAACAAAAGACAGAGGCAAGACCCACCCTTGCAAAAACCGCAAGGATGGGCCACCCTCCGCGTTTTTTGGTTTTTTGCTGATGTGAGTCGGGTACGCTACCAAGGATAGAAAATCGGGCCCTGGGAACTGTCAAGGAAGAACTGCCGCGTCCAATGTGAAAATGCTAGTTTTCTTTGGGGTACTGTAACCCGTGTGAGACAGCACGCATCATACGGCTATAGGTAGTTACACCACCCCAGCTGTTCATAGGAGCGGTCCCATGGTGAATCGGCGGATGTTTCGTCCGGGCTTTCCGGATGTGAAGGAGCCGAATACTTCGCGTCCCTCAAATAATGGTCCTGTGCCGAGCAAGAAGCCGGCACCTCCCGAAATGACCCATGCGGAGAATTTTTATTGGGTCAAGCAAATGCAGTCGCACACGCCGATGGCGGTAGTGCTGGAAGACGGTGAAGTGCTGCGTGGGACGGTGGAATGGTACGACCGGGATTGTATTAAGTTGACGCGACAGGGTAGCCCCAATTTGTTGGTGTTCAAGCGCGTGATTAAGTATGTATATAAGGATGGAGAAGAATCGGCGCATGGCGGGGACGAGTAGGGCCGATTCGTAGTTCACGGGCGAGAACCCCAATTTTAACCTGGACCCCTCAAGCGATCATTCTCTGAAAACCGCGCACGTTCCCTATCCCCTCAGGCTCACAGGATCCCCAGGCACAAAAAGTGGCGCATAGTGCGGCCTAAGAACAACCTAAGAACACTGCGACACCACTAATGTCACGATAATGGGTGGTGGTGCGTCTAACAGGCTACTGTCAGGCGATGCATTGCGGTCGCGCATGCTTGCGGTGTTCGACGACGTGGTTGAGGAGTGCCAATCGAGATGCGCATCGGGATTACGTGTTATCCGACGTATGGCGGGTCGGGGGTAGTGGCTACCGAGTTGGGCGCGGAATTGGCTGCGCGCGGGCACGACGTCCACTTTATTAGTTATGCGCCGCCCATCCGCATGAATCCTAACGATCCACATACCCATTTTCATGAAGTGGAAGTGGCGTCGTATCCCCTGTTTGACCATCCCCCTTACACGCTGGCTCTGGCCACCAAGATGCTTGAGGTGTTTGAGTCCGAGGCGCTGGATCTGCTGCATGTGCATTACGCGATACCGCATTCGGTGAGCGCGATGCTGGCGCGGTCGATGGCGGCGCCGCGGAGGCTGCCATTTATAACTACTCTGCACGGGACGGATATTACGCTGGTGGGGAGCAACCGGAGTTACTTGCCCATCACGCGATTTTCGATTGAGCAAAGCGACGGGGTGACGGCGATTTCGAGTTATCTGCAGCAGCAGACGGTGCGGGATTTCGAAATCAAGCGGCCCATTGAAGTGATTCCAAATTTTGTGAATTGTGACTTGTATATACGGAAGGATGACCCAAAGTTGAGAGCCAAGTGGGCGCCCAATGGTGAGCCGATTTTGATGCATCTATCGAACTTCCGCCCGGTGAAGCGCGTGACAGATGCAGTGGAAATATTTGCGATGGTGCGCGAAAGGATGCCGGCGAAACTGGTGCTGATCGGGGACGGACCGGACCGCGGCGCGGCGGAATATCTGGTGCGCAAGAAAAAGCTTCAGAAAGATGTGATTTTTCTGGGTAAACAGGATCAGGTTTACGAAAAGCTGGCGGCTGCGGATTTGTTTTTGCTGCCATCGCAACTGGAGTCATTTGGATTGGCGGCGCTCGAGGCCATGGCGTGCGAAGTGCCGGTGATCGCTACGAATGTGGGTGGGCTGCCGGAAGTGGTGGAACATGGCGTGGATGGATTTTTGGTGGAGCCTGGCGACGTAAGACGCGCGGGCGCGTATGCGATTGAGATTTTGTCGGGTGCGGATCGCGGGCGCGAGATGGGGCACACGGCGCGGTTAAATGCCAAGCAGAAATTCTGCGCCAATGATGTGATCCCGCAATATGAGCGGTATTATCAGCGGGTCTTGGAATCAGCCGCGGTGGCGACGGCGTAAGTTCGTTCTTCCTTCCTGCACATCGTAATTCCCTCCGAATGCTTCTACTAGCGTTTTGCAAAATGCGAACGGTCGATTGCGGAACATGCGATAGCTGCTGAACATTTGCGGTGGGCGGCAATCCAGCGGTAGGCACGGCGCAAAAGCTGCATCATTCCTGGGAGATTGGAGAGCCACGCGAGGGGGCGGGCCCACCAGATTTCGCGGGCGAGGGCTACGGCAGCGTCGGCGCCACCGATTTGCTGGCCATTGCTAAGCAGTAGGCGCATCTCCAGCAGCAATTCACTTTGAGATAGGCCGAGTAGCGCGCCGACTCGCGGATCCTGCAACGGCGCTAGTGCGAATCCGCGCTTTTGTAATGTTGAGGCCAAGGCACGAACGATTTTTAGGCAGAAGGTGCAGTCGGCGTCGAAGAATAGCCAGCCTCGGGCGTGTCGACCTTTGCTATCAGTGAATTCTGAGGTAAGCGAGATCATGGCGTGCACCGCAGTGTTGCGACTTCGCAATTCGAAAAAATCAAAGTTCGGTCCGCACCTTTGGAAGGGCACGGGGTCGACCATGTTTAGCCGGCTTTTTTGCGGCCGGTGCCTAGCAGCGTAATTACTTTGCCGCGCAGTTTGACGACGCCTCTGAGGGCCGCGTCGGGCATGCGCACCACTTCTTCGAAGAGGGCGGTCATGGCGCTGAG
>Ga0193729_1001384_pt1 | contig 12413 bp, 10 predicted proteins | sample U1c2metaG_FD_143036 | JGI IMG/M metagenome (GOLD analysis project Ga0193729, IMG submission 143036) | Soil microbial communities from a riparian zone of the East river system, Colorado, United States - U1c2 | ecosystem: Environmental > Terrestrial > Soil > Riparian zone | place: USA: East River... | reverse complement strand
TGTCGTAACTCGAAAGCGGGATGAAAACTTCGTAGCCGACGCCGCCGACATCGACGATGGCTTGCGTGGGCAAAGCGTTGATGAGTTTGCCGTCGAGGAAGGTGATCATGGAGATCGTTGAAGCGTTGAAACGTTAAAGCGATTCAATCATTTAACAATTGGACCCTTCAACCCTTCATCGCTTCTTCACTCCGGCTTTAGCACGAGCGTAAGATCGACACGTTTACCCTTGGCGATGTTAAAGCCGCGGGTTGAAAACATTTTCCAGTTCTCAGGATACTCCGCAAAGAGCGTCCGGGCCATTGAAGTCGGCACAACCACAAAACGAGGCCCCGATCTTCCCATGAACTCTGCAGTGCGGCGATTGTTTAATGGCACGAGAAAGCCGTGCACGCGGCTGCGAAAATACCAGACAAGGCTTGGCTCCTGGAAATCGACCGAACCAAATTGCATGTCCGGTTGCAGATAGATTCGCGATTGCTGGAAAAGCTGATGGGCAGGGAAAACCCGGGCGACGAACAAGGGAATGACAATGGCAATTGCAACATAAGCCGAAGCCGATGCAAGAGCGCAGTTCCTGAAAAAATGTGTCGCGTTTTCCGCGGCCAACCTGCGAGCAAGCAAAAGCGCCAGCAACGGAAACGCCGGTAGCGTGTAATGAGGCAGCTTGGTTTTGACGAGCGTGAAAATGATGAAAATGATCGCAACGCCCGCGATAAGGTATTTATCGATGTTATCGAGCGCGCTGTAGCCCGGATCGGCTTGTCCGCCGTAGCCTTGGCGAAGGCGGATGATCCCGGCCTTTGTTGGTCGCCATAATCTCTGGATCAACCACGGCAGCTTGATCGACCACGGAAAAAAACTGATGAAGACCGTTACGAAATAGAACGGCAGCAGCAGAAGATACATGCCGAGCGAACTCGCACCGTGACCCTCCATCGTGACAAACGACCGACCCACGACGTGCCGGCCAATTCCGATGAGGAAAAATTCTCCATGCGTTTGGATCAATGCTGGAACACCCCACAGCGCGACGATTACGAGCATGAACAAAATACCGCGCACAAATTTGAATCGCTGCGCGAGGCGTGCGTCGCGTAGAAAAAACTTTGTCGCGGCGACAGTCGCAAGTGGCGTCCATCCGATCGGACCTTTCGCGAGAAAGGCAAAGGCAAGCGAAGCGTAAAACATCCACCACCACTGCCGTGGACGGCGAATCGTTAAATCGTTGAATCGTTGAATCGTTGAATCGGCGGTTGGCCTACTGCAGAATCCAATCAATTCGTATCCAGCCCAGTGCGCCAACGTCATAAATAAGACCAGCCACATATCTGCGACAGCGGCCTTAGCGTGGAGAAATGTTTGCAGCGAAAGAGTGAAAATGATTGCCGCCCACCAGCCCATTCGGGCTCCGTTGTCCCGGGCTTCCGACCCCGAAACTCGCTGGAGCGACGGAAGGCGCGAGCCCCAGGCGAAGATCGACAACGCGGTGAGCGCGGCCGCGACCGCAGACGGAAAACGCGCGGCGAAATCGCTTTCACCAAAAATGCGATAACTGGCGACTTGCGCCCAATAGGCGAGGGGAGGCTTGTCGAGGCGGACCTGGTTGTTGAAGTAAGGAACGATATAATCTCCGCGCTCAATCATCTCTCGCGACGCCTCGGCGAAACGCGGCTCGTCGCGGTCGATCAACGGCAAATTCCATGTGCCGATTACGTGAAAAATCACGCAGCCGACGAAAACGAGCGCGAAATTGCGGATTGCGGATTTCACATGCGCCCTCAAAATAGCGGCCCGCAAATGTGACGGGAACTTATTTGTGAAGCGCAGCTCGGTTTTTTATTCGCTGATCGGTCTCGTGATTGCCGCCATTCTCATCGCGGCGGCGTTTTGTTTCGACGGCGCGGCGCGAGATTTCATCGCGCAGCATCAAAACCAAACAGCGCGGAAAGTCATGCTCAACGTGAGCCGATTCGGTGATTGGCCGGAACATTTCGCGCTCGGGCTCATTCTTGCCGGAGTCGCCTGGCTGCGCGGTAACAAAAAATGGATACGCATTTTTTTGTCGATGTTGATCGCCCTGGCAATCGCGGGCGTAGTTGGCCACGGGATCAAGATCGCAACAGGTCGCGCCCGTCCGTCTGTGAGGACCGAAGAAACCTGGAATCGCTCGCCTTTCAGCTCTAAATACCACGCATTCCCATCTGGTCATGTCGCAGCGTCGACGGCGTTTTTTGGTGTTCTATTTCTTGTGAGCCGGCGAATTGGCCTCGTCTGCCTGCCAATCCCCATCGTGATCGGCTTTTCACGAATGTACGTCGCGGCGCATTATTTGTCCGATGTCGTTTGCGCGGCAATTCTTGGAATTCTGTGCGCTTTATTGGTCGCGCGAGTCCTCCTTTATCCGATCGAAAATCGGCAATCAAAAATCGAAAATTAAGGTGCGGAGGGGGTGAGATTCGAACTCACGAGGCCTTTCGGCCTTCCGGTTTTCAAGACCGGCGCGATCAACCGCTCTGCCACCCCTCCAGAGCCGTGTTCGTTAGAGCGGCCCAACTGTAGCGGCGCTCTATGAGTGTCGCAAACTTTGGCGGGAAGATCAGCGACGGTCACAGACCACCGCGTTACTGAGGAAATTGTAGGGTAAGCGCTCCGCTTGACCGCCTCCTCCAGAGTAGCGGCTGAATTCCCAAGATGCTGCAAACTAGAGTACCTCCTATAGTCGCCTAACATCTCAAAAAAGAACGCGCTCAGCACCGTTGGATAGCGGGTAATCGGCGTTTGGCAGCAGGTCTAAGCACCCCACCCGAATGGGGTGGTATTTATTTCTGGTCGTGAAAGGCAAAAATTTCTCTAGGGGCTGGCCTGAATTTCTCTTTCCCGTCATGAACCCGAAATTATCCTATTTCAAATTAGCTTTTGTCTGGGAAATTGGTAGTGCCCTAATTTGGCTGGTAAGAATTACAAACGTCGCTTTGGTCGCGGCCATTTGTCAAAGATTGCGCACAGTCCCTTGCTATAGAACCTCAGCCGGAAGCCGTATTTCTTCGCAAATTGCGTGATCTTGGCCTCTCGATCTTTCTCGTTAAGTGGCCAGAGGCGTCTCAGTTCACGCTCGTAAACAACGCAATGCTTCCAATCGCCAACTTGCAATTCGCGGTCGATTTGGCTCGCAAGTGTCTTCATGCCACTGCGCAAATGTTCGGGACGGGGGGCTGGCCGGAATTGGGCTTTCCCGGCCTGAACGCTAATCGGCTCCTTTTAAAATATCATTTGAGTCACGTCGGTGTTGTAACGTTCGTGAACATGTCGCAAAGGGTTCCATGGTTCGTGAAAAGCGGCCTCGCTCTTGTGTGCAATGTAAGATTCAACGGTTCGATCAGGTGGAAAGATTACAACGTTTTTGACCCGATCTTCCACACGACAGCCGAAGCTTTGTGCTTTGTTAAAAAGCTCGCCAAGTTCTTTACAACGATGTTTCATCATGTTTTCTCGTTTGTTCCATTTCCCACCTCATTCTACGGAAACGACGGAACGAAGTTCCCGAAAAAAGCTGAACGGCGATTGAGCCTGTCCTCAAGCAGCCCGGCTAGAAGGGGCAATTCGGAAATCGGAGAATTGGCGAATTACTGCTTTGGACGACCCAGATTTGAAGCCCCTTTGGAATGACCTCTAGAACTAAGACTCAGAATTAAAGCAATAAATTAAACGCCCTATTTTTGATGGATTGATTTTTATTCAAAATTGAACACGCAGTTTTTATTTCACCAGAACTCACGGGGAAGGTCGTCCCAAAAAACAGTCATGGAAGTGAGATGCGTTATCATGTGCACGCGGCCATCGCCACGTATGAAATGATTTTCGCTCAATTGACGCCAGCCCTGGAGTTTCGAGTTCTGACCTGTGTTGGGCACGTCGTATGCTTCGAAAATTGCCTTCTTGTCCTCAACACTTAACGGCGAACCGTCGCTTTTCTCGGTGTCGAGTTTTTGTGCTTTGCCGTCGATGAACAGAACAGCCGCTTTCCAGCCGCGTGTTTCGAAGTGATATCGGTCATACCGGATGCCGGAAACGTTCCCATTATCGTGACTAGATGGCTTACCAAGAATTGCCGCGACTTCTTCATACGAAGAGTTTAGTAATCCTACTTTAGCTAACACGGAGGAATGCAACATCACTGCGAAGAGAACGAGAATCACCAATTTCCTCATTAAGATGTGCCGTTGTTGCGGTACTAGTGTAGTATTTTGCCGTGTGTCATCTGTCGTAATTCTTCGATGATGGGAAGAGAGAACATTTCATGAATATAAATAAATATTTGGATGGAATCCTAGAAGAATATCAACTTGGGGAGAAAGCTTTCAAACCGGCTGGTTATTTGATTCCTGACAGAACTTTCAAATTTGATTTCAGCAATTGAAGTGGCCGTAGATTACATTAAAGATGTGAACCCGACGACGACGCTGGAGGCGTTTAAGAAAGAGAAGGTGTTGCGAACCATTGCGACGATTTTGGAACCATAAAGTTCAGGGGCTTTCGTTCCGTCCATCCTCGATGGATTCGCTGCTTATCCCGAACGGAATTGATTGGGCGCCTACAAAAAACAATTGAGTATTGAAATGATATTTCGATTTTGCTGAAGATCGAAGACTCATTTATCCGATGGCCTCATTACATTCCGCTTTGTCGTCGAATGAGAAAAATCCATAACCCGCCCTATCTCCGTCTGCTTCAGTGGCTACTCTATGCCATAGCGATCCTGGCGTTTACATGGCCCGTGTATCGCGCCTTTCTCAACGTCGAGATTGTAAACAATGAGGGGTGGAACGCTTATTTCGCTGATGCGGCCATGGGTAAAATGCCGCTCTATCCATCTACCGCTCAACTCATCACAAACAATTATCCGCCCTTGTCCTTTTACGTCGTGGGTTTAGGCGGTCGGCTGGTCGGTGATCCCGTCTTAGCTGGGAGGTTGCTGTCTCTGATTTCCGTAATCGCGATCGCGACAGCAATTGCTTTGAGCGTCAGGCGTTTGGGTGGAACTCAAGCGGCTGCGGCAATCAGCGCTGCATTCTATATAGCGACGATGAGCCGGTTTTTTACGACGTACGTCGGAATGAATGAGCCGCAACTCCTCAGTCACGCCATTATGGCCCTCGGCTTTCTGGCGTTTCTCGATGCGCGATCGAGAGACCGTGGATACGTCATGCCTGTTCTCGTGATGGCCTTTGCAGGGTTTGTTAAGCACAACATCATCGCAATGCCGTTGACTGCTTTGGCATGGCTTGGGATGAACCGTCGGCGCGAAGCGCTAAAATGTTTATGCGTAGCAGCTGTCGTGATCGTGACTGGCACTGCGATTTGTTATGTCAGCTTCGGCCGCGACTTCTTCCTTAACATTTTTGCCCCGAGACACTATTCGCTTAAAAAGGCCATTCGCAGCTATAAGGACTTACAATGGGTGTTGGTCGGTTTAGTCGCTTGCGTGTGTAATGGCTGTGCGAGGTGGCGTGATCAGAGTGTTCGGCTTTGTAGCGTTCTAATCGCAATTGCGTTGGCGGCATTTTTCCTGCAGAGAACCGCCGACGGCGTATGGACCAATGCTCAGTTTGATCTCGTGATAGCCGTCGCGATAGGTCTGGGCCTGGCGTACACACAAGTTCCTTTGTGGCCATTAACGCGCCGGTTTCCGCCAGCCGTAGCTCAGGCGATTCTGTTGCTCGTGATATGCGCGCGGCTGCTGGTGCCAAAAGAACTCAAGCCCATACGGCTGCTAGTTGACCGCCGCTTTAAAAATGAAATCGCGATAAGGGAGCAGGCAATGGCTGACAGTGTCGAGCGCGTGCGAAGAACACCAGGTGATGTGTTCTGTCCTATGCTAATCAGCTATCGGGCGGGCAAACCGTTCGTGGTCGACGACTTTAATGCGGAGCAAAGAATATCAGCCGGGGCATTGCCGAAGGATGCCATAACCGCGCGTGTCGCCGCAGGGACGCTAACAATCGTCAAAACCGATCCGCGCGCACGATGGACAAAGTCATTTCGACTCAAGCGCGACGCTACCATGCAAATTCCAGGTCAGGTTAACACGCCGTAAGTGTTCCAAACATATCCAGTTTTGCAGCGTGCCGCGCACTCTTCACCTACGTGCAGCAGGTGCAGATTGCTTGTGCAATTGGGGAAGCAAATTGAAGCGCTTGCTGCAGGATTGCAGGAAGTGAAGGCACAAGTTGAGACGAGTCGCCTGACGCCGTAGATGGTCAGCAATAATCAGTAACGCCGCTGACAATCTCAGCAAAGCCGCATGAAGTTGGGGCTGTGTCTCAGCGATTGATTCCAACGGGCGAACGATCTGGATTGCTGATGCACCCCGAGATGACGGAAAGCGTTTCGTTGTACGGTCCGACGAAAAGCTGACAGCGTTTCTTGAGGTCGAAAGAATCACACGCAATGACGCCAATTGAAATCAGGGCACACCGTAACGCCTGATTTATGCAGCAGCCCGGTCAAAGGCGTAACGGCTTCGCGTTAGAACCTTACTTCACGGTTGCCGATAGTAATGGACAATTCGGCGGAACAATCAGCCCAACCTAAGCTACTGTCGGGGAAAACCTTACCATTTGATAAGGTTTTTTCCTATTGATTTTCTATTGACACATCACCCGCATTTTTGGCAAGACGCTCTGCGGAGGAAATGAGTAACGGCCAGAATGAGATGTCAGGGTGCACCTTCGTCCCGGGGGTGCGGCGCTTCTCGGAAGGGAGTTCGCGAGCAGATGGGCGGGCCAGGAGGAAATCAAAGAAGGCCAAACAACGAAAGGAACCTAAATCATGAAAGTCGGGAAATCATATTCAGAACCACCCTATCTGCGCTTGTCTGCTTTGCGCGTTCGCCCAAAGCGCAAGCTGTCACTCCTGCACCGGATGGAGGCTAGCTATAGGCAGCACGACAGAAGGGCACGTAGTCCTTTTTAGCCTCACTAACGGTACGTGCAGAAGGCGAGTGCTTAGCTCGAACTGAGCAGGCTCGCACCACAAACCGTTCTTAATCATTAGTCAGACCAGCCGGCCAGCGGTTAGCTGGAGCGATTGGCTCGACGATTGACTAGCCATGCAATCTGCGGCCTCTGCGCAGCCATCTCTATGCTGCGCCAATAAAACAGGTGGCGACACCAACAGCGGCGCTGACCAGGAAAACCAAGTGCGCAGCAACGCCGAAAGCTGCCCGACGCGGAAAGCGCGGATGAAAAAACTTCTCCCCACCGTCGCGGCGATGCTTTTTTTGGCAGCGTCTAACTGTTTCGCGACAGCCATTTGGCGATCAGATGGCACTGCAGCCAGCGTGCAGAATTTGCATGATAATTTTGCGCAGGACGGAGACACCATCACACTCCCGGCCGGAACATTCAGTTGGCCCACGGTGGTAAACATTACCAAGGGAATCACGCTGCAAGGACAGACAACGATCACCGGCGCCGGAACGAGTAATCCATCAATCAACGACGCAACTGTCATTCAGGATAACTCGCCGCGAAACGCTAACTCATCGGGTGTGATAAGGGCTACGCTCTCGCCCACGCGATCCTGCCGGATCACCGGGCTTACCATCACTCATGGCGCCTCGAACGTGTTAAATCAGAATGGCGTAGTGCAGTTGGTCACCACCGGCAATGCGCCCAATACGACTATGCGCGTGGACCATTGCCACATCGATCACGTCTATGACCGGGCGGTGCGCTGCGGAGGCTTATGCTATGGCGTCATGGATCACAATGTTGTTGAGGCGCAGGGTAACGGGCAATGTTTATACCTAAACCGTGAGGACAACGGCGATCTGGGCCACGGTTCATGGGCTGATTATTCGTGGTTCGGCACGAACAAGTTTTTCTTCATGGAAGATAATACGGTGGTAGGCGACGGGATTGTTCCAACCAGCGGCTCTACGGACGGGGAATTTGGAGCGAGAGGCGTGATTCGTCACAACTACTTTATTAACACCGGGGTTTCGTCACACGGCACCGAGGGTGGCAACCGGGGAACGCGTAATTTTGAAATGTATGACAACATTTTCAACTGGAACCCGCTCAATCCATCGTCACAACTGCGTTCAGGGAACATGCTGGCGCATGACAATACCTGGCTTGGACAACCATCGAACAATGGCTCGCATACACAGATCGTTCTCTATCGTGCAATAGGCGCTTGCGGAAACTTGGGCGGCAACTGGGGCACGGCTGACGGCACTGATCCTTGGGACAGAAATGACACCGAAGGAAATGGTACTTATGTTGAAGGTCATCCCCCATTCTTGTTCGATAGTGGTTCGGCCACGGCTACAAGCGCGATCACGGGTAGTACCGCGACACTTACGGATTCAAGCAAGAATTGGACGCCTCATCAATGGATTGGTTTTAGCGTGAAGGCCACTAGTCCAACAGCAGCACCCTATCTAGAAGGCTCGTATGTTATCGACAACACGGCAACTGTAATCACTTATTACTGCTACACTGGTGGGGATCGAGGGGCGACGCTATTATGGAATCCTGGTGACGCGTACGAAATTCACAGGCTTCTCACCTTACTAGATCAGCCCGGTAGGGGCAAAGGAGATTTGGTTACGGGACAAAATCCTCCAGTAAACACCGTAACCAACAGCCAGTTCTGGACACATGAACTTATCGAACCTTCATTCTCGTGGAACAACGTGTTTACGCCGACGAACACAGCGTATGGGTTTCAAAGTAGTTTCCCGTCAGAAGTGGAACATCGAGATTACTACAATCTCGGTGCTGGCTTTCCTGCCGACAGCACGCCGGCAATCGTCGCCAATGCTTTCGTGGCTGCGATCAACGGCGTCAACTATATCGGCACGTTTGTTTATCCGCATCCGCTCGTGACCGGAGATCCGCCGCCGAGTCCAACGCCAACTCCGACTGCGGCTCCTACGCCAACGCCTACGCCCACTCCGGATCCAACTCCAACGCCCAGCCCTACGGCCACGCCTACTGCAACGCGTACTCCAACGCCGACCGCTACACCAACACCTACTGCAACGCGTACTCCAACGCCAACCGCAACACCTACTGCAACGCGTACTCCAACTCCGACGGCAACACCAACACTGACTCCGAAACCTAGCGCCACACCAACGCCTACTGCGACGCGTACGCCAACTCCGACGGCTACACCAACACTGACCCCGAAACCTAGCGCCACACCAACACCTACTGCGACGCGTACTCCAACGCCGACCGCAACACCCACACCTACTGCAACACGTACTCCAACGCCGACCGCAACGCCAACGGCAACGCCGACCTCGACACCGACACCTACCGCAACGCGTACTCCGACTCCGACGGTGACACCAACACCTACTTCCACCGCTAGCCCGACGCCTACGCCGACTCCGAATCCAACTCAAACGCCCAGCCCTACGGCCACGGCAACTGCGACTCCGACAGCTACTCCGACCGCAACATCAACAGCGACTCCCACGGCCACATTAACACCTACTCCAACTCCGAGCCCTAGCCCGACAGCCACAGCAACTGCGACTCCGACAAGTACGCCGACGGTAACACCAACACCGACGCCCACCGCTAGCCCGACGCCGACGCCGCCTCCGAGTCCAACTCCAACGCCCAGCCCTACGGCCACGGCTAGTGCGACTCCGACAGCGACGTCTACACCAACACCAACGCCTTCGGCAACGCCTTCAACGACACCTACTCCAAGTCCGACCCCCAGCCCAACGGCCACGGCTACTGCGATTCCGACAGCTACTCCGACCGTGACACCGACGGCGACTGCTACGGCCACACCGACGCCTTCTGCGACAGCTACTGCAACACCTACTCCAACTCCGATCCCCAGCCCAACGGCCACGGCTAGTGCGACTCCGACAGCTACTCCGACCGTGACACCAACAGGCACGCCTTCGGCAACTCCGACCCCAACACCTGGTTCACCAAACCCTCCAAGCAATCTCAACGGATCAGCAGCTTCGGGCTCTCAAATCAATCTAAGTTGGACGGATAACGCTAATAATGAAGATGGGTTTGAGCTACAGAGGGCAAATAGTGTAAATGGTGGACAATGCGGAACCTTCGTTACTGTGCAACCTTCTTTGCCGCCAGATACAATCCAATTTAATGATACCGGCTTAGTGGCAGGTCATTGGTATTGCTATCGCGTGCGGGCATTCAACGGTGCAGGTAACTCTGCTTGGTCGAACTCAATATCAGTTAGGACTAGAGCCCACTAAGAAAGAGCGGCTGCCGTCGGGCTCCCCCTCCCCAAATGTCTACCAAGCAGAGCGATACCGGGCGCTGTGAAAAACAGAAATGCGTACGGTTCTTTGAACTGGTGCGTTTCGATCGCCTTCCCAGCGTGATCGCAAACGCGAATGACAACGCGGTGGGAGCGGCAGTAGAAACTTGCGTAGCCGATTGTATTGCTGGCGACATCCGGTTCGCCGTCCGACAGGCGACCGAATGGCAGCGCATCGGAAATCAGATCGACGCCGCGATGATCTTTGCGGGGCCGGACTTCGTAAACGTGCATTACTTCCCCGCCACTCAGGAGTCCCATCGCCGACCAAGAAGAACAAAAGTCACGTAGTGGGTCACCAATAACAGTGGAACCCAAAGAGCCGGAATCCAGTAGGCCGGTCCCATTGTCACTGGCGCATTATAAATAGTGGCAAACGTGATCGCTGCGAGCAGGTCTAAGGTTCCAAAAATATTGAAAACCCATACCGCAGGCTTTGCCAAACCAGAGCTGCGCAATACGAATGGAATTGCTGCGAACGCAAGTATAGCCGTTAACAGATCGCCAAATGCGGCCGGATACGCGAACTGCGGCGGCATTCCCGGAAAAGTGGCGCCGCGAGTGAGGAACAGCAGTCCCAGATGTCGCATTGAATGCAAAAGGAGGATGGGAACGAGAATTTGTTGCGGTCGAACACGCGGAACCAAAGGCAGCAAATAGAGCCGCGCCGCGACATAGAAAATCGCGGTGTTGGCGACGAGATTTTAGCGGGAGAATGCGGTCAAAAATGGAAGCCATGCCTTATTCTTTCAGAAACCTGTTCGTGCGTCCAGCAGGCGCAAGTGGCAGCCACTTCGCAAAAACGCGTGCAAGAATCGTCGATGCATACTGGCCGGAATCAGTACCATCCGGCAATCAAAACGCATTCTAGCGCAATCCTGAGCGGCGGGCCGGGCGGTTGAGAAACTAGCAACTAAGTAGCAACGGCGCGATGTACACGAGGGAGACAAGCACCCTCTCAAGGCGATCTTAAGCAGTTCTTCATCGGTTAAGACAGCGTCGCAGTATTTCGTCCGACGGAGTTTCAAATGGGGGAGAAGTTCTTTCCAGAATGCGAAGCCCTCCACGCTTTGGTGGGCAAGTCGGTACACCGTAGTGAAAAACCGCCTTTCGCTCTGATTCATTGTCGTACAGTGCGGTTAAATCTCCGGTTCGGATCGGATTTCGCCAATATGCGCGCGTGCAAAGTGACTTGAACGCAAATCGGCGAAATATACGCGTACGCGAACGTTGCTGGTCACGTAACCCAAGAAAGTAACCCGCTCGAAAAAATTAAGGGCAGTCGCGACCACTCCTGTCCAATTAACTCGGATGAGAAAAGTGAACTCATCGAAGACAGGGACACTGGGGGCAAAATCTGTCCAATTCAGTCCAAAATCTTGAATTCGAATTTCAAGACCGGCGCGATCAACCGCTCTGCCACCCCTCCGGGAGAGCTTGTGCGGGCTTATTTTCGCATTAGCCAAGCGATGGGCAAGGTGGATCGAGCAGTCTCCCTTGGTGGGCCGTAGTCGGGCGAAGGCGGCTTGCTCGATGCTAAAAATAGCAGAACGACTCGACAACTGCTTACGTTCAGATGAACATTACATCATGACAAAGCGTAAGTTCGTGCCCATCGTCGCAGAGACACCACCGCCTTCGCCGGCAATCCACGGCCGAGGCGCGTCCTGGAGTCCGGCGAACCGGTTTGAAAAACTCCATGTCGATCTTACTGATGTCGACGTCGTCGATGTCGATCCTGATGAAAGCGAGCGGCCACGGCGCGCGACGCAATTCTTCCGAGATGGCACAAAGACAATCATTACGCGTAACAACAGCCCCGATGTTGGCTTCGAGACGAGTTTGAATCCATATCGCGGCTGCGAGCACGGCTGCATTTACTGTTATGCGCGACCAACTCACGAATATCTCGGTTTTTCCGCCGGGCTCGATTTTGAGAGCAAAATCATCGTGAAAACGAATGCCCCGGAATTGTTGCGCGCGGAATTGGAGGCGCCGCGTTGGAAACCGCAAGTGCTCGTGATGAGCGGCGTGACCGATCCGTACCAACCGGTTGAGAAAAAGTTGCGTGTCACACGCGG
>Ga0193729_1001383_pt1 | contig 12417 bp, 7 predicted proteins | sample U1c2metaG_FD_143036 | JGI IMG/M metagenome (GOLD analysis project Ga0193729, IMG submission 143036) | Soil microbial communities from a riparian zone of the East river system, Colorado, United States - U1c2 | ecosystem: Environmental > Terrestrial > Soil > Riparian zone | place: USA: East River... | reverse complement strand
GGCGTCGAACCGACCGCCGCAAACATCGACTATCTCGATCTTCATCGTCAGCGAGCGTCGGCGGTGCTACTGCCGGATGCCGTCGCGGAATACCAAGGCCGCCCGGTAATGTATTTGCTTGATGCTGCCGGGGCGCTGTTCACAGCGGATTCGGAAGCGATTCGCGATCTCCAGCAACTTCTCGCCAATCGCAGCGAGCAGGCATGCCTGGGTATCGTGCGGCCCGGCTCTCTCGACGTGTATCCAATTAATCTTGATCGCGAGAAGCTGAAGCGCACCGCGCCGCGCATTGTCGTGGTACAGTCACCGGAAGCGCCGACTTTCTTTCAAAGCCTAGCTACCGGCGCGTTCAAGCCGGACGGCCAGCCAAAGGAAGCCGATTCCGTATTTCATGAGATTCACAATCTGCTCCAGCGCGCCGCAGATGGGCTGAGCGGCAGGCTTGAACCGCTTGACGTGCTCTCAGTCACAGGCCGCGCCCTATTTTACCGCTTCCTGCTTGACCGCCGCATTATTGGCGAGGCCGAGCGAGATGAAATCTGTCCAAAAGCAACGGAGCTTGCAGATGCTTTCTCCACAGCAGAGAAAGCAGCCGCAACGTCATGCTGGCTCGATGAGACTTTTAACGGCGACCTGCTCCCGTTGGTGGCCGAGCTAACCGCCGCGTCGCGCAGTGCCGACCGCCACGCGGCGTACCTGCGCTTCTATCGGAAGGCGGGGGCAGCGACGGGCCAACAAGTCTTTCTTCACTTGCAGGCGATTTTGCGCGGCTGGGAGTCAGTGGGCGGTTCGCAATTTCAGATCCGGCTTCCCAAAATTGACTGGGACGACTTTGATTTCGCGCACATCCCAATCGGCGTTCTCAGCCAAGTCTATGAGACCTTTAGTCGCCAGTGGGATGAGGCGCAATCGGCGGAAACGAGTGTCATTTACACGCCAAAAAACATCGCCCGCTGCCTCGTCGAGGAGGCCTTTGCCGGCGTCGTTAATCCTGCAGAAGCACAAGTGCTCGATCCCGCGTGCGGCGCGGGGATTTTTCTCGTGCTCGCCTTCCGCCGGTTGGTGAAGGCTCGGTGGGAACGCGATAATGCTCGCCCCGATACGAAGACGATACAGCGTATCCTATATCAGCAGATACGCGGATTCGATGTGAGCGAGTCGGCACTACGCCTTGCGGCGCTCGCGCTTTACATCACCGCCATCGAAGTGAACGGCTCGCCGCGTCCGCCCAAAAGGCTAAAGTTCCCCGGCAACCTGCGTGAGCGTGTCCTCTTTAACTTCGGACATCAGGACGGCGCGAAGGGTTTCTCTCTTGGCAGCCTTGGGCCGAGCGTACCCAAGCATTTCGACGGTGCGTTCGACGTAATCGTGACGAATCCGCCTTGGAGCCGACTGCGCTCTTCTTCGATTACCAGCAACGACTCGAAAACGGAGAAGGCGCGTCTCGACGCGTTGAATGTCGAGTTCACCGCCATTACTTGCCGTGCACTCAAGAATCGCGGGCTGCCGGATGCCGCCGAAGGCTACTCGAATCCCGACAACAACCCAGATCTGCCATTTATCTGGCGAGCGACAGAATGGGCTAAGCGAGACGGCATCATAGCTATGGCGTTGCCAGGCCGCATTCTCCTGAAGCAAAGCGACCAAGGCAAAGCCGCACGCACAGCGCTCATGAGAGGCATATCGATCACAGGGATAATTAACGGATCGAATCTTTCGGACACTTCAGTGTGGCCCCGAATGAATCAGCCTTTCATGCTGATGTTTGCGCGAAACGCGGCCCCTAGCACAAAACAGCGCTTTCACTTTGCATCGCCCCTCTTTGAGCGACGGCTAAATGACCGCGGAATTTTCCGCATCGACTACAAATCCGCCGAGCCAGTGTCCACAAACGATGTAGTCGCCAAGCCCTGGCTGCTAAAGACGCTCGCGCTTGGCAGCACACTCGACGCGGATCTAATGGAGCGGCTTACTTCCGGCGAGTGGAGAACGGTTAAGCAGGTCTGGGATTCCCCCTCACTTTATTCTGGCAAGGGTTATGACCTGTCTCCGAACCTTTATCAACGGTCGGCGGCGCATATTGCTTTACTGCCAGATTTTGAAGAACCAGCGAGTGGCTTCGAGATCGGCTTTAAACATTTGGATACTTTTTTGAACCGTCATCGGCGACGCACAGCGCATTTCCCCCGGAACGAAAAATTATATGGATCTCCACTCGTGATTATCGCTCAAGCTCCCGGCGATGATCGCGAGCGGCCGAGGGCGTATCGTTCGCTCCATCGGTCAGTAACATTCTCGCAAAGCTACTACGGCTTCTCTGCCTCCGGACACGCCGACGCAGAGCTGTTGGTCTCGTTGCTTTATCTCATCACTCACAGCTTGCTCTTTCAGTATTTCTGCCTGCTGATGAGCTCACGGCTTGGTGCGGAGCGCCGGACATTCATCAAGGTGGACCTTGAAACATTCCCGTTTCCGGATACGGCGAAACTGACCGCAGCGGAGAAGCGCACAGTTCTTGAACTCGCCGCCCAGCTTGAGGCTAGCGCAACCAAGCCGTGGACAGCAGTCGACCGCTTTGTCTTTCGCCTATACGGCTTCGGCGAGCATGACGTTCAAGTCGCCGCCGACACGATGGCTTTCGGCGTTCCTTATCAGAGTTCACGGTCGCTGGACAGAAGGTACTGGTCGCCGCAATCCCGCCGGAAAGTAGCCAGTGGAATCCGCCATGGCGATTCGTCAATATCACGCTCGTGGGCGGTCGATCGTTTGAACACACACCGCTCTTGCCTGCGCTTATCAAAGAAGCAAACCGGACTGGCGTAAGCCGGGTGGTGATGCAACTCCCAGGGAGCGGTCTCCTACTCGGAATGATTAACCAGAGCCGGTTCTGGACACTCACTCGCGCCCGGTTATGCGGCCTGCATATCCAGCGCCACCATCTCAATGCTTTCCCGCTTCCTCCACAGGCATGAACGAAAACGGCTTTTTCACGCGGGGCGTGATCTATGAGCTGCCACATCCACCGGTTGACGAACGCACCGTGCTTATCATCCACGAGGTGATCGGTCGGGCGCTGGATCTATTGCGAGCGGACCCGCCGACGGGCTTCAATCTCGGCAGCGCACAGGAGGACGTAGTCACGGTGCATCTCCAGTGGGTCATTGAAAACCGGTTGCGAAAAACCGGCGAAGTTGCGGGGTTTGACCAGCGTAGCTTTGGCCGCCTCTGGCGTGAGCCGAAGGTGGTTAGCTATGACGGGAGACACTTGGACAAGATGCCCGACATGATCTTCCACTTAAACCGCGATTCGCTCGCAGTCCTTTCCACCGAGGACGGCCTTTTTGTCGAATGCAAACCGGTGGACAAGACTCACCCCGCCGGCCAGGACTACTGTGACGCCGGTCTGCGCCGTTTCGTTGATGGCGAATATGCCTGGGCCATGCAGGATGCGATGATGGTCGGTTACACCCGCGACGGGCGCACGATCCCGGAGCATCTCGTGCGCGCCCTCGCCCGGCGCCAGTCGCGCCTTGCCGTCAAGCGCGTGCCCGCTGCACTTGCCACGAGTCGCGCGACCCCGCGAGCCGCAGCGGTTTATTGCAGCGTTCACGGACGAAAATTCCCATGGCCTGGTGCGCGGGGACGCGCATGCGCGATACGCGTCTATCATTCATGGCATTCCTGTTCATGACGAAATGCGCGATGGCACGGACAAATTTGCCAAGTGTCTTATTCTTGGTCGACACGCCGTCCTTACATTGCTGATTCCGCACGGAATCCGGGGCGTAGTTGCTAAATCTTAACATCGCCCGACGGAGCGGCCGATCCGCCTGCCCATCCTTGCGAGGGGCGACTGTCGATCTTATATTTAGAAGGCGCGCTCGGCGCGAGAGAGTTAGGAGGTCATTATGCCAACGACAATTGCAGCTCCGAAAAAAGCTCCGGCAGTAGAAGCTGATTTTCTTCCGCTCGAGGGCACCGATTACGTTGAGTTCTATGTCGGCAACGCCAAACAAGCGGCCCATTTCTACAAAACCGCTTTTGGATTCCAGAGTCTCGCCTACTTGGGACCCGAGACCGGAACCAAGGATCGCGTGAGCTATGCGATTCGGCAGAACAAACTCACATTTCTCCTAACCACGCCGCTCCGCACAGGAAATCCGATCGCCGATCATATTGCGAAACATGGCGACGGCGTGAAAATGATCGCGTTAAAAGTGAAGGACGCGACTTCGGCCTGGGAGGAAACGACGAAACGCGGCGGCAAAAGTTTCATGAAGCCGACCACGCTCAAAGACGATGCCGGACAGGTGGTCATGAGCGGCATTCACACTTACGGCGACGTGGTTCATCTTTTTATCGAGCGCGAAGATTACAGCGGTGTGTTCATGCCCGGGTTCGAAAAGTGGGAGTCGGATTACCGCCCGGCCGAGACTGGCCTGCAATATGTCGATCATTGCGTGGGCAACGTTGGTTGGAACCAGATGAATCCGTGGGTGAAATTTTACGAGGATGTGATGGGGTTCCGAAACATCCTGACCTTCGACGACAAAGACATCTCCACCGAATACTCGGCGCTGATGAGCAAGGTCATGAGCAACGGAAATGGCTTCGTGAAGTTTCCGATCAACGAGCCGGCCGAAGGCAAAAAGAAATCGCAGGTGGAGGAATACCTCGACTTCTACGATGGCGAAGGGGTGCAGCACGTTGCCGTCGCGACGAAGGACATCGTCAAAACAGTGACCGAGATTCAGAAGCGCGGCGTCGAGTTCTTGAATATTCCATCAACTTATTACGATGAGTTGCCCGCTCGTGTCGGTCACATCGACGAAGACCTTGAGCCGTTGAAACGACTCGGCATTTTGGTCGACCGCGACAACGAAGGATATTTGCTGCAAATATTTACCAAGCCGGTGGAGGATCGGCCGACGCTCTTTTTTGAAATTATTCAGCGCAAAGGCGCCAAGAGTTTCGGCAAAGGTAATTTCAAAGCCCTCTTCGAAGCGCTCGAGAAAGAGCAGGACAGACGAGGCAATTTGTAAAATGCCAAGTGCTGAGAAATTAAAAACACCCCTCACCTTAATCCTCTCCCCTCGCAGGGGAGAGGCGAAGAGCGCACGCTATGGCGATGTTTGGGTGCAAGTTCACGACCTTAGTTCGCCTCTCCTCTTGAGAAGAGGAGAGGGCAAGGTGAGGAGTTGATCGCAATTTAAAGGAGTAGTTATGCCATTTTATCAAAAGCTCGGTCAGATTCCGCGGAAGCATCACATCTGGTTTCATCGCAACGGGGCGACGCCGACGTTCAAGAACGAAGGCATCGCTTACGAGCACGTCATTACCACGGAAGGTTTTAACGAAGCCTACTCAATCATGTATCATCTGCGTCCGCCCACGCGCGTGCGCAGCGTCAAGCTGTTGAAGTGCGAAGAACTGAAGAAAGCGGCCGATAGCCCGCTGCGACATCATCATTTGCGCACGGCGAACATTGCGCGAAAGGGCGATCTCTATAGCGGCCGCATTCCGATTCTTTTCAATCAGGACATGACCGCATGGCGCGCGCGCCCCGAAAAACCGTACGGCAAGTTCGAGTATTATAAGAACGGCGGCGCCGATGAGATCATCTTTGTCTTTAAAGGCGGCGGTACCGTTGAAACGATTTTCGGAAAGCAACGTTATCGCGCGGAGGATTACATCGTCATCCCGCGGGGCATCACTTACCGGCTCGTGCCCGATAAGGTAGAAGAGGAAGATTATCTCATCCTCGAATCAAGCGGTCCGGTGCGAATTCCGAAGCGTTATTTGAATCAGGAAGGGCAAATCAAAATGGGAGCGCCTTATTCGGAGCGCGATTTTCACGGCCCGACTGAGCTCAATACAATCGACAAGGAAGAGGACACGGAAATCCTGGTTAAGGACGGCCCGCGCTGGACTTGCGTAACGATGGCTCATCATCCGTTCGATGTCGTCGGTTGGGACGGCTACGTTTATCCGTTCACATTCAACGCCGAGGATTTCGAACCGATTACCGGCACCGTGCATCAACCGCCGCCCATTCATCAGACCTTTGAAATTCGCGGTTATGTGGTCTGCACATTCGCGCCGCGCTTTTTGGATACGCATCCCGAGGCCGTGAAAATTCCGTGGGTGCACGACAACGTCGAAGCCGATGAAGTTTTATTTTACGTGCGCGGTAATTTCGGATCGCGCCGTGGAATCGAGCCGGCGTCGATTACGCTGCATCCCCGCGGCATTCCGCACGGGCCGCATCCGGGAACGATCATGGCGAGCAAAAACGCGACCCGCACAGAAGAGCTCGCAGTCATGTTCGATACGCAACACACACTCGAGTTGACCGAAGCGGCCGTCGCGCTCGACGACGAGAAATATCCATTGAGCTGGCTCGATTAACCCAAGGAACGACGGCTTGGGCAGCCGTCGATTTTAGGTATGACGGCTGCGAAGCCGTCACTCCTTGCGAAAACGGCCGACTAGAGACCGCCGCTCCTTGAGTCAACGCGTACCCCAGCTAAGTTAGTTAGATGCGGGACGGAAACTCCGAAACCGAAACTGAACTGCAAGCGGCTGAACGCCGCATCAGCAAGATTACGCGCTGTGGCGCCGCCCGCGTCGCGAGCATGGAGCAATGCTTTCTCGGCTTGCTTGAAGCGATCGGTGAGGACCCGAGGCGGGAGGGTTTGGTTAGAACGCCGGGCCGCGCTGCGCGTGCGTTCGAATTTTTGACCGCCGGTTACAGGCAAAGCTTGGACGAATTGATCAACAATGCGCTTTTTGACTCGGAAGTTAGCGAAATCATCCTCGTCAAGAACATCGAACTCTATTCGCTTTGTGAGCACCATCTGATTCCTTTTATCGGCAAAGCGCACGTTGCGTATATTCCGAACGGCAAGGTCGTTGGTCTGTCTAAGACGGCGCGGATCGTCGATATGTTTGCCCGGCGGCTCCAGATTCAGGAGAACCTGACGATGCAAATCGCTGATGCGCTAATGAAGGCGCTAAATCCCCGTGGCGTTGGCGTCGTCATCGAAGCCAAACATCTGTGCATGATGATGCGTGGCGTCGAAAAGCAAAACTCTGCGATGAAGACATCATGCTTGCTCGGTGTCTTTAAGGAGGATGCGCGAACGCGCTCGGAATTCCTCTCGCTGTTAAAAGACTAGGAAGATAGCCTTCCAGGCTGTCTCGGCAGACAGGCATCTTGCCTGTCGAATCCAGTATTCATTCGCCATGCTGGCAGCCTGGCGGCCGAGTCAGGCAAGCTGCCTGACTTCCTGTGTACTTGCGAGGAGATTGCAAGCGTGTTTGCTGCTTTATGCTCCTTACAGTCAGCAAGCGCCTGGAATTCTCCGCCTCCCGGCGTTTGCACGTTAGCGATTGGAGTAATGCTGAAAACCTGAGCGCTTTCGGTCCGGAAACGAACGCGCGTTACGGGAGCGGTCGCAATTACGTGGCCTATTTCGTCTTCACAGGGTTAGTGAACCCAACAACGGGAATGCTGATCAACATCAGCGAGATCAAAGAGCGGGCCGGCAAAATTGTGCGCGACCGCTTCGATCACAAATTCCTCAACGAGGATAATGATGCTTTCGCCGACGTGCCGCCGACTGCCGAGAACATTGCGCGGCAACTCTACATCGACACCGCGCCACTGTTCTCTGACGTCGAAGCAAAACTGTGCGCTTGTCACTTAACCGAGTCGCCGGAGCGCGGCGCGACTTATTATTCGACCGCCGTTTGCGAGGCGAATTACTGGTTCGAATTTTCAGCGGCGCGTAAGACAATGTCGCCTCTGCTAAGCACGGAAGAAAACGCGCGCCTCTTTGGCGAGGCAATTTCAATACACGGCCACAACTACCGTGCCCGCCTCACGTTTGGTTCGCAGCAATTTCAGGAGAAGCAAGAGCCGCTGGTTCGCTACGATGCAATCGACACTTGTATCCGCGCCTTACGAACCGAACTCGATCATCGCTATCTCAACAGAGATGTCATTGGACTAAAGGATCGTCCGATGACGACGGAGAGCCTGGCTCGGTACATGTACGAACGCGTCAACACAATGATGCCGCTGCAGCGCATTCGCCTGCACGAACGCGATGATTTCTTTGCAGAAGCATGGAAGGACAACGCGATTTTTTTGGGGTTGCAGGTGCCGTTCCATGCAGCGCATCGACTGCACGCAGCCACACTTTCCGAAGCGCAGAACGCTGCGTTGTACGGCAAGTGCAACAATCTACGAGGTCATGGCCATCGGTATCTAACGGAAACAACCATCGGAGGCGAGTACGATGCGCGCAGCGGAACGCTCTATGACTTCGTTGAATTTCGGAAAGCGCTCGAAGAATCGCTTGAACCATGGCGCGATCGACATCTGGATCTGGAAACGGAAGATTTTCGAAACGCCCCTTCAACCGGAGAAAACATTGTCCGCACACTTTGGCCAAAGATCGATAATCGTTTGAACCAACAGCTTGTTCGATTGCGGCTGTGGGAAACGGCGAACAACCGGTTCACGTTACGCAGGACATAACCGTAGCGGCACTCTATGAGCGCCGAAAACCAAGTGGTCGGCAGTCACAGACAGCAGCTACAGTAATTGCCAATGAAGCGTTATCTGATCACAGGCGCTAGCCGGGGAATTGGCCGTGCAATCGCCGAGCAGCTGGCCGCAGACGATGCAGTGTTGCTCTTGCACGGGCGCGATACGGTTGCACTGGCGCAAACGCGCAAGGCAGTCGAGCCACGGTGCGCGGAAGTGGTTCTGCTCGTTCACGACTTAGCCAAGCGATCAGGCGTCTGCGACCTGATCGCTCAAGTTGGCAATGCACCGATCGATTTGCTTGTGAACAATGCCGGCGTCGCGGTGGTGAAACCTTTCACAGAAATTACCACAATCGAATGGGAACAAACCGTCGGCGTGAATATCACCGCGCCGTTCATGTTAACGCAGCATTTCGCTTCGCGAATGCCGCCGGGGTCAAGCGTTGTGAACATTCTTTCTATCGCCGCGAGGAGCGGCTTCCCCAACTGGAGCGCGTATTGCATGAGCAAGTTTGCGCTTGAAGGGTTTTCGCAATGTGTGCGCGAAGAATTGCGCGACCGCAAAATTCGTGTGATTAACGTTTATCCAGCGGCGACCGACACCAACATCTGGAGCCAGGTCGAGGGCAAATGGCCACGCGACCGCATGATGAGCGCGACACAGGTGGCTGATGCGGTGGCATTCGCTTTAGCCCGCCCGACGGACACGCTCGTCGAAAACATCACGCTCTCCAGTCTGGTTGGAAACTTGTGAGACGAAAAGCCACGCGAGGACGCGCGTACGCACTTCCAAGGCTTCGCGAAACAAATAAGCACGCCTTCTGGAAGGAACCGGCCATCCAGGCAGAGGTGGCAGGAGAATTTTCAGAAATTTCAGTAACCGAATTAGCGACCTTCCCGCTATTGCTAATAAGTCGCTCGTCCTGATTAGGCTGGACGTTTTCACTCGTTATTGGGAAGGCTGCACGCGCTTTTCAAGTCACACCCACCAACGTAGAATGGTGCCGTGACGAGAGCTTCGCTCAGGCACGCAGCGTGAATCCAACGAAGTTTTTGACCGAGCTGAAGAGGCGCAATGTTTACCGTGCAGCGGTCGCGTACGGAGTCGTTGCATGGTTTCTAACGCAGCTTACAACGCAGGTCTTTCCATTTTTTGAAATTCCAAATTCCGCAGTGCGCTTTGTTGTCATTGCGCTCGCCGTCGGATTTCCAATCGCGATGCTGCTCTCCTGGCTCTACGAACTGACTCCCGAAGGAATAGTGCGGACGGAAGATCTCGATCCGGTCCGAGTGAGATCGCTTCAGCGCGCTACCGGTCGGGTTCTCGACTTCATCATTATCGGGGTGCTGCTGTTGGTTATTGCGATGCTGATTGTTGGGCGACTCCCATTTTACAGGCAGACCGGCGAATCGATCCCTCAGAAAAGCATAGCGGTGCTGCCACTCGAAAATCTGAGTGGCGATCCGGATAACGCCTATTTCGCCGACGGCATTCAAGCGGAGATCCTGACGCGGCTGGCTGGCATTGCGGATTTAAAAGTCATTTCGCGTAGTTCCACGCAGCAATATCAGAGCAAACCTCGCAATCTGCGCGAGATCGCGAAGCAGCTTGGTGTAGCAAACATCCTTGAAGGCAGTGTGCAAAAAGCAGCCGACCAGGTGCGGGTGAATGTTCAGTTGGTTAACGCGCAAAGCGATTCCCATCTCTGGGCAGACACCTACGACCGGAAGTTGACTGACATCTTCGGGGTCGAAAGCGAAATCGCCAAACGTATTGCGGAGTCGTTGCAGGCGAAGCTAACCGGTCGCGAGAAACAGGCGTTAGCAACTAAACCAACAAACAATCCGGAGGCCTACGATGCGTACCTGCGTGGCCTGGCTTTTGAAGCACGTTACTACTCATCCTATTCTTCCGATCTTATACGGGGAGCCGTCGCTTTTTATGAGCGGGCGGTGCAGCTTGATCCGAATTTTGCGATTGCTTGGGCGCGGCTTTCTTCCGCGAACGGCCGAATGTACTTTAGCCTCAACGATACCACCGGCCGCGATGCAGCGAAACGCGCTTTAGAGAATGCGCAAAAACTGGCGTCAAACTCACCTGAGACCCTGCTAGCCCTAGGTTATTATCAATACTTTGTGGTGCGTGATAACGGGCTTGCCAAAAGCACATTCAGTCGCGTCAGCAGAATCTTACCTGGCAACAGCGAGGTCTTACAAGCCCTGGGCTTTGTTGCACGACGCGAGGGACAGTGGGATCAAAGCGTTGCGTACTTGGAGCATGCCCTCGCTCTCGATCCACGGAATGTAGAGTTACTCATGCACACGGCCGTGACTTATTCCCTGCTTCGACAATTCCCGACAGCGCTAAAGCTCTATGATCGAGTCCTTGATATTAAGCCAAACGATCCGGATGTGATGGCGGCAAAGGCCGGCATTTATCAGGCTCAGGGCAACCTGCAAGAAGCCGCTAGGTCGCTGTCCGGAATAAACTGGCAGAGTTCTCCTAGCATTAGTCTCCAAATCAAGTTCACTCAGTTGAGACTCGAACGAAATTACAGTGAGGCCATTCGACTGTTGCAAGCCCGACAGGCCCAATTCCATTTTGATTCTCAGTTGTTCAAGGGCGTCAATCAGCTGGCGCTTGCTTTAATGCAGCGCCTTGCTGGCGATACGACCGGTGCAAAGATTACCGCTGAACAGGCGCGCAATACATTCGAGCCGCTCTCCAAGGATCAACCAAACAACTCCTTCCTCGCGGTAGCGCTGTCTCAAGTGTATGCGGCGATGGGGGAGAAGGATTTGGCCCTAAAGACAGCAGGACGTGCAATCACGCTTCTGCCGACTGCTAAAGACCCAGTGGACAGACTTGGCGCAGAAGAGAACCTAGCGGTAATTCAGACCACGTTTGGCGAGAACAGTCGCGCGATTTCGACCCTCACGCGGCTGCTACAAACGCCATACCTTGGCACGCTGTACACGGCACCCGTTACGCCAGCTCTTTTAAAGCTCGATCCATTCTGGGATCCTTTGCGCGCAGATCCCGCTTTCCAAAAGCTATGCGAGGAAAAGCAGCCGTGAATACGTGCCACTTTCCCGCGCGAAGCACACCCTGACCGCCTATTATATATTCTGCGCTCGTGGATAATTGAGGCGCAGTTATGATTAATGCCTTGCAGAGCGAGCTTACGATCAACATTTTAGCTTCGATTATTGTATCGCTGCTGTTCCTCGTCCTCGGCTTCGTCTGGGGAAAGTACAAGGAACGGCAACGCAAGTTTGGCAAAAACCTCGACGAGTACGATTTCTACCCGTTCACCGTCACGCGCGAAAACTTTGGCGAGTTCAGCCTGAAAGATTTCCGGCTTGGGATGCACTACTTCCTCAAGAACCAAGATCATACGGCAGCGCGACAGCTCATTTTCATCGGCGAGCAAAACAACGTGCGGAGTCAGCTTGAGCCGACCGAACAGAAGGTTTACGCGCAGCTATTCGAGAAATACGACGGCAAAAAGGTCACCGACGATACGAATGAGTTTTTGGAAAATTACGTGCGCATCGTGCGACTGATCGGTAAGTCGATCCCAAACACCGGAATCGAGATCCTGCTTCACAATCTCGCTGATCCGGCGCATTCACTGATCGTTCTTGAAAACAATGTGACCGGGCGGCATCTGCGCGACGGCACCACGAATCTGCTCATTGACCTCAAGCGCCGGCAGCTCCTGAACGAAGACAAACTAAATTACGAACTGAACATCGGCGCGCGAAAATTCAAATGCACGACGATCCCAATTAAACGAAAGGAGTTTGGAATCGTTGGCGCGATCTGTATCAACATAGACGCAAATTACATCACCGAGG
>Ga0193729_1001381_pt1 | contig 12425 bp, 17 predicted proteins | sample U1c2metaG_FD_143036 | JGI IMG/M metagenome (GOLD analysis project Ga0193729, IMG submission 143036) | Soil microbial communities from a riparian zone of the East river system, Colorado, United States - U1c2 | ecosystem: Environmental > Terrestrial > Soil > Riparian zone | place: USA: East River... | reverse complement strand
GGCGCCATCCGCGCTACACTGAACAACCACCTCCAACGTTCTGTAAACATTCTGCTTGGCTCCGTGCTTGCAACTATTGGACTAACCATTCCGGCCGTGCTGACTATCGGATTGATCACGAGGCGATCCGTCGTGCTCGGCGTGCAAGGCGGCAATTTCCCACTCCTCCTGTTAACACTCGCTGTAAGCGTGGTTACGTTTACCAGCGGCAAGACCAACGTGCTGCAGGGCTGCATTCACTTGTTGCTCTTTGCTGTATTCTTGATGCTGATTTTTTTCCCCTAGAACCCATCTCATGAGTCCCTATTTATGAGATGGGTTCTAAGTTCTGCACTTGCACGCGAAACGTCCGGGGTACCGATTCTGATCTACGCGCTTTATTCGCTGGAATCGCGTTCTTATTGGAGAAGCAACGCAAATGGGTCTGAGTTGATGCTGAACAACGGCCAAGAATAGCGTGACATTCCCTAGGTTTTGTGGTTTCCTCAGGGTCTACTCCGTCATTCTCATTAACAATCGGCGGAGCGACCCTTTACGAATATGAAAAAGTTCAAAAGTCTCAGGAAAAGGATCCGCCGGCTCGAAGGTCGGCTGCAAAAAAGTGGGCAGAAACTCGCCAAGCTGAAACAGAAGCTCGGAGCAGCAGAGAGAGCCGCCGCGCCCGGTGGAAGAGCCGGCAAGAAACCGGCCGCTGCCGGGAAAGAGCCGAGCGCTCCCAAAAAAGTGAAGAGAAGACTCAACCTCACACCGGAACGTCGCGCGCAACTGGCGGAGACGATGAGAGCCAGATGGGCTGCCAAACGAGCCGCTGCCACGAGCGCGCAAAGCAGTCCATCCGGTCAGTGAGTCTTCGCCAGCAAACGCTTCGCAGCCGCAGTAAATAAGGCCAGATCAACAACGCGGACATGGCAGGGGTGGAAGGTGATCTCCGAGCGCGTTGCTAGAATCAAAGCGCGAAGCGATCATACTTGCGCCCCGAAAACTTTCTGGGCTCTTGTGCTTAATCCAGCCGCCGGACGTTCCGAGACCGCGATCCACCACTCCGGCACGTATCGGATCGTTCTCGTAGCATTTTTTAATTCTCGTCACCTGCTCGAGGAATTAATGAGACTTGGATTGCAGCATCGCGTCTGGCGTCCGGTGGTCTTGGACTGCTGGCAAAGAGCCGGGATCACCGTGGGCAAACGAGTGCTCGATCTCGGCGCGGGGCCCGGCTATGCGACGATCGATCTCGCGGAGATCGTTGGGTTAAGCGGTGAAGTGGTCGCGCTCGAGCGATCACACAATTTCGTTCGCGCGCTGAAAGAGACGTGCCGTGCTCGCTCGCTCACGAACGTGAAGATTCACGAGCTGGATTTAATGACCGACGACCTGCCAAAAGGGGATTACGACTTTTCCTGGTGCCGCTGGGTGGTGTCGTTTGTCAGCGATCCCGCTCTGTTCATTAAGAAACTGGCAGGCGTGATGCGAAAAGGCAGCATCGCTATCTTCCACGAATACGGGCACTATGAAACGTGGCGTTTTTTTCCCAGGCTCCCCATGCAGGAACGATTCAGGGAACACGTAATTGCGACATGGCGTGAGTCGGGCGGTGAACCGGATGGCGCTCCCGGATTGCCGGCGCTGTTGTCGGCGAATGATTTTCTCATTCGCTCGGCTACACCGCACATATTTTGTGTGCGTCCGAGGGATTACATGTGGCAATGGCCCGCTCAATTCATTGCCGTTTATCTTCCGCGCCTGATGGAGATGGGACGAATCGATCAAGAATTCGCCGACAAAGTACGCGCAGATTTGGCCGCCGCGGAAAAGAATCCAAATTCCTTAATGATTACTCCGCTCGTCCTGGAGATCGTTGCAGAAAAGATTGCTTAGAACCCATCTGGCTTTGTTCAAGAGCTTTGTGGTCAGGGCACAGCCATCTTGGCTGTGGGGCCGGCGGGCATCCTGCCTGCCGGATCACGGCTCGCAGGCGAGACGCCCGCGAGCCCCACAGGCTAAAAGCCTGTGCCCCCGCTCGCCGCTCGAAACCTTTTCAACAGTTCTGATAGCGAGCGTTGATTTCTGCTTACTCAGTATCTACTGTAGCTACATGGAAACTGCAAAGTTGTTTACGACAGGGGGATCGCAGGCAGTCCGGCTTCCCAGGGACTTCCGCTTTGAAGGAAACGAAGTCCTGATTCGCAAAGAAGGGAAGGCGGTCATTTTGGAACCGAAATCAAAGCGGGGATGGCCCAGAGGGTTTTTTAGCCGGATCCGCATCGCCGATCGTTCCTTCAAACGGCCGGCCCAGGGAAGTCTTCCGCCGGCGCCCAAACTGTGAGCTACTAATTCTGTGGAGTATCTTCTGGATACCGATACGTGCATTGATTTATTGCGCGGTCTGCGCCCTGTCGTCAGGAAACTGGAGAAGCTTTCGCCCGAGGATTGCGGCATCTCGGCGATCACGACTTTCGAACTGTTCGCTGGAGCTGCCAAGGCACGACAGCCGAGTAATGAGATCGACAAAATCGAGCGTCTCGTTTCAGTTTTGGAAGAAATCAGCTTTGATCGAGAAGCGGCTCGGCAGGCAGGCGCATTACGATATCGATTGCACAAGGCAGGAACGCCACTGGGGCCTTATGATCTTTTGATCGCAGCGCACGCTCTGGCTCTCGACCTGACTCTCGTGACTGCCAATACGGTTGAATTCGGTCGGGTCGCGAGTCTGCGGATCGAGAACTGGAGATAAGATCAATGCGCGGTTCCCGCGAGACCGAGCCGCTCTGCGTCCGACTGAAGCGCGACGATGACTTCCGCGATTACCGTATCGAGGGGCATGCCGAGTTCTCCGGCGCCACGCACGATGTCCTCGCGGTTCACCGCGCGGGCGAATGCTTTGTCCTTCATTTTCCTTTTCACTGCCGCGACATCGACATCTCGGATGTTTTTCGTCGGACGAACCAGCGCGACGGCAATGACGAAGCTGCTCAGCTCATCGACAGCGTAGAGGGCCTTTTCGAGGGGTGTCTCGCGCGAGACGTTTGCGTAATCTGCGTGCGAAAGAATTGCCCGGCAGATTTCTTCACTCCAGTCGTGCTCGCGCAGCCACGCAACGCCGACGAATGGATGGCCTTCGCTCGGGCTGTGTTCCAGATTCGGATGGCGCTCATAATCCATGTCATGGAGGAGGCCCACTGCCTCCCACAAGTCCGCATCAGCGCCATGTAATTGCGCGAAATGCTTCATTGAGTCAGCGACGGCGTAGCAATGTTTCCTCAGACTTTCCGATTGGATCCACTCGTGGAGAATGCTGAGAGCGCGCTCTGTTAGGGTTGCCATAAGAATAAATTACTAGGAGCAAGCGCAAACTGGAAGCACAGGCTTTCTGCTGTGGTTTCTCCCTGGAGCCTCGCCTTAAAAGCGATGCAACCACGATGAACACAAATTCAGGAGAGTGTCCGCTAAAGACGCCAAATAAGCCAGCCGACGCCGCGACCGAAGCCGGCGACCTGTTTTTCCAGTTGCTTTTTCTCAGGCGGGAACTAATATCGTGCCCCTGTGTTTCCCCGCCGCCATCCGAAGTTCGGACTTCGGAGTTCGAAGTTCGATGTTGGACGTTTGCTGGGTTCAGTGGTCAGATCCCCGGCCGATTCACCAATCACCGATCACCATTCACGTCCCACGCAGCGTGATCGCACTCGCGCTCCATGTCGCGCCGTAGCCTTGCGCGAAGGCGGATTCACGCTCATCGAGCTTCTCGTCGTCATCAGCATCATTGGCCTCTTGATGGTGCTGATAGTGCCGGCATTCACAAGTTTGAGAAGCGGGACTGACGTCACCAGCGCCGCGTACACGATCAAAGGAGCGCTCGACACCGCACGCACCTACGCGAAAGCAAACAATACTTACACCTGGGTCGGTTTTTATGAGGAAGACATCTCAAATCCTCCAAATGCAGGAACCGGCAGGCTCGTCATGTCGATCGTGGCGTCAAAGGATGGAACTAATCTCGGAGCAGATCCGAGCTCTAGCGCTACTGGCACCAATAACTTCATCGATGTAACCCGGCTAACCCAGGTAAATAAGTTGGTGAAAATCGATAACCTCCATCTTCCGCTATTCGCCATGTGCACGGGCACCTGTACTGGAGACACATTTAATTCACGGCCTTTTCTCCAGTTCGACTCCTTCGGGGTCGGCTACAACGGCTCGCGATTTGGAGAATTGAACGCCCCACCCCCAGACACAGCGCCGTATGAGCCTACAAATAACGGATTAACGAAATTTCCCTTTCAGTATCCAGTGGGCGCTCCGGCGCCTACGCCGCAATATCGGTTCCGGAGGACGCTGCGTTTTAGCCCGACCGGTGAATGCAGAATCAACAGCACATACGATGTCCGAAAAGTAGTCGAGGTGGGTCTGCTGCAGACCTATGGCACTATCGTCCCTGCTCCGGTTGGCGGGGGCGGTTCAACTTTTACTTACAGCGGTAACGTCGCAGCAGTTCAAATCACTGGCTTTGGCGGCAGCGTAAAGATTTACAGACGGTGAAAAAGCGATTCACATCCGCATTTTCGCTTGTCGAGTTGACTCTCGCTATTGGTATCGCCGCCTTCTGTTTGATTGCCGTCTTCGGTCTGATGCCTATTGGGGTGCAGACGAATCGCAATGCGACGTCGCAAACTGCAGCGACTGCAATTCTCTCGGATGTTGTAGCGGACCTGCGTGGTACACCGAAAACGAGTAACACCAGTTCGCAATTCAGTATTACATTCGGAACGAATCCGCCGCCGCTTTACTTCGATGGCGCCGGACAGTTTACGACATCATTAAGCGCCGACTCCCGTTATCAACTAAACATAGCTTGGACTTCTACAACACCGACCGGAGCACGTTATGCCGATCTCAAGGTCACTTGGCCAGCTGCAGCGACTTCCGCAAATGCCAGTGGCTCGGTAGAGATGTTTGCTGCTTTCGACCGGAACTAGCGTGATGATTGAGGACGTGACCACAAGAAGGCGAGGCGATATCTTTGGGGAGCACAGGTTGCCAGCCTGTCCCTTTCGGCAGCTTGCCGAAAGTTGGGATAGAAGGGCTAGTGTAGAGGCTCCCGCCTGCCACGCAATCGCATCGCGACGGCGGGTGTCGGCTGCGACCCCTCGACCATCGCAGGCGACACGCCTGCCACTACAACTGAAACAATGTGGCCACTCCCGTGGCTTTACGTTGGCCGAACTCCTTGTCAGCGTTGGAGTGCTCGTGCTGCTGGTCCTGCTGGCTACGCAGCTTCTCAACAGCGCTGCAACTATTACGACTCTCGGTCACAAACAAATGGACGCCGACTCGCAGGCGCGACAGCTCCTAGATCGAATGGCCATCGATTTCGCGCAGATGGTGAAACGATCAGATGTCGATTACTATGTGAAATCTTCTGCTCCAATTCCGTTGCGCAGCGCGCCACAGCTTGGAAACGATCAAATAACATTCTACAGCACAGTGCCGGGTTACTATCCATCGACCGGGTCGCAAAGCCCGGTTTCGCTGGTCGCTTATCGAGTTAATGCCCAAAATAGGCTGGAACGTATGGGCAAAGGTTTGGTATGGAACGCGGTTTCAATTAGCGATACACCAGTCGTTTTCATGCCTATACCACTATCATCGCCGCTCCCATCGCCTCTTCCATCCCCGATGCCAAATCCTTCGCCAACTCCGGCTTGGCCTGAAGGCCAGAGTATGGCTACCGATTGGTCAGATTCCGAAGTGATAGGCCCGCAGGTTTTTCGGTTTGAGTATTATTATCTTTTAACGAACGGCACGTTCTCGGACATCCCTTGGGATACTACACCTTCAGTTGCACATAACGGGGTAAGTGGAATGCAAGATGTATCAGCGATTGTAGTGGACATTGCTGTGATTGATCCCAAGAGCAAAGTGCTTCTCACCGATGCGCAGATTGCGTCTCTGGCGGGGCAATTAGTTGATTACGGCTCCGGGATGGTCCCGGGTCAGTTGCGCGCGCAATGGCAGAACGCCATCAATGCAAATACAAGCTTGCCGCGCCCGGCGATTTCTGGCATTCGGGTCTACGAACGCTATTTTTATCTCTCCCCCCCAACTCTCCTTACTCCATGAAAACCTTTCTCCATTTTCGGGATCGCTCGTCGAAAGGCGCCGCTCTCATGATCGTTCTTGCATTTGTGGTGCTTTTGACCGGCCTGGCCTTGGCCTATTTCTCACGCGCTGGCACCGACAGGCAACTTTCCCAATCGAGTTTCAACGACACCAGCGCCGATCTCCTTGCCCGCAGCGCGCTTGACATTGTCGTTGGTGACCTCAAGCAGGAGGTTCTCAATGACCCAACGACAGCGACCTCGGCTAATATTCAGCCAACGCGGTACGGGGACGCCTCGATTCCAAACTTGATTAGGCGCAGTTTTTCAGGAGACCCTACCAACCGCACGTCGAGTGTGAATTCCAGTGCTGCCTCAGCAAACGGGCGCTCGATCAGCACGACTCGTTGGAACAGCCATTACCTAATCCCGAGAGGGAACCCGAGTGACCCGACTATCGACCCGTCGCCTGCGCCGAGTTTCAATGCGCCCGATTGGGTGCTCGTGACTGCTCAAGGTCTTGCCCCGGCGCCCGCTCCTGCCGCTGTGATAGGAAGGTATGCTTTCGCGGTTTACGACGAGGGTGGCTTACTCGACATGAGTTTGGCAGGATTTCCAAGTTGGTCGGGAAACCCAGGTGGAAGCTGTAATCCGGGTCCGACTCCGTGGCTTGTAAATGTTGGACGGAAAGGAACCGTAGGGTTCGCCGACCTCACTGCTTTAGGGACTTATGCGCCTCCGCAAACCCAGATCGACAACATCGTAGGCTGGCGCAATTACGCGACAACGCAACGCACGTTTACCAATTTTCCCAATGGTGATCCTAGTTTTGCGGGAGAGACAGACTGCACGAAACAGGACCACTACGGCGATTATTTGCTCTATTTTGGCGAGCCGCCATTCACGTTTGATATCAATGACCAACCCGTTCCTATCCCGAGTTATCCGTTTAGTTCGGTTGCGGCCGACGTTTTCAGCTCGCGGACTGACCAAGCTTTGATGACTCGGCAGGAACTGCTGAGGATTCGAAGCTCTCTTGGCTTTAGCCAGAACTTGCTTCAGTACATGGGCACTTTTTCGCGGGAGCGCAATAAGCCGGCGCCCGATTGGCCGTACCTGCAAAATAATTTAACTGAAGGCCGCTTTTGCTTCGATAACCTCGATCTGGTGAAGCCCAACCCAGATAACTGTGCACTTCATGGCAAGGGAAAGGGCCAGGGCAAGAGCAAGGGCCGGGGCCATCTCTGCGGCACACAGGCTGATATCGTTAACTTGTTCGGGCTCCTTTGGATAAAGTCGAGTTCATTGCCTCCGGACCCGAACGGTAACCCCCAACCCGGTCACTGGAGGTATATCGATCACATCGGAAAAGATCACCCGGATAATAATTCGCATGGTCACGTTCAGTGTATGAAGGGTCCCAAAAAACAAAACGACTTTTTTCAGATTCTCAGTTATGCCTTGTTCCGACTTCAGTGCACGGGAGGCGCTGACGGCGATCCAACGCGTCTTGCGAAGACGTTTGCAATCGGCGCGTCCCTTATCGATCAGTACGACTCCGATGCGGATGACCTTGATACTACGCTGACAGGCAACAATAAGAAGTGGCAGACTCATACGACGGTTATCGAATATGCTCCAAATACTTTCGCCTATGGCATGGAAACCGGTGATGTTGACTACAACGCCGGTGGCAACTCACCCCACCGGCCCTACGGCGCGCCAAATCCAAATCCAAATACGAAGGTACTTAATCATGCCTTCACTACTATAGGAGAATTCGGCTATGGTATCGTGACCTCGGATGCGAGTCAGCCGACCTTGGACTTTCGTTCAGCCAGTTCCGATGCTCCGGTGCTCGATTTCTTCGGCTATAACCCTGTGAGTAGTTCGTATCCGCGAGTGGGAATCGTCAATCTGAATACGAAGAATACTCCTGTGTTGGCGGCGATAATTAAGGGGGCAGCTCCGACGGATGGGGCAAGTACTTATGTTGGCCAGACGGCAGCTACAAACGCAGCGCAGGCAATCGTTGCCGCAACCACCACGCAGCCGGCGTTGACGCGGGCTGATGTCGCTCGCCTTGCTGGTGTGGCTGGCGGGCAGATCGGAGCATCTGAGGAGCAGAAGGAGACCATCGCGCGCGCGCTAGCTGAGGTGGGACAAACGCGAACCTGGAACCTGCTTATCGACGTGATTGCGCAAACCGGCCGATATGCGCCCGGGACAAGCAACGTTACCGATGCCAGCAAGTTCACTGTGGAAGGCGAAAAGCGCTACTGGCTTCATGTCGCGCTCGGCCGCGATCTTAACGCTGATGGAAGTGTAGATGTGCTTGGCACGCAGCTTGAAGAAGTAATGCAGTAGTCGCCGTCTGCGGCGGACTGCGAGACCACCCGCCCTTCGGCGTGGCAAGCGGGACTACGGACGACGGAGATCTTGAAACATCTAAAGGCGAAAACGGTTGTATTCCTCGTGTGTTCCGATCCAGAACCAGTAATAATGACCGTTTCGCTCGCGAGCCAATGCGCGGTAGCTCCGACCGATCTCGACAGTATAAACTGCGCCTTTCTTGCTAAAGCCGAGAGAAGAATGCCGCGGATTAGCTTTAAACAGGGCGAAATTTTTATCCGCAAGCTTCTGGATATGCGCGGGCAGCAGATCGTAGCATCTCCAGAAAGACTTCAGCGCGTGTGAAGTCACGGAAGCGGGGTAAAATTGCCTGAATCGATTTCCGCGTCGATCTTCTCCAGTGCCTTTTGGTGCTTTCCGCCTGGGGAGAAATCCTCTTCAATTTCTTGATCCCAGGCCAGCTTATCGCGGCGCGTGATGTAGGCTGCCAATTTCGTCAATTCCTCCTGTGATAGTTCGTCAACAGCCTTCTTGATTTCGGCGAGACTCACAAGAAAACATAACGGCGGGGGCGATCCAGTGCAAGGAGCGTGGAAGGCGAAAAGCGGTACTAGCTTTCACAAACGAGGCCATCGACGCGCTCCTTGGCCAGCGCTCGATAGCGAGTGCCAATCCGTCCTGACCAAAATTCCCCAATTTTCTTCAGGCGAATGGAGGAGTGACGTGGATGGCCTTTTTCCGTATTGGCCCTTCTAGCTGGGCTGCTTGAGGAGAGGCTAAATCGCCGTTCAGGCTTTTTTTCGAGAACTTCGTCCCGCTGTTTCCGTAGAGAGACGTGAAATGAAACATCGTTGTAAAGAACTTGGCGAGCTTTTTGATAAAGCACAAAGCTTCGGCTGTCGTGTGGAAGATCGGGGCGAAAACGCTATAATCTTTCCACCTGCTCGAACCGTTCAACCTTACATTGCACACAAGAGCGAACTCGCTTTTCCCGAACCGTGCAACCCTTTACGAAATGTTCACGAACGTTACAACACCGACGTGACTCAAATGATATTTTGAAATTGGCCACTTTGAGGGAGGGGCGCGTTAGACTTTAGCAGATCATTGTTCGTGTGCATTCGCATGGCACGCCGGAGCGCGCGAAGGCGCGTGTCCATTCGTGGTGACAGAGATTCCCGGATTTTCCGTATTTTACCTTCTAGCTGGGCTGCTTGAGGACAGGCTAAATCGACGTTCAGCCTTTTTTTTCGAGAACTTCGTCCCTCCGTTTCCGTAGAAAGAGGTAACAAATGGAAACACCAGCCGGGGTAGCGCTAGGCAGCGCTTCCTCACCGATCATCATTCATTCCGGCAGCGCTTCGGTGCTACCACGGCTTGATTTTTCAACTCTCAGCACACTCTCTCTCAACTTTCGCCCTCTGACCCGCCCTGAGCTTGTCGAATGGGTCGGCCGCTTGCCGCGATCTCCGACTCCTGCGGAGCGTGGCCGCGCTGGCGCTTCTTCTCGCGCCGTAGCCGTGCGCGAAGGCGGATTCACGACTTCATATCTGATCTTTTTGGCCATCATCCTCTGGCGACGCTGGTCTGATGGCGTCGCCGGTAAAACGACCGTACCGAAAACGTGAAACGGTCGTCCCCCCAAACGGCCTTCACGCTGCTCGAGCTTCTCGTCGTGATGGGCATTATTTTGATCGCGCTTGCTGCCTTGGTTCCGGCGGTTACATCGCTCTCTAAGTCGGGCGGACGAAGAGCTGCGCTCAACGGCTTGCTCGGCGGGATTGAGCAGGCGCGGGCCGAAGCCATTAAGAGCAGTCAGGCTACCTATGTCGTGTTCCCGGCTTTTACCGGTGGCACACAATCCACATTGGACCGCTACAATTATAGGTCTTACGCAATATTTAAAGATGACGCGGCAATTCCTGGAAATGTAAAGCAATTGACGGATTGGAAATCCTTTCCAACTGGAGTAGCGCTCCGCGCGGCCGCCTACACAATCAACGGCGTCAGTGTCGATCCGTTCTTGAGCTATCTGCAAGATCCCGGATGGAGCCCCGCACCGCCTTTCACACCTGATTTGGCGGCCACGGCCGTGTTTCGCTGCATAAAGTTTAATTCCAATGGGGAAGTCGCGGCACCTATTACGGCTGCAAACGCCGTGTACCTTGGCGTGTTTGAAGGGTTCGTTAGCAACGGCAGCGAAGTTGCGACGACAAAAGACGGGAGCGGGAATCCGTCTGCCGTCGAGTACATCACGATGTCCCAGTTCACAGGGCGCGCAGTGCCAGCCGACGCCGTATCCAACCCAACACCTACGCCAGGGCCATGAAAGGTTGGATGATGCTCTGTTATAGCCATGATTCTGCCAGGCGCTGGAGGTTTTTCCTACCGTGCATGGGGTGCTGGCTAAAGAAGCGCGGTGGGTATAGCAAAAAGGCATTCAGTTTGCTCGAAGTTGTGATTGCCTTGGGCGTAATCACCGTCGGGATTGTAGGCGTCCTGGCCGTATTCCCAACGGCCTTGCAAACCGGCCACTCGGCCCAGGACGAAACGCGCGCAGCGCACATCGCCCAGTCAGTTTTTGGCAGCCTTGTGGCTCAGGCGCCGTCGCAATTTAGTAACGTGCAGATTCGGCTTTCCGATGGTGTAACGCTGTCTCCCTCGATCAACCTAACAACATCCTCATCGTACACGCTGTACGCAGATAACGACGGTCAACTCACCAATTCTGCAGCTAACGCGACTTATTTGATCACGATTTATACGAATAATGCGGTACCTGGCTTCACCGATCCGGCTAGCGCTAATCAGGTAACAGTGCGAGTGGCGTGGCCAGCGAACGCCCCTGCCGCAAATCAAACCTTCCGCGATTACGTCCGGATCATTTCAAAGTACTAGGACCCATCGTTAAGCACGAATGAACCCCAATAACCGATCACTGATCACCCGCCTTCTCTGGGCTACGGCGCGGCAGGCCGATCACCGATCACGATCACGAAAGCGGCGCTCCCGCGCTGCATCTCGTCGCGCCGTAGCCTTGCGCAGAGGCGGATTTACGTTGGTTGAGCTTTTGATCGCGACAGGGATCACCGTTGCGATGGTCCTCATGCTGGGCTGGATGTTGGGCTCACTGATGGGCAGCGCATCACACGCTACCCAGCGCGTTGACGCTTTTCGCGACGCGCGCGCCGCGTTGCAAATGATCGAACGCGATCTGCGGAATCTTGTTCGCACGCAGTGGCAATGGGACCCATCCCTCGGAAGACTGAAGCAAGTAACGCTGCTGGCTGCTTATTTTGCTGTTGATAACCTTTATTCGGAGGATCCTGCGGCTGGCAATCAGCAGCTTTACGCTCTAGTTGCGAACCAAACGACCGCGTCACCGGGCGATCTCTGCGCCGTGGGTTATTACTGCCGCTGGGATGGTCAACTTCATGCCTACAGTCTCCGGCGTTTTTTTCGAGGCAGCACCGACACTCGTGGTGTGATGCTGACCGCACAAAACACGGGATATGCGGCAGACTCTGTTCTCTACACCCCGGGTCTAAGCGATCCAGTGTTAGCCGCTTACGTCTGGAATTTTAAGGTCACCATGTACGACGCCGCCGGAACGGTGATCAACACCTATCCGTATATTTGCGATATCCTCCCTGCGGCTCCCCCTCCGCTGCCGAAGCCGCTCCCAGCCGCGATTGAACTTTCTTTCAACGCCATGAGTCCTCAAGCTGCGCGCACAGTGATGAGCGTCACGGCCGGTATGACCGACTCTGCTGCAGCGGCTTATTGGATGAATATGGATGCGAATCTCGTCAAGCCGCACACTTATCAATTTCGCAGTCGGATCAATTTGCCATGAAGGCTAATCGTTTTAGAAACCATTCCAAAATTGAACCACGGATTACGCGGATAACCCGGATGTTGTCCTGTAGAGGCAGCCGTGTCGGCTGCAATCGTCTGCCGACTATCAGCCATCAACTATCA